>ENA-UESJ01000750-UESJ01000750.1-human-gut-metagenome-genome-assembly--contig:-NODE-750-length-16947-cov-10.631357_pt1 | contig 16947 bp, 14 predicted proteins | sample MGYA00243000_ERZ508001 | MGnify/ENA primary metagenome ERZ508001 (study PRJEB26167, sample SAMN06115479) | human gut metagenome | host: Homo sapiens | place: China:Chongqing | collected 2015-03-03... | reverse complement strand
GGATAGTGCTGATATGGTCTCAGAGCTTAATAACAGGATTATAGAAAAGGTAGCAGAGAATTACGAAGAAGGTAACACATATTCAGGCTCAGATAAAAATACAACATCAACATTAACACAAGAAAGTTTAAATTGGAGAGTGTTAGATGTAAAAGATGGACAAGTAAGATTAATAAGTGAAGTACCAACAAGCAAGAAAGAATAATAAGTGGTATTCTTTGAATGTAGGCATTGGTTCTTTGAAAGGTGCGACTACTGAATCTGAATTGCAAAGTAGAATAGATATACTTGAATCGGAGTTAAAGTCACGTAAAACCTCAACCTACCAGCAAGACCTTGCGAAAGCCAAATCCGATTGGGAAAAGGCAAAGAAAGGTTATGAAGTTCTTTTAAAAGACCAACAAGCAACATCGGAACAGGTAAAAAAGGCCCGTGAAGATATGCTATCAAAAGAGAAAGCCTATAAAGATTTAGGTGGCATCACTGGAAGCTCGTTGACTAAGCAGGAAAATCAAGCCAAGAAAGAAGCCGCCAAGCAACTCAAACAGCAAGAACTGCTTGCCGAACAACTCCTTTCCATTCGTCGGAAAAACCAGCAGGATGAAATCAACCTCATGGAGGATGGTACTGAAAAGAAGCTGGCTCAGATTGACTTGGACTATCGAAAAGAACTGGATGCTATTAAAAAACAGCGCAAGGATTGGGAAACGGAGCAAGGTGGAAAACTGACAGATAAACAAGAGGAGAAACTTGGCACATGGGCTTCTAATGCCGCTAAAAAAAGAGAAAGCGATATTGATTCAACAAGTAAAGCCAAACCATTAGTGTCCACTAAAAAATCATAGTCGTTCTTTGAAATTGTTGAAATTCAGTTTGTTGTAATGGTATTTGGTGCGCAACGATTTGAAATTACTTTTGCAGTCTGAATCAGACTGTTATGAATAAAGACAAATATGTTTTTTCTCAATTAGTCACATTTCTTGATGAGTTCAAGTTCTTGCGTATCGTCAAGAAGTATGAAGGCAACAAATACATTAAAAGCTATACCTGTTGGAATCAGTTGCTTACGATGATGTTCGGTCAACTTTCCAACCGTGAGAGTTTAAGAGACCTCATCGTGTCACTGGAGGCTCACACCGGAAAACTCTATCATCTGGGAATCGGCAAGTCCGTAACACGAAGCAATCTTAGCAAGGCTAACGAGCAACGTGACTATCGCATCTTCCAGGAATATGCAACCTTCATGATAGCCGAAGCGCGCAAGCGTAGAATCGAAAGAATCTTTGAGCTTGACGGTCATGTCTATGCTTTTGATTCCACCACGATTGACCTTTGTCTGTCAGTGTTCGAGTGGGCTAAATTCCGCAAGCATAAAGGCGGAATCAAGATGCATACGCTCTACGATGTGGAAGCGGAAGTTCCTGCATTTGTGCATATTACTCCTGCTAATATTCACGATACAAAAGCGATGTCTGTGATTCCTTATGAACGTGGTGCGCATTATATATTTGACCGTGGTTACAACGATTTTGGCAACTTGTATACGATAGACCGCATAGGTGCTTTCTTCGTTGTACGAGCCAAAACCAATGTACGCATCAAGCCCAAAACGTGGAAGCGAAGATTGCCTGAAGGTGTCATTTCTGATGTCATCGGATGTTTTACGGTTTATAAAAGTTCCAAGGATTACCCCGATGAACTTAGAAAGCTCATTGTTGAAGACCCCGAAAGTGGCACACGATACATTTTCCTGACGAACAATCTTGACGCTTCGGCTGAGCTGATTTCTCGGTTATACCGAAATAGATGGAGTGTGGAGCTGTTTTTCAAATGGATTAAACAACACCTTAAGATAAAGAGGTTTTGGGGAACTTCGGAGAATGCTGTACGCATACAAATATATTGTGCCATAATTACTTACTGCCTTGTGGCGATAGTACAACACGATATGAAGTTAGAGCGAAGCATCTACGAAACCTTGCAAATACTCGGCATCTCGCTAACCGATAAAACTCATCTTAGAGATTTGTTCGACAAATCGAATTTCAAAAATATCAAAGAGCTAAATGATTCAAGTGAATCGAATTTATTTAATTTTTAACCGACTAGTGACCAAAAAATTTTTAGTGGACACTAGTGAAGCCAAACTTGAAGCCGACAAAAAAGCATGGCAGGAATACTTCATTGAGTACGGAAACTATCAGGAGAAGCGCAAGAACCTTGTACAGAAATACAATGACGAGATAGTCAAACTGCAAACCGACAGCCCGGAGTACGCTTCCAAGGTAGCCCAAAAGAACAAGGCTCTTGAACAGCTTGATGAACAGTTCGGTCACTCCACAAAGGCGATGGCAGACCTCTTTGAAGATACCAGCAATAAGTCCGTTTCCGCTATTCAGTCCATCATTGATAAGTATGAAACACTTGTCAAGTACATGTCTGGTACAAAGGAAAGTGACGGAACAAATGTTACACTTGACGAATTGAAAGCACTCGGATTCACTGATAAGGACATTGAAAAGATAGAAAAGGGTGAAATCTCCATAAAGGACGTAACAGATGCAATCAGAGGGCTAAAGGATGAGCTGAAAGGCAAATCACCGTGGCAGGCTTTCGTCTCTGACTTGGAGAAAGGGATAGAAGCCATAAAAAAGGGTGGCAACGATTCCAAGAAAATCGGTCAAGGAATCACCGATATAGGAAATACTGTGACGTCTTTTGCCCCTGCATTGAATGAGTTTGGCTCAAGTATCGCCGACATATTCGGATTTGACGACAGTAAGATAACAAGTGCCATTGATGCGCTTGGCGGCTTAGGACAAACGGCATCCGGGGTCGGGCAAATCATGTCGGGTGATATTGTCGGAGGCGCAATGAGTGCGGTTTCTGGAATTTCCTCTGTAGTGTCCGCATTGGACGGGATGTTCGGTGCCGATTATTCCCATTATAACGAGATGGTTGAGGAGTACACCAGGCTCAATGAGATATGGGATGAACTGATAGACAAGAAGCAGGAATACATCAGCATTTCCTACGGCATGGAGGTAGACAAGGTAGGAGAAGAGGCGCTTGGCCTTGTTGAAAAGCAAATTGAGGCATATCGCCTACTGGGAAAAGAGCGCCTTAATTCCGGTGCATCCGCAGGTTCCCATTCCATTGGCAAGCGGATGGCAAAGAACACCTCGTCAAGCGACTGGCAGGACATTGCCGACGCACTCGACATGTCAGTCAATGCCGCCAAAGAGTTTATCGGGACCGGAAGAATGACCGGACTGTTTGACCTCACTGTTGAGCAATTGGAGAAACTTAAATCCGAAGCTCCTGCCTTCTGGGCGAAGATGGACGGTGACGTGCAAGAATATTTGAACGGCATTATAGATGGAGAGGAAAGGATTGAGGATATTCAGAACCAGATTAGTGAACAACTGACACAGACAACGTTCGATAGCGTTTTCGACAGTTTTGTGGATACTCTCATGGATATGGGCAGTTCCGCGAAAGACTTTTCTGACAGTTTCAGCGAATATATGCAGCGTGCTGTACTTACCACAATGGTAGGAAACAAATTTACCGAGGACCTTCAAACGTGGTACGATGCCTTTGCCCAGGCCAATAAAGACCAAGGAGGCATTACGAAGGAGGAGATGGAGGCTCTTCGGAAGCAGTATGACGCAATCGCCGGTTCCGCACTTGCCGAACGTGACAAGCTTGCGGAAATTTTCGGATGGACCAAAGAGGATATCGACAGTAGCACGGATAATTATGAGAACTTCATCGGTAGCATGCAGGATTCTCTTACTTCCCTTGATGTGACAGCCAAGGATGTTTCTGACAATATCTATGATTACTTCCGTCAAGCAATGATTAACGCTCTGTATGAAAAGGAGTACAAGAGCAAGATGGAAGAGTTGTACAAGACCTTTGAAGGGCTTTCCAAAGACGGATTGTCCGAGAGTGACATGGTACAAATCGGCTCTCGGATTGACCAATACATTGAGCAGATGATGAAGGGCGTAGAGGACGTTAATAGTTTGTTTGCTGACAAGCTGAAGAACGCCGAAGACCTGCAGTCGTTTGTTGATAACGTCAAGTCTGCCATGTCTTCCATCGAAGCCACCGCCGAAGACATAACAGACAATATCTTCGAGTACATCCGTCAACAAATGGTTGAGAAGATGTTTGCCGATACCTTCCAACCACAGATAGAAGAGTTTTATAAACGGGTTCAGAAAGCCATGTCTGACGGCGATATAACCGATGCTGAACGTAATACACTGAGAAGCGAAGCTGAAAAGTTGGCTAATGACATCGTAGCCGCCAAAGACATTCTTTCTGATACTCTTGGCATTACTGAGAGTAACATGAAGAAGGAACTTGAAGAGGAATTCAAGTCCTTCTCCGATGGCATATTGAACTCTCTTACCAATGCCGAGGTAACAGCCGAAGCCGTTGCCAAGAATATCTCCGAATCCATGCGCAAGGAACTTATCGAATCCATGTATATCGAGCAATATGAACCACGTATCAAAGCTATCTGGGAGAAATGGAAGGAATACTCGGAGGATGGACTTGTAACCGATGAAGAACGTGCCAATATCAAGAATGACATTGACGAATTGAGCAAGGAGGTTGCCGATGCTGCCGGGGAAATCAGTGACGCGTGGAAAGACTCTGGAGAGGAGGTAAGGAAAGCGTTCAACTCTTTCTCCGACAGTATCAAGAGTGTGCTCTATGACGCAGAAGCTACCGCCGAGGACATAGCCGACAATATCTATCAATATATGCGCAATGCCTTGGTGGATTCCATGTTTACTGCCCAGCTCCAGCCTCAGATTCAGGCCTGGTATGACAAATATACCGAATTTATGAAAGACGGTGCCATTGATACGGCCGAGCGCAAGACTCTGGACAAGATGATAGCCGAAATTCAGAAAGCCGGTGTCGACATTGTGGATGCGGCTAACAAGCTTTTCCCCACTCTTGATACGGGAGCCATCAACCGTGCGGAAGAAGCCGCCCAGGAAGCGGAGAACGCCCGTAATGAAGCTGAGCAGGAATGGGAGTCGTTCTCTGATGGTATTCTGAATTCCTTGTACGATATAGAGGCCACAGCGGAGGATATTTCCGATGACATGAGCGAATACATGCGCAAGGCTTTGATTAAGGCCATGTATGTGGAGAACTTCAAACCACAGATGCAGAAGTGGTACAATGAGTGGAAAAAGGCCATGGGAGATGACGACCTGACTTCCGAAGAAAAGCAGCTCCTCGACTCCATGAAACAGACGATGGTTGACGACATGAAGAAAGAAGTTGATGCCATCAACCAGTTCTTTGGAACCATGTTTTCACAGCAGGCGAGTAGTAAGGGTTTTGAAGCCATGTCACAAGATACCGGCGAAGAACTTAACGGACGTTTTACAGCTTTGCAGGTTGCCGGGGAAGAAATAAAGAACCAGTCCATTCAACAGACCGGTTTACTTTCATCCATCAATGGCAAACTTTCATTGCTCAATCTTAGAAGCGAGGATGTCCCAACTTTGTTATCTGGAACTCCTAATTTCGCAGATAGAGCCAAAGAGACAATAGCGAGCGGCTATCAGTCGCAGGTACATATTGTTTTCCCGACAGAGGACATAAAGGCATTGACCGATAAAGTCTCCAATATGGAAAGAATCGTAGATGAAATGAGAACATTCCAAGTAGAAGGTAACATGGACCGTAGAGATATACTTGAAAACTCTGTTATTCTTGCCAAGAATAGTCCGCGAATACTCGATAATACAAATGATATCAAGCAGGATATAAAGAATCTATAATAGTTATGGCAGAATTAATAATAAACGGAAGAGAAGCCCTAAAAGAGTGGGGTGTTAGAATGGGAGATAACTTTCTTGATGTACTGGGAGCACCGGTACCTCTGAAAGAGTTTATAGAGAATAAATCACGCTTGGAACATGGGAAACAAGTTCTTATGGATAACCCCAAGCTTGATGAGCGTGAGTTAACTCTTGTTTTTACAGTAGAAGGTGATTCTCCTGCCGATTATCAGGCAAAGAGAACAGCTTTTTATGAAGAACTTTACAAAGGTAAAATTGATATTCAGATTCCTGAGAACAGTAGTGATATTTATCATTTGCTATATTTAGGAAAGAGCGTTGCTTATGCCCAAAGCTTAGACCGAACATTTGGGAAAATATCAGCCAAATTCTGTGAGTATAATCCATCTAACCGTGTTGTAGGCTAGAAATTTACGACATTAAATTCATTGTCGTGTATGGAAGCTCTAATTTTTAGGGCTTCTTTTTTTTATGTCCGACCTTTGTTTATATGATAGATATTAAGGACATACAAGGCAATACCTGCTTTTCAACTGGTATCAATCCCGGTGCAAAAGGCAAGTTCTCTTTAATGAAAGAGGACTATGTCGTACTACCTTTTAATACTCTGTCCCCAGTCGATTTCCAAGTAGGTGATTACGTTGACCTGCGTGGGGTACTCGATGCCTCCATGGGCGGTAAATTAGCAAAAATCTATCAGATTGTAGATATTCCCTATCCGACCTACAAGAACGGAGGCTACTCCTATGAACTTCGTTTTGACGCTTACTATTTCAAGTGGAAAACAAAGATATTCAAGTACACCCCGGAGTACGGAGGACTGGAAGCGTCCTGGTCCCTTACCGCTTCACTGGATGTCCAGATGGGTGTATTCCTTCGCAATTTGAAAGCTCTTGGTTATACTTATGGAGGAAAGGATTTCACGTTTTCCATTGACAGCAGTGTAGAGAACTCATCAAAGCTGATGACTTATGAGAACATGAACCTCATTGACGCCATGTTTAGCATGGCAGAGAAATGGGGCTGTGACTGTTGGGTAACGGACCATGTAATCAACTTCGGACGCTGTGAGTTCTCGGATGCCGTCACGATTGAGCTTGGGAAGGAGGCTAAAGACATCAGTAGAAGCGACAGCAAAGGTACTTATGCCACAAGAATCTATGCGTTCGGTTCAACGCGCAACATCCCTACCAACTATCGCCCGATAGACCAGAGTGCCGTCGTTAATGGCATCGTTCAGAAGCGCCTTATGCTTCCGGCAGGTACTCCATACGTAGACGCCCGCGAGGGGTTGAGCGATTTGGAAGCTATCGAAGCAGTTGTTGTATTCGACGACATATATCCGAAGCGGGTAGGGGAGATTACCGATGTAAGCTCTTATGAAAGTGAGGTGAACAACGAGGATGGCACGAATACTAAAGCTACCTTCTACCGTTTTACTGATACCGGAATAAGCTTCTCGAAGGAATACATTCTTGAGGGTCAGGAACTCAAAATCAAGTTCGAGTCCGGTAAGCTCAACGGCATGGAGTTCGGCGTAGCTTTTAATCCTCTTGGTTTGACCGAAAAGAACGACGACGGCACATGGAATCCTGATGCCCAGCTTTGGGAGATTGTACAGAATGAAGACTACGGCCGTTCCTTGCCGGATGAAGTGTTGTTCCCTTCAAAAGGTGACAAGTATGTACTGTCTGGTTGGAATGCCGAGAAGATAACCGAACTTGGGCTGGTGGCTGCTGCCGAAGAGGAACTGCTTGCCACTGCAAAGAAGTACGTGGCAAAGACCTGCATCGACGACGGCACCTATACGGCTACGCTCAACTCCATCTGGGTACACAAAGACCAAATAAATCACAGCTTTGACATAGGACAGCGCATCAACCTTGTCAATCCTGCCTACTTCAAGGACGGGCGCTTGTCCCGTGTCATCGGCTTTGAAATCAACCTCGACAAGCCTTACGATTCCCCGCAGTATACGATTGGCGAAAGCACCGCCTATTCCCGCCTTTCCGATATTGAAACGCAAGTCGAAGAGTTGACTTTTAAGGGACAGACCTTCACCGGTTCGGGAGGAAGCAACATCTATGTCATCAAGACCAACGACGCTACGGCCGCAAGCAACTTCAATGTATTCTCTGCTTTACGTACCCTAAGAATGTTCTTGAGAAAGGATGCAAGCGACGTAGCGGAGGAGGTTATCACATTCTTAAAAGGCCTTTTGATTGGCAAGAATGGCAGTGGTATTACCGTCCGTGAAGACGGTACTTCCCAAGCTGTCGTTGACCGTCTGTATGTGAAGATAAAGGCCGTCTTTGAAGAACTGCAGGTTAAGAAAGCCACCCATGTAGGCGGTGAACAGATAATCACCCATGCCGGTATGAAGTGCATCCGCGTGGAGGAACTGGAAGATGCCTACCGCTGCTATTTCCTTGCCGAGCAGGAAGGTGAAGCGATAGCCAACGAATTTAGTGTAGGCTCGCTGGCGCAAGCAAAGGAGTGCAACATCGTCGAAGGGACTACCCTGAACGCCTCCAACCGCTACTATTGGCGTGAGGTCATGGCTGTGGGACGTGACTATATTGACTTATCCAAGACCATCTGTGATGAAGGTAGCGATGCTCCACAAGCAGGTGATGATATTATAGGATTGGGGCACCGTACAGATGTAGACCTTCAAAGCGCAATCGTGCTATCGTCTACCAACGAGACATCCCCGTCCATTACTTTCTACACCGGCATTGACGACTTCAACCTAACGGAGAAAGATGTAATCTCCTTCGGTGTTGACAAATCCACCGGGCACGCCTACATGAAGGTGTACGGTACTTCCTATATCGGTGCCCGTGATGAAAGCACTTACATCAAGTACACTCCGGAAGGTGGAGTAGAAATCAAAGGGCGATTCCTTACGATGGCCGGTGAGGACATCCTGACAATGTTCACTGTCATTGAAGGACTTATCAAGTCTGAAATCTCATCCGTGCGTGATGAAATCAATGCCCTGAACAACTACTTGAACAATGCGTCTTTTGCCGCTGACATGCAGTACTGGACCGGTAGCAGCAACATACGCATCTTCCGAGTTGACGGCCGGCTACTGTACTTCAACAGTAACTTCTATGCGAACAAGGAATCTTTCGCCGATATAGTAAGCGAACGCGCAAAGAATGTGCTACGCCTTAAGAACAGCTATATCGAGCAGGTCAATTCAGACTTTTACCGCCATCCGGATTTCGAGACTTTCGACGAACTCAAGCGCCCCCGGCAGTTCACTATCTCTTTCAAATATTTAGTGAAACGCCCCGGTACTCTTGCCTTCCATTTCAAGGATGAGAAGAAAGAAGGTTTTGAGGAATACACCCCGATTTCCTTTTCTAAGGACCTATATCCCGGTACCGAATTCAAACAGATGGAAATAACCGGCAAGTGGAACGGTACCGGTAATTTCTATATGTCCTTCACCGGTGACATGTACTTGTATGCACTGACGCTAACCGATGATGCTCTTGCCGACCTGCGCGAGGAATTCAATATGCGCTTCGAACTTACAGACAAGAAGATTCAGGCGAACCTTGACGAAATCAGAAGCACGTCAGGTAAGCTTGAAGAGTATCACAGTGAATTCCTGCTGACTGCGCGCAACCTCGAAGCGAAGTTCACAGAGGACCTGACGAATACTGAGAGTCGTATAACGCAAGAATACACCTCTGCCATCGACATCTCCGCCCGTGGCCTAAAAGCTGAATTCACGTCCGGTCTTGCAGACCTTGGGACGGGAATCACCGAAGCATACAAGTCTGCCATCGGCATATCGGCCCGCGAGCTTCGTGCAGACTTCAGTGCGTCTGTCTCTGACCTGGATGGCAGGATGTCCGCCCATGCAGGCGGCTTCCATGTGACGGCCGAGAAGATAGAAAGCATGGTGAGTGCCACAAACAGCCTGAAGGGTACCGTGGAACAGCATACCTCAGCCATTAGCCAGACAGCCAGCCGTATAGACCAGTTCGTGCAGAAGATAACCTTTGATTCCAAAGGCAACATAACCAATATCGACAAAGCCGGTCTAGTTACAGAAGGCAATATTGCCACCATGTTTGCGGAAAAGGTCGACCCCAACGGTGATATCGTTAGGCGTGCTCAAATCAGCTCCTTCATAACGCAGGATGAAGCGGGGGATATCATATCCAATGCCACGATTCAGGCCGACCGGATAAACTTTACCGGCAAGACCATTATCAACGGGCGGTTTGTGGTCGATGCGGGCGGTAACCTTTTCCTCAATGACATTACCGCGAACAACCTTACTTTGAAAGGCAATATTTCAGGAATTGACGCCATACTTAATGATGTCGTGGCCAACAACCTGACATTGACGGGAATCATATCGGGCACCGATGCCACACTGAATGATATTACGGCCAGTAATCTCATATTGAAGGGTGACATATCCGGTGCGGATGCTGCCCTGAATGACATTACTGCCAATAACCTCACCTTGAAAGGGAGCATAACGGGCCGTGATGCCGTGTTGAATGACATTACGGCCAACAATCTTACCTTGACGGGGAACATTTCAGGCGCGGATGCTGTATTGAACGACATTACCGCGAACAACCTTATTCTGAAAGGCAATATCTCCGGTACGAATGCCGTCCTTAACGACATTACTGCCAATGGTACGATAAACGCCTCCGGCGGCCGGATAGGTGACTATCTGTACCTGCACGGTAATGGCATATCCACCAATCCTAAAGCGTTCGTGACCGACCTTACCGACGGAACCACGCAATTCGAACTCAGCAAGAGCTACTATCTGCATGCGATAGCGTCGGACGGAGGAGCCAATAGCATCCTGATAAGGCCCTACCAGACTATGGAAGCGGGCACAGTCAAAGGGGTGGTAACCATCTCTGCAACCATTCCGGGGCGCAATAGGGTCATACACGTATCTTCCGGCGAGAGCTATTTCGGTGGTGATGTGATAGTGGGGAAGATGTATGCTCCGTCCTCCGGGACTCTGGAAATTGCCGGGCCGCTGAAGACGCAAGGTGTATACCGGAATACTGACGTGATACTCTCTTCGGTTACAAGGTACAGCATTAAGGCGACCGACCACACACTGCTTTTTTACGGCAACTGTACTATATCCCTTCCGTCCTCTTCTGACGGGCATGAGATATGGATAATGCCGAACGGGAATACCATCAGTTTTCCTTCCGGTACGTTCGCGAACTCTTCCAGGACGAATATCAACGGGCGTGAATGGCATGTGATAAAACGGGTTTTGGGGAATTGGTATCTGTCATGGATGAGTATATAGAATAATTAAAATAAAAAGTATGAAAATCAACTTTAAGAAAATCGAGGCCCAGACCTCATTCGAAGGCGCCAAGCAGACCTTCGACGTAGCCGAAACGGTCGGCAATGAAATGATGTACAACGGAAGTATCCTTCTGGATATAGGCTTTGAAGACCTGGCACGGGAAATCTACTACTCGAAAGATGCGGTGGAAATCCCGGAACAGTATTGCAAGGCTCTTGAACTTGTGGTGAAGAACTCGCGGCTCATAGCTGCCGTGAAACGTGCGGTAATTAACCAACTGAACGTCATCCAGCCATCTTAAATCAATTCTGAAAATTATGGTATTGGAATCAAATCAGTTCAACCAGCTTGTAGAGGAGGTGAAGAAAGCCCTTCTTGTCGGCTCCCAAGGTGTGGGCGATGTGGAGATTGTCGATTCGCTGGCCGATATCGTGAGCCTGCCCGCCCTCCGTCTTGCCGGTATGGAAGAATCGGTGGTCGAGGCACCGCTTGAGTTGCTGTCTGCCCCTGCTGAGGAAGCTGCTGAGGAAGTGCGCAAAGCCGAAGCGGAGCGTGTCATAGTGGAGAACGCACGCAAGGAAGCTGAGAAATCCCGTGAAACGGCTGAGACAAAGCGTGCTTCATCTGAAAGTACCCGCGCATCTGCTGAAACTACGCGTATCAATGCCGAAAAGGAACGTGTGACAGCCGAAGGTCTCAGGAAAACGGCAGAGACAGAGCGAGGCAAAGCTGAAGCGGTCCGACAGACGTCTGAGACCGGACGGGCAACTGCCGAAACCGGCCGTGTTACTGCCGAAGGTAAACGTGTCAGCGCCGAGGAGGAACGTAAAAATGCTGAGACAGTGCGGGCCAACGCAGAGTCAACCCGACAGACAGCCGAAACGGGTCGTGTCAATGCTGAAACCAGTCGTGCTACAGCAGAAGGTAAGCGCGTTACTGCTGAGAATACCCGAAGCACTGCTGAGGATACACGTAATAGTGCGGAAACTAACCGCCAAACAGCCGAAACCGGACGCGTAAATGCTGAAAGTACCCGTGTCACTGAATTTGCTGCCCTCAAGCAGGAATCGGAGACGGCTACTGCGAATGCTACTGATACGGCAGAACATCCTACCTACATCGGTGCAGACCACTATGTATACCAATGGGATAAGAGCGCTAAAGAATACGTTAAGACGGATATCTATGTGAAAGGCAAGCCGGGAGATACATTCACCCTTCTTGGACGTTACGATACGCTTGATGCCTTAAAGACTGCTGTACCTGACGGGGCAAACATCACTGGTTTCTATTCCGTTGGAACTACATTGCCTTATACATATTATGCCTGGTATAACGGTGATTGGCAAAGTCAAGGACAATTGCAAGGTCCAAAGGGCGATAAAGGCGAGAAGGGGGATACGGGAGCGCAAGGTCCTCAAGGCGTACAAGGTCCACAGGGCATGAAAGGTGATACCGGTGCCACAGGACCGCAAGGAGTAAAAGGTGATACTGGTGCTACCGGTCCTGCTGGTGCAAAAGGCGCCACTGGTGCACAAGGAATACAAGGTCCAAAGGGCGATAAAGGAGACAAAGGTGATACGGGTGCAAAAGGCGCTACCGGTGCCACGGGTGCAGCAGGTGCAAGTGCCAGTATTACTGGTGCTACTGCTACGGTTGACGCCAACATCGGTACGCCCTCCGTGACCGTTTCTCTCGGTGGTACCGCATTGGCCAGAACCTTTTCCTTTGCTTTCAAGAACCTGAAGGGTGCTACCGGAGCAAAAGGCGCTACGGGTGCTACCGGAGCTACTGGACCTAAAGGGGCGACTGGTGCGCAAGGACCACAAGGGCCGCAAGGTGTCGGTGACCCGACAGTCACCGGTGCGAATACGGTCACGACACTGGCCTCCCTGCCAATTTCCAAGAGAAGTATCACTGCAAGGTTGGGTTCTGCCACGAACATCAGCCTTGCTTCCGGAATGTCAGTGGGCAATGACTTGTATATCCGCTGCGTCGCATCGGCGGCATTCACACAGCCGATACCCAATACCGGCGCGTTCACTTCGATGTCCGGTACTTCAATCAGTGTTTCCGCTGGAGATATCTTTGAGATTAGTATCTGGTGCTATGCCGCTGGCGCCTATTCAATATCCGTAAAAACAAGGGACTAAGGTTTATGAGTGTATTAAAAAGACGAAGCAATAATATAAAGGACGGTCAGTATGTGATTGCATTCTCCGACAGTAGAGCCTTAATAGATATTTCCAAGGATTGTGGGATGACATGGACCAGAAGACAACCTTCCGACCTTCCTAATGTAAACGAATACTTTTTCAGCAACGATAGAACGAGGATAGCCATGTCCGGAGACGGCAGGCATATCTATTGCTCGTGCTATATGGCAAATGTGGGATTATTGCGTTCTACGGATTTTCTGGAGACGGCAGAACCTTTCAAGCCTGATAATTGCTATTCCGTGTACTCGATAGCCTGCAACGGCAGGGGGAATCTGGTCGCTATTGTGTGTCAGAATAGCAATAACAAATATGATTTGATGCTTTCCGGGGATTATGGGAAAACATGGCGGGTCTCTAATGGATTAAAAGACAATACCGTGCCTCTCATGGGGGTGGAAATGTCCCATTCCGGCAGATACGTAGTGGCATATGCGTCAAATTCTCCCTATTATACTACCCATGAGCTGTTTATATCTTTCGATTATGGAGAAACTTTCAGCAGTGAAATATTCAGGGGGCCTATCACAAAGATTGCCATTTCCGGTGACGGCAAATACATGTTGTGTTGCTGCAACAGGGAGAGTTCATCAAAGTTATACTATGCCTATTATTCCGGGGATTATGGGAAGACGTGGACTAAAATTACCGATTCGAGTTTCTCTGCCCGTACATTGGCTGTATCCTATGACGGGAAATATATGGTTATAGAGGGGGGGTACTCTTATTCCGGTGCACGTATATCCGCTGATTACGGAAAAACCTGGGCATTGAAACATTCCGTTATTGGCAATAGCTTTGCTTTGGGGCTGTCGTCTGACGGAAAGTATGCGATAGCACAGGAAAGTTCTTCTCCGTATCGTATGTTCAAATCTTCGGATTATTTGGGCTCATTTACTGAAATAAATACAGCACCGCTTACATCAGGTATTAGAGCGAATTACCGATTTATCATAATGAATAAAAATAGGCTTTAACAATAATGCAATATATACATATTTATTCAGAGGAGAAAGTTGTCCGTCTTGATTTTGAACTGGACGGAAACTATGAAGTGGGTACAACCTATGAGGATTACCTGAATGGAGCCTGGGTACCGTTGAATGCGGAACAAAAAGCATTTTATGAAACCCATCCGGCAGCGTCTGCAAAGGAAATTCTTGAATGTGAATTAATCCCTCCCTATGAGCCGACTTTGGAGGGTGTGAAGAGCGCGAAGGTCAATGAAATTGCTGTTTACGACGGGTCCGATGCCGTGAATTCCTTTACGTTTGGCGGCAAGCGGATGTGGCTTGACAAGGATACGCGGGTAGGACTGGCAAACTCAATCACTATTGAGCAGGCTGCGGGCAAGGAGACAACCGTGCTGTGGTATGATACCGTGAAGTATGTAATCCCCATTCCTCTTGCCTTGCAGATGCTGGCCGCACTGGAACTGTATGCCCTGGAATGCTATAATGCCACGCAGGAACATCTGGCCGCGGTTATGGGACTTGCTACGAAAGAGGAGGTCGGAGCGTATGATTACACTTCCGGTTATCCTGAAAAATTAGTGTTCAACCTTTAAATTGATGGCTTATGATTTACTTATATTTTATGTCGCTGTTTTTGCTCACTATGTACATAATGTATGCGGTGAGAGTGTGCGGAGTGCCCTGGTCTCTCTCTGACACCTACTATCAACTGAAGAAACGGAACCGCCCGGCGTGGCTGTTTCAGGCGGCGATGGTTGTTCCTGCCATGCTGCTTATACCGGTATGGATTGATTGCTCCAATGAGAGCTTTCAGTTTCTTGCTTTCCTGGCTTGTGGAGGGCTGATGTTCGTAGGGACGGCACCGCTGTTCAAAGAGGAGTTCCAAAGTAAAGTTCACTATGTGGGTACTGTCGCCTCGGGGTTGGCCACAATTCTCTGGGTATGTTTTGCCGGGATGTGGTATCTGCCGACCATTGCATTCCCGATTGCCGGACTTTTCATATTGAAATACCGGAAATGGCTGTTCTGGGCAGAGTTGGCTGCGTTTGCTTGTGCTTATGTGGGAGTGTTTATAATTTGTATCAACTGTTAGACTTGAAGGAATGGGAGTGAATGATTGGATTATGTTGATGACCGCCCTCGGTGGTATCGAGGGCATAAAGCAGCTTATCAAGTGGTGGATGTCCCGTAAGACCAACGCGCGTATTGAGGACGCGCATGCTGATGTCGAGGAGTTCAAGGCATTACGGGAGTACAACGAGTTCCTGCAGAAGCAGCTTTCGGAGAAGGAACAGCGGTTTGTGGAACAGACTGACCGGCTCCGTAAGGTGCAGGATGAATTGTTTACACTGAAGGAGACTAATTCTGACCTGAAACTGGAACTGGCGCTTAAACGGTGTGAGAGAAAGAAGTGCGGTGATAGAGAACCGCAAAACGGGTATTAATTGAATAAGGAGGAAAATTGAAATGGCGAATGTGAATCAACTTGCACCGTTTATCCTAAAATGGGAAGGCGGTTTCGTGAATGACCCGGCAGACCTTGGAGGTGCTACGAATATGGGGGTGACTATCGGTACGTGGAAGTCATGCGGCTACGACAAGGACGGTGACGGTGATATAGACGTGGATGACCTGCATCTGCTTACCCGTGAGGATGTCGTTAAACGGGTGCTCAAGCCGCATTATTGGGACAGATGGAAAGCCGATTTGATAACGAGCCAGTCTGTGGCGAATATCCTTGTCGATTGGGTGTGGGCATCCGGTGCACACGGAATAAAGATACCTCAACGCTTGCTTGGTGTTACTGTGGATGGCATAGTAGGACCCAAGACCATTGCTGCGGTGAATGCCAGGAACCCGCGTGAGTTGTTCGACATGATTAAGATTGCACGGTTCGACTTCATCGAGGATATATGCCGCAAGCGTCCGGCGAACAATAAATTCAAACGGGGGTGGATGAATCGGATTAACGATTTAAGGTTCGAGGAATGAAAAAGTTACCATGGATATTAATTGTATTGCTGGCAATTGCTTGTGTGGCGGCTTGGTTCCGTCCGCATGAACAGCCTCCGGCAGAAGTGCGTGTAGAGACGAAGATAAAGACGGTTGTCAAGGTAGATACGATGCTTATCTCTGTACCTATGGCTGTGTTCTGGCGTTTCGTGCCGGATGATACGACACGGATAGGTGATACCTTGCTTCATCGTAAGCAAGTGATATATAGAGACAGCTCGTATCGGGCTGTGGTAAGTGGATATGTAGACCCTCGGCTGGATAGTATGGTGGTGTATCCGAAGACTGTGTATCAGACGGTGACGAATGATATCTATCATCCGGTTCCCATCAAGTCGAAGAAGAAGCGTTGGGGATTAGGGTTGCAGGCAGGGTATGGCTATCCGGGTGTTTTTTATGTCGGGGCTGGAGTGAGCTAGCATTTAAACTTCTTGATTGACAAATTTTTCACACCCGAATCCTGTAATAAAAGAAATGCCGTCAAAAACATCAGCAATTACCACAGGCATTCCGATTGTTTGTTCCAGCCAGTTTCTAACACTTTCCATACTGTCAATAGTTTATCTGTTTTTTCATTAAAG
>ENA-UESJ01000744-UESJ01000744.1-human-gut-metagenome-genome-assembly--contig:-NODE-744-length-17074-cov-6.826322_pt1 | contig 17074 bp, 22 predicted proteins | sample MGYA00243000_ERZ508001 | MGnify/ENA primary metagenome ERZ508001 (study PRJEB26167, sample SAMN06115479) | human gut metagenome | host: Homo sapiens | place: China:Chongqing | collected 2015-03-03... | reverse complement strand
GGTGGCTTAATTTTTCTTTATTTAAAGTCTTAGAATTACTGCCCACCAAAGCCCGTCACGAATGTTTTGAAATCCTCAAGCTGTACATTAAGCTCTATATAGTATAGCAGAATAGCAGAAAAACAGACCATGATACCGCAGGTATATAGGTCATAACCCACTCTTCCGTAAGTATCTTATCTATTTGACAATAATAAAAATGTAAAGGAGGATAATGGCATGGACAATATTCGTATCCCAATACATATAGGTTAACATATAAGGGAAAATGGTCACGGAGTCCACAAACCATAGAATGAAAAAATATATTTCCATCGTGTACGGTTTATGTCTCTATCCGGATATTTGACCGGTGCCGCAAATGCGCAATGCATACTCCACAAAAAAACACCAGGGAGGAAAAATAAGTCATACTGAATAACGCCTGTCTGTAATGGGCCATGGATACAAATGAACTACAGATAATAGCTGCAATAGATATAACGATACAAGCACAAAATAATGTACGAACGTGTCCATCAGTTGCATTTGGATGAAACAGTACCACTTTATGCAATGTTTGGTTAGATTGAGTCTGAACATAGGACCTTAAAAATTAGACGGATATAAATTTACTAAAAATCTGTGGAAAAGAGGAATAGAAAGGCGGAAATGTTTTTAAAACGGCTATGAATAAAGCGTTTGTGAGGACAAATGAGGACAAAGGCATAAAACGAGGTAACGCAAAAAAAAGTAAATTTATGAAGTAGAAAGGTTGCTAAATCATTACCCCGTGAAAGGTGGTTTTTGATACTCCGTGCTGAATTTTTCTCCGTATGGCTTCGGTTGGTTTACAAGGCATAACTCATTGATACTTAATTTTAAACTTAAAAAACGAGTATGGCAAGAAGTACATTCAAAGTGCTGTTCTACGTGAACGGCAACAAGGAGAAAAACGATATTGTCCGCATCATAGGACGGGTAACGATTAACGGGATTGTGACGCAGTTCAGCTATAAGTAGAGTATCCCGAAAACGCTTTGGGACGTGAAAGGGAACAGGGCGAAAGGCAAGAGTGCGGAAGTACGTGATATCAACCTTGCCCTTGACAACATCAAGGCTCAAATCATCAAGCACTACCTGCGTATATTCGACCGTGAAGCGTTCGTGACGGCTGAAATGGTGAGCAATGCTTATCAGGGTATCGGCAGTGAGTATGAGACACTGCTCAAAGCGTCCGGACGTGAGAACGAAGTATTCAAGAAGCGTGTCGGAAAAGACAGGGTAATGGCAACCACCGTTCACGGGTGGTGGCAAGAAACCATGTGGCAGCGTTCATCAAGTCTTTTTACAGACGGACGGATATGTTCATGCTGGAGATTAAGCCCGACTTCATCAAGGGGTTTGCAGCCTACCTATCAACGAAAGCGGGACTTCACAACGGGACGATATGGGAAAAATGCATGTGGCTGAAAGGCGTTGTCATGTGTGTGCACTTTAACGGACTAATACCGAAAAAAACGTTTGCCCAATTCCACATCAGCCCTAATGTGACGGAACGTGAGTTCCTGACGGAAGATGAACTGAAAACGTTGATGACGCACGAGTTGGGGATGTCCAACTGTTCTATATTCGTGACATTTTTGTTTTCGCCAGCTTCACTGCCCTCTCTTTCGTGGACATCAAGGAACTAACCAATAGCAACATCGTAGAAGTGAATGGTGAGAAGTGGATATTGTCCAAACGGTACAAGACAAAAGTGCCGTTCCAAGTGAAACTGTTGGATACTCCTTTGCAGATTATCGAGCGTTATCGACCCTGTCAGGAAGACAATCTCATATTCCCTAATCTCAACTACTGGTCTATCTGCAAATCTCTGAAAAAGGGGATGAAAGAGTGCGGATAACAAAGGATATTTCATTTCAGTATTAAAACTATTAAACGGGCGTAATTTAATTCGACAGAAAATCCGGCTTCTGACAGCCATTTTTTCACTTCATTCCGAGAGTTTGCAGTTTGACTGCCATAAACAGCAATATTTCAGCATGGGGACATAGTTTGCGGATATTATCCACACTTTGTGCTGTTCCGCTTCCTCCATGTGTACAGAATGGGAGTATCTTTTTCCCCGACAAATCATAACCGGACAGGAAACTTTTTACAGGAGAAGACAGAAGACCACCCCAAATAGGACTACCGATAATCAATGTATCATAATCATCCATATTCTCTACTTTTGTACGCAGAGCTGGAAGAATATGATTGTCTCTTTCATTTTTGAAACGGTCAACCACTTCATTATATTCATCAGAATAGGGTTCTTCCGGTTCAATCTCCACCATGTCGCATCCAATAAGTTCATGGATAATGTTGGCTACAGTTTGCGTATGTCCGCTCCATGAGAAATAGACTATCAATGTTTTCCCCGGCTCTGAGTGAGGCAACGAATCTATCTTATCTTCAACAGCCGGAGTGTTGCTGCACGAAAGGAAGGTTAAGAGCAGCATTGCCAATAAGCACTTCAGTTTCATAACTATTTTTATTTAGGTTTTGGGGTTATCCTCTGTTAATTTCTATCTGTCCAGCTGTTTCTCATACAGCCACTTCGACAGCAGGTCAGCTACTTCCACATTGTTCAAATCCGACATCGGGAAGTGCGTATTCCCATGCAGACCGACATCGGGCAGATGAATGACCGTCACGTCACCGCCCAGCTTATTGAGCATTTCGGCCCACTTGCGCATGAGATGCAGACGGCGTGTCCATTCGTAAAGTTCCGGATGTTCGTCTGTTTCGGGCAGGTTATTCCCATAGTAAATGATGATGGGAATTTCCATGTATCTCTTGAAAACTGCCATAGGGACTTCTATTCCTTCTGTTTTTTTAGACCGTGTCAAGACTTTGCCTTCTTCGGGAACTTGACCGGTTGGGAAGGGTACACTTCCACCGGGTTCGTATGCTACAATGGCTTTGATGTTCTTCGTTTTGAGCAAAGTAAACCAACCCACCGGACCGCCTTGTGAATGAGTGACAAATATGGCCGGACCGATTTTGTCAAAAAGAGCAGCATAGGCATCGGAATAGACATCGAAGTCCAAAGGTCCGATGGTCGGCGTCATCTGCCGGAAGTACTGGTTTAAGGCTTCCCGGTCGCGACTGAACTGTACACCCTCGAAATAATCAGGATAGATTCCCACACGGAAACGGTTGAACCATTCTTCTTCATCGAATACCGGTTCCAGTGTGACAGCTTCCGTACTCCGTCCGGCATTTCCCCGGCGAGGCTGGTCGACAAGATAGGTGGAGAAACCTTTGCGAAGAAATATATTCTGAAACCCTTCGCGTCCGTCAGGAGTGGTCTCCCATGTTTTGGAAAACTGGCCGACACCATGTGCAAAAACAAGCGGATATTTCCGTGCATCAACCGGTTTCTGATAAAATACATAAGCATGGTCGCCGTGGTATTTGTGTCCCAATGAATCGGTCAGTACGGTGCCACCTACGGCAAAACTGCCTTGTTCCTCTATTTGCAGAATATTCCCTTTGTAACAATTACAGCCCGACAGTAAAGCGATGAACGTCATGTAAAATATCTGTTTCTTCATACACGGATTATTTTGGGATTTTAGACTCCTGCAAGGCATCGTAGCGGCTACCCACCACAGGAATGGCAGCTACGGCTGTTTCCAGTTCTTCTATCTCTTCTGCCGTGAAACGGATGTCGCAGGCACGAAGGTTCTCTTCCAGATGAGAGAGTTTGGTGGTGCCCGGAATAGGCACGATAAAAGGCTTCTTGTTCATCAGCCAGGCCAAAGCTATCTGTGCCGGGGTAATGCCTCTTGTACGGCCGAAAGCGTTAAGAACTTCCACAATACGATAGTTGGCGCGTATGGCTTCGGGCTGGAAGCGTGGCAAGGTCTGCCGGTTGTCGTTGGTAACATCAAACTTGGTATATTCATTGATCATACCGCCCAAAAAACCACGGTTCAGCGGACTGTATGGAACGAAACCGATGCCCAAATCCTCGCACAGCTCCAACACTCCGTTCGTCTCTACCATGCGGTGCATCAAGTGATATTCGCTTTGGATTGCCGTAACCGGACATATCTTGTGCGCACGGCGGATGGTATCAACGTTTACTTCACACATGCCCCAATGCAGGATTTTACCTTCCTTGATGAGTTTGCTGCATGTTTCAGCCACCGCTTCAATCGGTGTGTTCGGGTCTATGCGGTGCTGGTAGAACATGCCCAATGTTTCAACTCCGAGATTGCGCAACGAGTTTTCACAAACCCGGCGGATGTTGGCCGGAGTGCTGTCCTCTTCGGTTTTAATCTGCACACCGTTTACAAACTTATGTCCGAACTTCGATGACACAAATACCCGGTCGGTATATCCTTTCAAGGCTTCGCCGACCAATTTTTCATTGATGTGGTAGCCGTAGCTTTCGGCTGTATCGAAAAGGGTCACCCCACGTTCAACAGCTTCATGCACCAGGGCGATTTCTTTTTCCCTGCTCGGGTACTGGCTGCGGTTATGGTTCAAGCCCATACAGCCATATCCCATTGCAGAAACAGTGAATGCCGTATTTCCGTGTCCCAATGTTCGCCGAGTGCGCACCGCCGCCATGCCTGCAGGGATGTTGTTTGCAACTTGTTGTTTCCCCATCCATACCCGTTCTGCTGCCGTTACCTTGTTCAAGGTAGGCCCGACACACATGGCAGCTCCTGTCAATGCCGCCATTTTAAGGAATCTCCGGCGGCTCATATCCTTGTCTTTATCCATATTTGATAGTCTTTAAATTATTTCTGTTGCAAAGTTAACGTGACAGAATTGATAAACTTTTTTTGATATATATCATCTAAGCTGAATGATGTATTATCCTGTATTCCAAGCGATATTTATAGGCAACTATCTTTCAAAATCGTATATATTCAGTCCTAAAGCCGGATTATATGTGCGACTTATCCGCTCGCTATAATCTTCTACCACGAACTCCCCTGCACCATTCTGTATTGCGGAAAGTAGATGTCCGGCTAAAGCGGAATAGTCGCTCCTGCCGACGGTTATATGCAAATGAAGATATACCTGCTCATTCATAGATGATATATTCCCTGTAAGGTTGGATATTTCCATTTGCTCCCGGAATGTCTTATCATCATATGCTTTTGTCTTGGGATTGAAGAAACGGAGGGTCAGCTCTCCGATAGCACCAATCCCGTTGATAGAACCCGACAGAATTCCTTTCTCCTTGCAGAAAGCATTCAGGGCTTTCACAATTTCAGTATGATTGTTAATGCTGACAATATACTTGTTGCCAATTTTCTTGTACGAATACATATTCTTTTCGTTTTGTGCGTTTGCCGGAGCAATCAGTACCCCGACAAACAGCAAGATAAACAATAATTTCTTTATAAAATGCCCCATCAGTACACTTATGACTGTCTCTGTTTTGATTAATCTTACCATAATAGATAAAATTATCCCACATCAGTGCTTTCCACTTTTGTTTTTAATCTGCACACCGTTTACGAACGTTACCTTGTTCAAAGTTGGCTCTTCCTTCTTATTTTCCATATTCTATAATCTTTAAATTGTTTCTGTTGCAAAGTTACCCTCCTGCGTATTCGCTTTGCTGTATCATAATCACGGATAGCATTACCATTTTCATCTGAATTACCGCAAAGCATACCAGAAGAATTCCGAAATTTTTTCGAACGGTATCTTATCCATCCGGTCATACAAGTCTACATGATTGGCTCCGGGAACGATATACAGTTCTTTCGGTTCGCTGGCTTCTTGATAGGCATCCTCACTGAAATAGCGCGAATGTGCATGCTCGCCTGCAATGAATAGCACGGGGCGTGGTGAAATCTCTTTAATCATGGCAAACGGATAGAAGTTCATCAATGCCGCCTGACTGGTAAAGCGTATACCTTGATAGCGCGGATGATAGCCACGCAAGGGGTTGCGATAGTAATCGAAAAACTCCTTCTGCACGGCATTGGCATTTCCCAGCAGTTTCTCCGGTGTGCCAAAGCGGATACGTGCTTCTCCCGTTTCTGCTTCCTTCCAACGTTGTTCGGCAACTTCATCCAACAGTTTGCGTCTTTGTTCATCCGTCATCGAATCCCCCAAACCGTTACGGGTGGCACGCCCCATATCATACATGCTCACGGTTGCCAATGCCTTGATGCGGGGGTCGAGAGAAGCCGCACAGACAGAGAACCCGCCGCTTCCGCAGATGCCAATCACACCGATACGGTTGCGGTCAATAAACGGTTGTAGTCCGAGCCAGTCTACAGAAGCACTGAAGTCTTCCACCAATGCGTCGGGCGATACCGTGTGACGCGGTTCTCCTCCACTTTCGCCTTGATAGGAAGCATCAAAAGCCAGAGTCACGTAGCCTCGCCGTGCCATTTCCTGTGCATAGAGTCCGCTACACTGTTCTTTCACAGCCCCAAACGGGTGTCCGATGATGAGGGCTGCATAGTGTTGCGCTTCATTGAAATCCTTCGGGAGGTACATTTCGGCGCAAAGCATGATATCATACCTGTTTTTATAAAAGACCTTACGGACAGTAATTGTCGGATCTGTTTGAAAAGTCTTTGCCGGTTCATCGGATTCAGAAAGCACCATTCCGTTCCGACAGCGTGCCGCCATGATAAGTACTTCGTCTATCTGAGCCTGTGTCACGCCGTTGTGCTTGGCATGGGCAATGTGAGTATTCAACTCATTCTTCACGCCGTCCAACACCGACAAGGCAGCCACAGTAGACAGTTCACGGGTACGCCAGTCGAGATTGTCACGGCTGAATATGTCACCGAACAGATGAGCTTTCAGAAATTGGTCCAATGCCGGAGCAAATGTCAGCACTTCTCCTAGTGCCGGACGACCGAACAGTTTCAGCTGGTTTTGTCCACCGACAACAAACATATCCGAACTCTTTACCGGAGAAGGCTCCCGTCCGGCTTCATCCTTTATGCCTTGTGCTGCACGCTCTTTGGTGAGATTCATCAGCGTAACCAATGCACCCATGCTGCGTGGAAAGCCGCAATAGGCATAGAGCTGGGTAAGTACTTCTTTTTCTTCGCTCACGGTCAGCCCACAGTCAAGTCCTCTGGCAAGGATCACTTTGAGGCTGTCCTGATTGCCACGTGCGGCATACATACTGATGGCGGCAATACTTTGTTCTTTCTTGCTTAACATATTGTCCTTGTTTTGTGCCTGCGTATAAACGATACAGCATATCAGGCAGGCGATGGTTGTAATTAACTTGTTCATATTGCTTTCTGTTTAGTGATGAATTTATAAGAACTTGACAAACGCCGGTCTTTCCAGTCGGATATTTTTTCCCGTATTCTTCAGTAACCCCGTATTTCGGTTTCTTTCGAATATCTGTATGCAGTTGGCATCCCTGCAAACCACTGCCAAATAGCAACCATCCGGAGAGATGGCAAAACTTCGCGGATAAAGACCTGTTGGCTGAAATCCTATTTGAACCAATGTTCCTTTTTGGAAATCAATGGAATAAACAATTATGCCATCTTCTTTCAAGTGCTTGGAAGCATAGAGGAATTTGCCATCGGATGAAACATGGATATCTGCATTTCCCTCTGCAACGAAAGGGTCGCAGACAATTGTTTGTAAACGTTCCAACTTGCCTTCATTATAGGAGAATACAGTTATTTTACCCGAGAGTTCACTGATGAGATAAGCAAATCTGCCATTCGGGTGAAAACATATATGTCGAGGTCCTGAGCCGGAATCCATCTGTATGCGGACTACTCTTGATTCATCCAACAGAGAATGAGCCTTACCTGCTTCCGGTCGTTTGCCTATCGGAAACAGATAGATACAATCTGTTCCCAAATCGGTAGCAAGAAGGAATTTGCCATCAGGTGTAAAGGTCACGCAATGCAGATGCGATTGTTCCTGCCTTTTTTTATTCGGCCCATTTCCAGCAAAACGAATTATTTTTGTATCACGTTGCAACTTTCCTTTCTTATCCTGTGAGAATACCGTGATGCTGCCACCCTTATAATTTGCTGTCAGAACAAAGTATTCCTTTGGACTGAGAGTAATATAAATAGGAAGTTCACCGTCTGTAGATTGCGAGTTAAGCAGAGACAGCAGACCACTTTCCTTATCAAAAAGCAAAGCATTGGCAGTCGAACTTTTCCCTTCATCATCGCCTATGGCATAAATTCGATTACCAGTGCTATCAGATGTAAGGAAAGCAGGATTTGAAATCCCTCTCAGCCCACACGGATAGTCGACATCGGCAGTTTGTCCGTCAAACCGGTACATTCTGACACCTTCTTCGTCTGGCTTCATATAACATCCTACCAACAGAAATTTTGCATAAGTTCCCTTATCCGGGACATCTTCGGTTGACCGCGCTTGAATCGTAGTGAAGCTAAGCCATAAGATTAACATGACAAATAAAGCTTTTGGTTTCATCTTATTTACCTTTTTGGTTTCACTTGCAAAATTACAGCATTCACATACTGAAGATTAGACCTCAATCACTGATAAAATTACCACTTTCATCGGGCTTGGACCGGGTTAAATGTTATCTGTGAAAATGGTAAGACAGTCTGTGATTAGGGTTATATGTTCGTTGATTGAATGAACTAACTTTGTCGTCATGGAATAAAATAAATAAGGGATAGAAAAGAAACAGCTGTTCCTCAGACAGCAATGTCAATATAAATACTTATTTTTGTAAAAAACAAAAGGATGGTTATGGGAGATATAACAAGAATAGATACAGTTCAGCAGTACTGCGACCTTTTCGAAGTCGAAGCTCTGCACCCGTTGGTCAGCGTTGTGAATTGTTACGAGGTGCAGCCCATCAGACACTCAAAGAAACTGTACAACATTTATGCTGTGTTGCTGAAAGATACTGACTGCGGTACGATGAATTATGGACGGAGCCTCTATGACTATGAAAAAGGCTCCATGCTGTTTATCGCTCCGGGGCAGGTAATGGGTTCTGACGATGATGGCAGTCTGCACCAGCCGGCCGGATGGGCCCTGATGTTCCATCCCGAACTATTGCGCGGTACTTCCCTTGCACATATAATAAAAGAGTATTCTTATTTCTCATATAATGCCAACGAAGCACTGCACCTGTCAGAACAGGAGCGCAAAGTAGTCATTGAATGTATAAACAATGTAGCAGAAGAATTGAGGCATCCTATTGACAAGCACAGCCGTTCTTTGATTATTGATACCATGAAGCTTCTCCTTGACCGCTGCATCCGCTTTTATGACCGCCAGTTCATTACAAGGGAAAATGCCAACAACGATTTGTTGGCGCGTTTTGAATTGTTGCTCAATAATTACTATCATTCTGCCTTGCCAACGAGTAAAGGTATTCCGACGGTACAGTATTGCGCTGACCAACTGTGTCTTTCCACCAATTATTTCAGTGACCTGGTAAAAAAGGAAACCGGTATGTCAGCAATCAAGCATATCCAGCAAAAAATTATGGATATAGCCAAAGAGCGCATCATGAACACGCAAAAAAGTATCAGTCAAATCTCAGATGAAATGGGTTTCCAATACCCGCAACATTTCACACGTTGGTTCAAGAAGATGGAAGGTTGCACACCGAACGAATATCGCAATGAAATTATAAAACAAGCGATAAACTAACTGGTCTTATCATCATTTATTCGTAGAGTCTCTTACAAATAATACTCTGGATATAACCAACAAAGCAATTAATGAACAACTTTGAAATCTTGAACCGATAAACAAAAAAGTTTGATGATCTCCTGCATACACTTTTCCCATCGGATGAACAGCTGTTGTCCGGTCTTTTTCCTGCGGTAAGTCAGGATTCCGTTCGCAATGTCTCCCTTTTTCAGATAAGCCATGTCCACAAAGGACATCCCCCGTGTGTAAAAGCAGAACAGGAACATGTCACGTGCGAAATCAAGGTGGGGTTTCAGGGACAAGTCCAGTCTTTTGATACGCCTGATATCATTTAAATGAATGGCCCGTTTCAAGGTCTTTTCCACACCTGTATAAACAGACTTGAACAGGTTCCGCTGTCCGGTCAGTCCGTTCTCCACCGCACGGTTGTAGACCGCTTTCAGAATGCGCATGTAGAACGAGATTGTATTGGGTGAGTTCCCCCTGTTTTTCAGATAAGCCTCGTATTCCATGAGCAAGTCAGAGCTAAGTTCGCCAAACAGTATATCACTACCTTTCATAAAACTGCTGAAACTTTTGAGCGCGGCTGTATAGGTTTCAGAGGTCCGTATCTTTCCCAAACGTTTCAGCCTTACTATCTGTTGCCGGATATAGTCGTTAAACGAAGGTTCTTGTCCGCTGTCATGGAAACGTATGACGATATCATCCGCTGTAAACGGACCGGATTGGCTTAATGTCCTGATAGCCTTTTCCAGTCGGATTTTGTCCCGTCTTATCCGTTCCCCTACCGATAGAAGATAATTGTCCCGTTCCATCCCTGCAGGGTGTTGACAGGGAATGACCGCTTCGGAACGTTGGTCCCATTCCGAAGCGAAAAGTTTGTATCCGGTACTGATCTGCCTGACCACACGGTTATGAATCACCTGATAATACAGTGCGCCCTCCCTGCCTTCCGCGGACGAGGACCTGAATTTGGTTCTGATTGTTGCCATAGTGCAGTCATTTTGAATTGGGATTGTCCAGTTGCTTCCTGATTTCCTGTGCCTCCCTGAACAGCCGGTGCGCCAGACTGTCCTTGTAGGCTGCCATTTCATGGTTACGGATGCGGTTCCTGACCGAGTCCTCAAAAGCGGTCACCAGCCTTTCCACACGCCGGATCTTTTCCTCGTCCCGCTTGATGGTGAAATGCTTCTCAAGGAAGGCGATGTCGGGATCATCCCCCGGCAGGCAGATCCTGATGGCTCGGTATTTCAAATCGGCATCTTTCAAAAGCCGGTTCGTGCGGTACTGGTTGCAGTTGGTCCAGACGGAAATGATCAGTGCCAGGATCAGTGCTGAAGCTGTCGTTACCACTGCCTTGGATGCGCTTTCCAGACGGTAGGTCACCAGTCTGCGCTCCGGTTCCTTTTTCAGCAGGACCATTCTCTCATCCAGCCGTCTCACTGTCTCCTTTACAGCTTGGCAGTCTTGACTCAGGCAGTATCTAATCTTTTCCATCTCCCCGGCAAACGTTTCGGCAGACAACGGCCAGCCTTCCGACAACCGGACGGTATGGTTACGTACCGCTGCTATTTCCAAGCCGTTTTTCTCCACCGCGGATTGCAGGCGTTCCAGACGGATTTTCAGTTCCGCAATCCCTTCCGGGGAACTGGTCCGGTTTCCAACTGCGGGGCTTGTGCCTTCCACGGGCAGCGTCTCCACTTTCTTCTCGATCCTTTCAAGGCATCCGTAGATGCCTTCCAGATAATTTTCCTCTTTCATCTTTCAAAGTTTTTTGTTATACATATGGTTCACAAACTCCTTCCTTTCCTGCGCTTCTTCTTTCTCCGCAGGCGTTCCGCCTCTTTCTCGTCCTCCGTCGGTGCCACCGACGGCATGAACACGCCACCCGTACCGGTGACTTCGACCAGGTTATCAATAACAGAACCATGACTTTGTTCATGGTACGGTTGCTTTTGGGAAACGTCATTTTCCAGGGACGTGACATGGTTATGGTCCAATGCCGCATCCAGCCTTGACCAGCTGAAACTGCGGTCAATCCCACTTCCCTTGAATGACAGACCGTTCTTTATAAAGCGGATGCCCTGCACTTCATTAGTGTTTTCCTTGTACTTGAATTCCATTTCCACGCCCATTTTTAAGAGCTTATTTTGAAATTCTTTCCATGTATCTGCACTCCTCAAAGCTTCCTTGACCGCACGGTATATTTCGTATTTCACCTTTTCGGAAGCATGCAGCTTTTCCGTTTTAACGGACTGTTTGCCTTCGGAATAGGTGAGCGAATACTTGTCCTTAAGCATTTTTGTCACTTTCTCGTTGCGCCTGAAATCGTTGCTGTCGGAAATCACCTTCCCGTCGAAGTCCACCCGGTTGAAGACGATGTGGCAGTGCGGGTTGTCCGTCCCGTGATGCCTCACCACGATGAACTGCGTCCTCCGGCTTGAAGCTGAGCGCGATGTGTCCCACCGGTTTCGCCACGTCCGGATTCAGCAGGCATTGCCACCGGAAACTTCGCGCCATCTCTTCTGCCGTTCCCAGTAGCACGCCTTCCGAGGCGATGATTTCCGCGTCGTCCTTCTGCGTCACGTAGCGTATGCAGCCGCCGAACGAGCGGCCTTTCCTGATCTTCCCTATCATGAGGCTATCCTCCTTTCGGTCTGTAATCATCCATGATCCGCTTCAGCTTTCCCAGCAGCCCCTCTATCAGCAGCCTTGTCCTGTAAAAGCCGGTCTGGTGCGAGAGCTTTGTCAGCTGGTTCAGGTTGTTAGCCATTCCCGCCAGGCTGCGCAACAGTGCGTTCTCCTCCGGTGTATGCCTTGCCGTAACGGTGGCCGCCAGTGCTGCCTCCCTGATATAGACCGCCAGACTCCGGCCGGACTTCCCTGCCCTGAACCTGAGAGCCTCGTAGCTGACGGGGGAGAACTTCACCGTCACGCCTCTGGTCAATTTACGCGTCCTGCCCAGTGCCGGACGGCCACATTTTTTCTTCATCCCATTCACATCGTTTGTCATATGTTTTTTCTTTTTCGTCCGTACTTCTTTCATTCCAAAATCTGCGACCGGCGGGAGCGGATTTGCCCTCCCAGCAACCGCCGGGCGCGGGGAGCAAGGGTTTTCGGGAATCCGGAAACATACCCTTGCTCCCCCCACAGAAAAATCCCCCCGCATTTTCCACATTGAAGCGGGTACACAGGGGACGGTGCATACATCGGGTACACTCCACGCCCGGTTACAGGCTGTCAGATTTTTCTCCACTGCTCGATGTCCCCGCGGTAGGCGGCAAGATGCTCCCTGGCAAGGTTCTCCAGCAGTCCGGAAACGCTCATGCCACGCCCGCCGAGCCTGCGGACGACGGCGTCCAGTTCGTCCCTCACATCCTCACTGACGAACACCGTCTTGCGGTTCCTGATCTTCGGGACGGTGAGGTATGTTTCCCGGTACTCCTCCAGCGAGGCCCTGCGCTGCCTGCCGCTCGTCCTTCTTCTCACGGGGTCTTCCGGTTCCGGCGGGGTGTCCTTTCTTCCCGCCTTCCCGGACACCTCTTCCGTATCAGTCCCGGATGGAATCACCGGTTCCGCATCCATACCGGTGGATTTCCCCAGACCGGGTTCTATCATGAGTCTTTCCCACCACTCGTCGTGGCCGGGGCTAGGACTACGACCGTTCTTTCTGTCTGTGGTTTCGGATGCCGCCGTTTTCTTTCCTCTTGGTTTTTCAGTCGGTTCACTTTTCATTGTACATGGATTTTAGATGGTTGATACTGTGGGCACGGTCTACCCGTTTGCCCGGTTGTCGGAAGCAAATAAAACGATAATAACAAGTGCTGTGAAACGGACGGGTCCGATTGGCGGGGTTTGCCGTGTTATTCATATTGTTGGATCAGTCTGACGGTGATGACTTCACAAATATACGCACCGGAAATTTCCCACTCTTCGGGAACGGATCTGAACGTCTGTCTGCTGAAAACAAATGAATGTTAAAATCCGATTTCCATGACATCTGATGACATATAATGACATTTGATGAAGGGCCGGAACCATATCCGGGGACAATCATTTACTTTGCGGATGAAACAAGTACGCATATGGTGTCAAAGGTAGTCATCCTGTCTTGAAATTCAGGATGTTCCGCCGGGATTCACTAAATTGCGGCACGGAATCCGGATCCGAAGAGAGAATGAAACAGATGTCAAACCTGAAATTACAGTGATTATGGAAATAGTGAACATTGAGGCAAGGACCTTCGAGGCGATGCTCTCGGCCTTCCGGACGTTCGCGGACCGGCTGGACACCCTCTGCCGGCTGTACGGCGACATAGAGGAGAAGAAATGGCTGGACAACCAGGAGGTGTGCCTGCTGCTGAAGGTCAGCCCGAGAACCCTGCAGACCCTCCGTGACAACGGCACGCTGGCATACACACAGATCTGTCACAAGACTTATTACAAGCCCGGGGACGTGGAAAGTATCATCCGGATAGTGGAGGAGCGCCGCAAGCGGGCTGAAAGTATGGGAAGGTCGATCTGAAAGGCCATGAAAAACGAATGTCGAACAAAAAAAGATCAAGTCATGATGAATACCGATAACCGTCTGCTCACCCGTGAGAGCAGCGAGCATATAAGAGAGTTCTTCTCTACCGTCGAGCGTCTCTCCGTTTCCATGGAGCGTCTCTTTGCCGGCAGGTCACCGGCGATGGCGGGCGAGAACTTCTATACGGACCGCGAACTGGCTGAAAAGCTGAAAGTGAGCCGCCGCAGCCTGCAACAGTACCGTGACAGCGGCCTGCTTGCCTTCACCCGGCTGGGCGGCAAGATATTGTACCGTTCTTCCGATATCGAGAAGCTGCTTGACAGCTGCTACCGGGAGGCGAGAACCAGGCCGGAGGAACTTTAGGAAAGTTCCGTATGGGATCATGAATGAAGGAGGTGATTGTGTTTAACTATAATAAGAAGAAAGTATGAAATCTGCAAAACTTTTACTGTCCGCACTCCTGCTGTTAGTTGGGATTACGGCGTGTTATGACGACTATACCCACGATTACGAAGGAGCTGATATGGGCTTTGCTGTAGCAAAGCCGCTGCGAACTGTGATTAGCGACCGTGATATGAACATTTATGTCGGAGTGGCTATTGGTGGGAAACGTGAAATAGACATGAATGATTGGGCGAAATTTACCATTGACCCCTCCTTGCTTGAAGGAACGGGGAAAACGTTGCTTCCCGCCAACTATTATACACTGGCGGATCCGGAATATTTCCGGGTGCGTAAATCGAACTCTCCGGTAGCTGATGTAGGGATCACTTTTACCAATCTTTTCTATGAGGATTGGCAGTGGTTTACGTATGACTATGCACGTCTGTGTCTAATGACATAGAACTCAATGAATGCTATACGCGAAGGAGCAGAGACTTGTGTTGCCGTTATTAAATACATCAGTACTTATGCCGGTACTTATTACCGCATGGGAAACGTAACCGAAGTTGATGCTGGAGGAAATCCTGTCGGCGAACCTGTAAGTTATGGTAATACCAAAGATATTATCAAATGTAGTACTACCACTTTTAAGACTACGGCTCCGAGTGTAGTAGTGTGTCCGGGTGTAGGCAATAAGTTGGAAGCAGTAGGTAGTTTGACATTGACGATGGATGCCAACAAGAATGTGACAGTGGAAGGAGTGAGCGGCAAAGCGGTAATCACCAATGCAACGGGTACCTATCAGGCTGAAGGAGACTACGATTATGTGGCGAAAGTAGGTACGCGTGCTCCGCAATTCGATCTGGAATATACGTATGAGAACGGTGGCAAATATTATCATGTGGTGGAGAAATTGGTGTTGCGTCAAGATCCGCTTTATGATTTGCGTGTAGAGACTTGGTAATTATAGAAAAGGAGTAAAAATGAGAAAGATATATCTGAAAGGAGTGGATTGATTTGAAGCTGCTCAGACAAAATAAAGGTTTAATACGATAAAATAGAAACTCATGAATCACTGTTTTCGTTGTTTTAGCATAGTTCTGTTCTTCTTTTTGGGCTGTATGAGCTATCTTTTTGGTCAGGAACAGACGTTATCCACTGTAGATACAGGGTATGAACTTTGGATGAATTATAAACCTCTTCCCGAATCTGGCTTAAAACAATCTGCCATTCGGTATGGTAGTCACATTAGGCTGCCCGGAAGCCGGTACGATGAAGTCATAAGAGAAGAACTGGAGCGTGCTTTGAAGGCGTTACTGACAGTTACACCAATATTTGTTCAGGATAATGCGGTGGGAATTCAAATGAGTTTCTGTAAAGATAAAGGGCTGGGAGAGGAAGGAATCTGGACATTGTCTTCCCCATGGTATACCATAACTTCTACACGGAAGATATTAGTTTTATCTCAGACTGTATGATAGAGGATGTCCGGGATAAGAACCCGAAAACCACGCTTTACTGCGGACTGATGGTAGCCGACGATATAGAGAATGCCATGGATGCCGCACTGAATCATGGGGCGGAAGGAATCTCTATCTTTACCGTATCCGCTTTGCGCACTCCGGAAAGCCGTGCGATGTTCAAGGCTTATGCAGATAGTGTTCGTGCGGTTCGTGCCGAGAACAATGGGGTGAATCCGGCTTTATCCAAGAGCACCAAAGTAACGAATCCTTTCGAGAGCATGGATATCTTGAATAGGATAAACGCAAAGATCAAAGAGCTCGCCAACGTGCCTATTCCGAATATCGCCGATTATAAATTGGTGAACGAAAAAGGTGCCACGAAATACTACGAGGTCAAAGAGCTGAACACAGGAAAGACATTCTGCGTAGACTTTTACTTCTACGGAGGTATTCTTTCCGGATGGAATGTTACGGTTAAATAAGTACTTGATAATAGCTATTTTTACGCGGCCTACCTCGTAAATTCATGAGGCAGGCCGTATGCGTAAACACCCCTATTCCAGAACGCCGAAACAAACAATCACCTTTAACGAGGAGACACCTCGCCTCATTGAAGGGAACTTGCCCTTATTACCGTCCGAACAAGAAAGTACGCTATGCCGCGGGATTCGTAAGCCTATTGGAGAGCTTGCCACACAAACAGATGCTCTCCGTTATCCCGGGACTCATGAGGCACTTCAGCCGGCGCACTTACTACCGTGTCCGCAAGGGAGAAAGGCCGCTCTCACCCTCCGAGCAACAGGTCGTATTGAATGCGCTTAAACGCTGTGGGGTGAAGGAACCAAAAGACTTCGACGCTTATTTCGAGGAGTACGACTGGTAAACCAAGGAAGAGAGGCTTGTGCCATTACCCATGTTACGGATGTGCCATCGCAGTGGCACGCCTTTGCCATCGAGGTGGCACAACTGCGCCAATAGCATGGCACATCATTGGCACCACAAAGTACTATTAATAAAGCAATTGGAATAATATCACGGAGTCACCTCCCAGCATT
>ENA-UESJ01000741-UESJ01000741.1-human-gut-metagenome-genome-assembly--contig:-NODE-741-length-17108-cov-4.201045_pt1 | contig 17108 bp, 12 predicted proteins | sample MGYA00243000_ERZ508001 | MGnify/ENA primary metagenome ERZ508001 (study PRJEB26167, sample SAMN06115479) | human gut metagenome | host: Homo sapiens | place: China:Chongqing | collected 2015-03-03... | reverse complement strand
TGACTCCTTTGCTATTTACAAACCATCCCGGTCCTACTTGGGTGTCAATATCCGGGCATTGCGAACGCAGAAAGTTTTGAACTTTAAGGGGTAATTCAAATGAACTGCCGCGAAATGCTTGAACTCGTCGACGTGCTCGCTCGTGAGAAAAACGTCGAGAAGGACACGGTTTTCGACGTGCTCGAAATCGCTCTGGCCGTCGCCGTCAAGCGCGCCCGCTTCCCGGGCGAAGACGCCGACGTCGTCGTGCACGTCAACCGCGCGACGGGCGAATTCACGGCCGCGCGCCGCTGGATCGTCGTGGCCGACGAAGAAGGCCTGATGGAACCCGATCGTCAGGAAATGTTCTCGGACATTCACGACGAATACCCCGATCTCGTTCCGGGCGACTTCGTCGAGCGTCCCATTGAGAACGTCGACACCGACAGCGCCGGTCGCCGCTTCGCTCAGGACGCCAAGCAGGTGATCCTGCAGCGCCTGCGCGACGCCGAACGCGAACAGATCCTGAAGGAATTCCTCGACAAGAACGAATCGATCGTCACGGGGACTGTCAAGCGCATGGACAAGGGCGACGCCATCGTCGAAGTGGGCCGCCTCGAAGCGCGTCTGCCGCGCAATCAGATGATCCCGCGCGAAAATGTTCGTACGGGCGACCGCGTGCGCGCGATCGTCGACCGCGTGGCCGAACTCCCGAAGGGCAAGACCGTGCTTCTCTCGCGCACTTCGCCCGAATTCATGAAGAAGCTCTTCGAACTTGAAGTGCCCGAAATCGAAGAAGGCATCATCGAGATCAAGGCCTGCGCGCGCGACGCCGGTCTGCGCGCCAAGATCGCCGTGCGCTCGAACGACCATCGCGTCGATCCGATCGGCACCTGCATCGGCATGCGCGGCTCGCGCGTCAATGCGGTGACGACCGAACTCTCGGGCGAACGCACCGACATCGTCGTCTGGAACGAAGATCCCGCGCAGTTCGTCGTGGGCGCTCTCGAACCTGCGAAGGTTCGCTCGATCGTGATGCTCGAAGAAACGCACACGATGGAAGTCGTCGTCGACGAAGACAACCTTGCCATCGCAATCGGCCGCGGCGGCCAGAACGTGCGCCTCGCCTCCGAGCTCACGGGCTGGCAGATCAACATCCTCACGGAAGCCGAAGCGAACGAAAAGCGCGACGAAGAAACCTCGAAGATCCGCAACGAATTCATGAAGGATCTCGACATCGACGAAGCCGCCGCTGACGTGCTTATCTCCGAAGGCTTCTCCTCGATCGAAGAAATCGCCTACGTGCCCGAAAAGGAACTCTTCGCGATCGAAGCCTTCGACCGTGAAACGATCGAAGAACTCCGCCAGCGCGCCCGCAACAAGATCCTCGCCGACGCGATCACCCGCGAAGAAAACCTCCGCAAGGCCGACAAGGGCCTTCTTGAACTCGACGGCATGGACAACGACCTCGCGAACGCGTTGGTCGGCAAGGGCGTCGCGAGCCTCGACGACCTCGGGGAACTCGCCACCGAAGAGCTCGTCGAGATGACGGGTATCGACGAAGAGCGCGCCAAGAAGCTCATCATGTCGGCTCGCGAACACTGGTTCAAGAGCGAAGAATAAGTCAGCAACACGAAATCCGCGTGCCCTTCGCAAAGCGGATGCGGCGCCCGGGGCGAGCTCCTTCCTTGGTTCGAAGGAGTCCGCCGCAGGGCCGAGGGCACGGGCGCGGAAACGGGGCGAATCGGACGTGCGTTTCTTCGAAACGCTTTCCCGAAACTCCCCGATCGACGCCTCAAGTCCGCATCAAGGAGTAAGGAACTTATGGCCAGCAAGACGGTGAACGAATTTGCTCAGGAACTCAAGGTTGCCGCCAAGACGCTTTTGGCGCAGCTGAAAGCCGCGGGCGTTCACAAGAAGAGCGAAACGGACGAGTTGAGCGAAACGGACAAGACGCGTCTTCTCGACAGCCTGCGCGCCGAGCGTACGCAAAGCGCGCAGCGCAAGATCACGGTGACCCGCAAGGAAACGAGCGTCATCAAGCAGAGCGACGCCTCGGGCCGCGCGCACACGATTCAGGTCGAAGTGCGCCGCAAGCGCGTCTTCATGAAGAACCCTCAGGCGCTCGCCGAAGAAGCCGCGCAGCGTGAAATCGCCCAGCGTGAAGCCGAAGAGGCCGCCCGCCGCGAGGCCGAAGAAGCGGCGCGCCTTGAGGCCGAACGCATCGCCCGCGAAGAAGCTGCCAAGAAAGCGGCCGAGGAAGAGGAGCGCCGTCGCCGCGAAGAGGCCGAACGTCTCGAAGCCGAACGCCGCGCCCGCGAAGAAGCCGAACGCAAGGCCGCTCAGGAGCGTGCCGAAGCGGCCGCGCGCGCTGCTGCGGAAGCGAAGGAACGTGAAGAAGAACTTCGTCGCAGCGCTTCGAACGACGCCGAAATGAAGGCCGCTCGCCGCGAAGCCGAAAAGGCGAAGCTCGACGCCGAAGTCGCCGAAGCGACCGCCAAGCGCCTCGAAGCCGAAGCCAAAAAGCGCGCCGAAGACGAAGCCCGCCGCGCCGAAGCGCGTCGTCGTGCCGAAGAAGAAGCGCGTCGCATTCGCGAAATGATGAATCGCAAGGCGGGTGTCCTCACCGCGAAGAAGCCCGCCAAGGCCGAAAAGCCTGCGGAAAAAGCCCCGGAAAAGGCGGCCGAAAAGCCTCAGCCCAAGAAGGCCGAGCCGAAGAAGGCTCCGCGCCAGGAGGCGCCCGCCGCGAACACCAACGCGGGTGAAAAGAAGAGCCATCCCTCCGACAAGAAGAAGAGCCGCACGAGCGGCTCCCGCTGGGACGACGACAATCAGAAGCGCCGCGTCATCAAGACGCGCGGTGAAGACGATTCGCAGAGCTCCGGCTGGCGCACCGCGCGCGGCCGCCGCAGCCAGGACCGTCATCGTCAGGATGCGCCCGTTCAGGTCTCGCAGGAACCGATCGTGCGCGACGTGCAGGTGCCCGAAACGATTTCGGTGGCCGACCTCGCCCACAAGATGAGCGTCAAGGCGACCGAAGTCATCAAGACCCTCATGCAGATGGGGCAGATGGTCACCATCAACCAGATGCTCGACCAGGATACGGCGATGCTCGTCGTCGAAGAAATGGGTCACAACGCGATCGCCGCCAAGGCCGACGACCCCGAAGCGTTCCTCGGCGAACTCGCGGAGGAGAACGACTACGAAGCGTTGCCGCGCCCGCCGGTCGTCACGATCATGGGTCACGTCGACCACGGGAAGACGTCGCTCCTCGACTACATCCGTCGCGCCAAGGTGGCCGCGGGCGAAGCGGGCGGCATCACGCAGCACATCGGTGCCTACCACGTGAAGACGCCCCGAGGCATCGTCACGTTCCTCGACACCCCGGGTCACGAAGCCTTTACGGCGATGCGCGCCCGCGGTGCTCAGGCGACCGACATCGTCATTCTCGTTGTGGCGGCCGACGACGGCGTCATGCCCCAGACCAAGGAAGCCATCTCGCACGCCCGTGCGGCTGGCGTTCCGCTCGTTGTGGCGATCAACAAGATCGACAAGCCCGAAGCCAACCCCGACCGCGTGAAGCAGGAACTCGTCGCCAACGAAGTCATGCCCGAAGAGTGGGGCGGCGACGTGCCCTTCTGCGAAGTGTCCGCGAAGACCGGGCAGGGCGTCGACGAGCTTCTCGAAAACGTCCTTCTTCAGGCCGAAATGCTTGAACTGAAGGCTCCCGTCGACGGTCCCGCCCGAGGCCTCGTGATCGAATCGCGCCTCGACAAGGGTCGCGGCCCGGTCGCCTCGATCCTCGTTCAGAGCGGCACCCTCCACCGCGGCGACGTCGTTTTGGTCGGCGCCGAATTCGGTCGCGTTCGCGCGATGATCAACGAACTCGGCAAGGCCCAGAACACGGCCGGCCCCTCGATTCCGGTCGAAATTCAGGGGCTCTCGGGCGTTCCCGCCGCAGGCGACGAAGTGATCGTACTCGCCGACGAACGCAAGGCGCGCGAAATCGCGCTCTTCCGTCAGGGCAAGTACCGCGACGTGAAGCTCGCGAAGGCGCACGCCACGAACCTCGCGAACCTCTTCAACGACGTGGGCGAAGGCGAAGTGAAGACGCTTCCCCTCATCATCAAGGCCGACGTTCAGGGCTCGCAGGAAGCGCTCATCCACGCGCTCACCAAGCTCTCGAACGACGAGGTGCGCGTCTCGGTCGTGCACGCGGCCGTGGGCGGGATCTCGGAATCCGACGTCAACCTCGCCGCCGCTTCGAAGGGCGTCATCATCGGCTTCAACGTCCGTGCCGACGCCCAGGCCCGTAAGCTTGCCGAACTCGAAGGGATCGACATCCGCTACTACAACATCATCTACGACGCCGTGGATGACGTTAAGGCGGCCCTCGGCGGCATGCTCTCGCCCGAAATGCGCGAAACGCCGCTCGGTCTCGTCGAAATCCGCCAGATTATTCGCGTTCCGAAGGTCGGCAACATTGCGGGCTGCCGCGTGCTCGAAGGTCTCGTGCGCCGCAATGCGAAGGTTCGCCTCCTGCGCGACAACGTCGTCATCTGGACGGGCGAACTCGCGAGCCTCAAGCACTTCAAGGACGACGTGCGCGAGGTGAAGGCGGGCAACGAGTGCGGTCTCTCGCTGAAGGGCTACGAAGACATCCGCGAACTCGATCAGCTCGAAGTCTTCGAAGTGACCGAAGTCGCCCGTACGCTCTAAGCGAGCGGGCGACCCCCCGGCCGATCCGTCCGAACATCCGAACCGAGGCCGAGGGGCCCCGCGGCCCGCCGTTCTCGTGCAGTACGGCGGGCCGTTTGACTCACGGCTCCTCCGAAAGGTTCGAAGTTTTTTCGGATTCGGCCCTCTCCGGTCTCAAACGGCTCCCGCTCCTTGCGAGCGGGGGTCTCTACGTCAAGGAACACCACGTGAAAGCCAAGAAACCCGGTCGAGCTCAGCGCGTCGGCGATCAGATCGCGCGCGACCTCGCCAAACTCATTCCTCTTGAAGTGCGCGATCCGCGCGTCGGTCTCGTGACGATTACGGGCTGCGAAGTGACGCCCGACTACGCGCACGCCAAAGTTTATTTCACCGTGCTCGGCAGCGACCCCGCCGAAAGCGTGGCGGGTCTCAACGCCGCAGCGGGGATGTTGCGCAACCGCCTTTTCCGCGAGCTTCGCATTCACACGGTCCCGACGCTGCACTTCGCACACGACACGAGCGTGGCGAAGGGCTTCGAAATGGACGCCCTCATCAAGAAGGCGATGGCCGTGACGGGGCCGGCCGAATCGGATGAATCCGACGATTCGGCCGCCTCTACGGGGAAGGCCGACTGATGGGCCGCACGAAAAAGGGTGACCCCGTCGACGGGGTGATGCTCCTCGACAAGACGCTCGGCATGAGTTCGAACGGCGCCCTCCAGAAAGTGCGGCGCCTTCTCAATGCGCAGAAAGCGGGCCACACCGGCACGCTCGACCCGATGGCGACGGGCCTTTTGCCCTTGTGTTTCGGGAACGCGACGAAGTTTTCCGCCGATCTCTTGGACGCTGACAAGGGCTACACCGCTCGCGTGAAGCTCGGCGTCACGACGACGACGGGCGACGTCGAGGGGGAGGTGCTTGAAACGCGCGACCTCTCGGGTGTCACTCTCGAGGCGATCGAAGCCGCCGCGCGCAGTTGGACGGGCGAAATCGAACAGATCCCGCCCATGTACTCCGCCCTCAAAAAGGACGGCCGGTGCCTTTACGAACTTGCCCGCCGGGGCGAGACCGTCGAGCGCGAGCTGCGCCGCGTCGTCATTCACGAACTCACCGTGTCCGATTTCGACGGCGAGTCGTTTACAATGGCGACGCTCGTCTCGAAGGGCACCTACATCCGCGTGCTCGCCGAAGACATCGGCCGAACGCTCGGCACGGGCGCCCACTTGACGGCTCTCCGGCGCACGCGAGTCGGTCATTTGACCCTTGACAAGGCCGTCACCGTGGAAACCCTTGAAGCGCTCGGCACGCCCGAAGCGGTCCGCGTTAAACTGACGCCCTCCGACGCGTTGCTCTCGACCCTGGAGCCCGTTCGGCTCGAGGCCGAAGCCGCCAAGCGGTTTCTTTTCGGGCAGCGTCTGCCGCTCGGTCTCGCGCTCCGAGGCCGCGTGCGCGTCTACGACAACGTGGGGATGCTTCTCGGCACCGCGCTCGTCGACGAGCGCGGGGTGCTCGCGCCCGAACGGCTCATCGCCCACTGATATTCCGCATCGAATTCTTTACCTCTTAATCTCGACTCTTCATCATGACCCGAGCCATCCGCAACATTGCGATCATCGCGCACGTCGACCACGGCAAGACCACGATGGTGGACCGCCTCCTTCAGAGCGCGGGCACCTTCCGTGAAAACCAGCAGGTCGCCGAGCGCGTCATGGATTCGAACGACCTCGAACGCGAACGCGGCATTACGATTCTCGCCAAGAACTGTGCCGTCGAATACCAAGGCACGCATATCAACATCATCGACACCCCGGGGCACGCGGACTTCGGCGGCGAAGTCGAACGCGTTCTCTCGATGGTCGACGGCGTGCTGCTCCTCGTCGACGCCGTCGAAGGCCCGATGCCGCAGACGCGTTTCGTGACGCGCAAGGCCCTTGCTCAGGGCCTGAAGCCCATCGTCGTCGTCAACAAAATCGACCGTCCGGGCGCTCGTCCCGACTGGGTCGTCAACCAGACGTTCGACCTCTTCGACAAGCTCGGCGCGACCGAAGATCAGCTTGACTTCCCCGTGATCTACGCCTCGGCTCTGAACGGCTTTGCGGGCTACACGACGGATGTCGAAGAACTGAAGAAGATCGGCGACATGCGCGCCGTCTTCGACACCGTCATCAAGTACGTCCCCGTGCGCGACGACAATCCCGACGGCCCCCTGATGATGCAGATCTGCTCGCTCGACTACTCGAGCTACGTCGGCAAGATCGGTATCGGCCGTGTGCACCGCGGCACCCTGACCGCTGGCCAGAATGTCTGCTTCATGGACGGTCCGGAAGATACGCCGAAGCGCGGCAAGATCAATCAGATTCTTCAGTTCGAAGGCCTTGAACGCAAGGAAACGCCCTCCGCTCAGGCCGGCGACATCGTTCTCGTCACGGGTATTGAAGATCTGAACATCGGCACAACCATCACGAGCACGGATCATCCGGAAGCGCTCCCGATGCTGCACGTCGATGAGCCGACCCTCAAGATGGAATTCATGGTGAACACGTCGCCTCTCGCCGGCAAGGAAGGCAAGTTCGTGACGAGCCGCCAGATTCGCGAACGACTCGAACGCGAACTGAAGTCGAACGTCGCCATGCGCGTTCGTCCCACCGCGGATGAAACCGTCTGGGAAGTGGCCGGTCGCGGCGAACTTCACCTCACGATTCTTCTCGAAAACATGCGCCGCGAAGGGTATGAACTCGCCGTCTCGCGTCCGCGCGTGCTTCTGAAGGAAGTGAACGGCGAAAAGCAGGAACCGTACGAACTCCTCACGGTGGACGTCGAAGAAGAACACCAGGGTTCCGTCATGGAAGAACTCGGCCGCCGCAAGGGGGACCTCCAGGACATGCAGCCCGACGGCAAGGGGCGCGTGCGTCTCGAATACCGCATCCCCGCCCGCGGTCTTATCGGCTTCCAGAGCCTTTTCATGACGATGTGCCGAGGCACGGGCATCATGAGCCACGTCTTCGACGACTACGGTCCCATCAAGCAGGGCGACGTGGGCGAACGTCGCTCGGGCGTGATCATCTCGCAGGACGACGGCGAAGCGGTGGCGTACGCGCTCTGGAAGATCCAGGAACGCGGCCGCCTCTTCGTGAGTCCCGGCGACAAGCTCTACGAAGGCATGATCATCGGCGAACACTCGCGTGAAAACGACATCGTCGTCAACCCGATTCGCGGCAAGCAGCTCACCAACATCCGCGCCTCGGGCACCGACGAAGCGATCCGCCTCGTTCCGCCCGTGAAGCTCACGCTCGAATCGGCCGTCGAATTCATCAACGACGACGAACTCGTTGAAATCACGCCGCAGTCGATCCGTCTGCGCAAGCGCTACCTGAAGGACTTCGAACGCAAGCGCGCCGCGCGTGCGGAAGAAAAGACCTTCGGTTGATCGCACGAGTCGCCATGACGAAGAAGAAAGCGCAGCCCGAGACCTGCCCCTGCGGGAGCGGTCTCGAGTACGCGGTCTGTTGCGGGGCGCTCCACGCGGGCGCCGCGGCGGCGACCCCCGAGGCACTCATGCGGAGTCGCTACGCGGCCTACGCACTCGGACTCGAAGACTATCTCCTTGCCACCTGGGCGCCCGAGACGCGCCCGGAGCGGATTTTCGAGCCGGGCGAAGTTCCCCTGAAGTGGGTGTCGCTCGCGGTGCTTGCCTCGGGTGAAACGCCGGGGACGGAGGACGAACCCGATGCGGGGTTCGTCGACTTCGTTGCGCGCGCCCGCTCGAGCCGCGGGGCGGTGAAGCTCGCCGAGCACTCGCGCTTTCGGCGCGAGAAACAGGGTGCTTTGGCCGGTCGCTGGCTTTACGTCGACGGCGACATCAAGGAGTGAGGAGCGCTGCGGCGCTCCTCCGACCGCAACGTACCGATCCGAACCGAACGGAAGCCGTCCGACCGGAAGTCGTCTTCCGGCCGGACGTTTTTTTGACACTACTTACGCTATGACGCACGACTACTCCGCGATCGACTGGCGCTTTACCGTGGCGCCGATGCTCGACTGGACGGACAGACACTGCCGCTTCATGCACCGGCAGCTCACGAAGCGTGCGCGCCTTTACACCGAGATGGTGACGACGGGCGCCGTGATTCACGGGAACCGCGAGTCGCTCCTCGGCTTTTCCGAGGCCGAACACCCCGTCGCCCTGCAGTTGGGGGGCTCGGACCCGCACGACCTCGCCGAATCGATTCGCATTGCTTCGGCCTACGGTTACGACGAATACAACCTCAATTGCGGCTGCCCCTCGGAGCGCGTGCAGCGCGGGAGTTTCGGAGCGTGTCTCATGCTCGAAGCCGACACGGTCGCATCCTGCGTGCGCGCAATGCGCGACGCGACGGACCGTCCCGTCACGGTGAAGCACCGCATCGGGGTTGACGATCGGAGCGACTACGCGTTCGTGCGCGACTTTGTCGGCACCGTATACGAAGCGGGCTGTCGCGTTTTCATCGTGCACGCGCGTGCGGCCTGGTTGAAGGGGCTCTCCCCGAAGGAAAACCGCGAAATTCCGCCGCTCGACCGCGACGTCGCCCGTCGCCTCAAAGGAGATTTCCCGGACTGCATCGTGCTCGTGAACGGACAGATCGCCACGGTGGAAGAGAGCGAGCGCGAAATAGCTTCGGGCCTTGACGGCGTCATGGTGGGGCGTGCCGCCTACCAGAACCCCTGGATGCTCCGCGAAGTCGACGAGTGCCTCTACGGCGAGGCGGAGTCGGAGGTGACGCGTCTGGAGGTCGTGAAGGCGATGACCGCTTATCTCGAAGCGGGTTTTGCCGACGACGCGAATGCGATTCGTGCCTGCGCGCGCCACATGATCGGACTTACGTTGGGACTCCCGGGTGCGCGGCGGTGGCGCCAGTGCCTCTCGGACCCGAAGGCGCTTGAGGCACACGGTCCCGGGCTCCTCCTTTACGCCTGGCGGGAGGCGTTCGGCGACTGATCGCAGGAACGCATCAATCCGCACATCGAACGTGCGCTTCGGGCCGCAGTCCCGGGGCGCACGTTTTTTTGCGGGAGCCGCTTGAAAGCTCGGAGTTCGGCTCTCAGGTGCGGAAAATCGTCGAACGTTCCGCCGCCTCGTCGTCGCGGGGCAACCCCACGACGGCCGAGGCCTGTGCTTCGTACGAGGCGAAGAGCGCCTGCAGGGCGCGCGCGTACCACTCGAAAAAGACCCGCACCCGCTTGAGGTGCCAGGCGGTGCGGCTCGTGGCGATGTAGCACTCGACGGGCGGGCGGAACCAGCCCGGAAGGATCGGAACGAGGGTACCCGCCAGGAGGTCTTCGACGATCTGCACGAGCGGCATGTCGACCGCTACGCCCATGTCGTTGAGGAGCGCCGTGCGGATGGCGAGGATGTCGGTCGAGCGGATGCTTTGCCCGAAGACGACGGGTTCCGTGCGGTCGCCGCGCACGAGCACTTTGGTTTCGTGCCGTACGGGACCCGCATAGACGTAGCCCGTGTGGGCGCGCAACTGGTCGGGCGTGAGCGGCATTCCGTGCTTTTTGAGGTAACCCGCGCTTGCAACGGGAAGATAGACGTTGCGGCCGCGACTCATGCACACAAGCCCCGGCAACGCGGGCAACCCCGTGAGCGTGGCGACGTCGCAAAGCCCCTTTTGCAGGTCGCTTTCGCTCAGGCCGCTCAGGATTTCGATCGTGATGGCGGGTTGCTCCGCCTGAAAGCGTTGCAAAAGACTCGTGAGGCGACGCGACGCGAAACCCGGCGCCGACGAAAGACGGATGTTCCCCTCGAGCGCCCGAGCTTCGCTCGTCAGGTCCGAGATAAGCGAGGCGTGTGCGCGCAATAGGGGCTCCATCCGTTTGACGGCGAGCTCTCCCGCTTCCGTGAGGCGCAGGGGTCGGGTCGAATGGCGCACGAGCTCGCACCCGAGCGAGCGCTCCAGGGCGGCAATCGCGCGCGAGACGTTCGATGGTTCGATTTGAAGCGCAGCGGCGGCCTGCGCGACCGTACCCGCTTTGACAAAGGCGAGAAACGTGCGCCAGGCGGCGAGGTCGTCGGTTTTCGGCATGGGCCTTTTCTTTCGGGGAAAAAGGGAATTTTTCTTCTATTTTGAAGACTTTGCGTCGTGACGGTTTTGCGTATCGCGCAAATTGAGATTGCGCGCTTCGGCATTGTCCCCGGGTCGGGCTTCGCGGCACACTGAGTCACCGCCCGAGCTCGGACCGAGGCTCGGGCTCAAAGATCATTGACCGTTTTTCCCGAGGAGTCGATTGTGCGGCACGACGCATTTTTCTGGATTTCCATCATCAACAAGGCCACCGTCGTCGTCAACCGGCGCTCGGGCCTCATTTCCGAGCGCATTGCGAGTCTGGCGGCCCGGGGAATCGACGCGGTCGAGCGCGACGCCCGCACGGACGTCTCTAAGCGCGTCGACAAATACATCGCTTACGAGCCGATGCTCGTGGCCGCCACCTCGCCAGAAGTGACGATCATTCACGCGGGGCGCTCGAGCCAGGACATTCTTTCGACGATGCGTCTGGCGCTCGTCGAAGAAGGGACGCTCACCGTGATCGACGCGTTGGATGGGGTGATCGAGGAGCTCCTGGATCTCGCGCAGCGTCACCGCGACACGATCGTTCCGAATTACACGAACGGCGTTGCCGCGCAGCCCAACAGTCTCGGCCATGAACTCCTCGGTCACGTCGCGGCCTTCCTGCGCGACCGCGAGCGTCTCACCGAAGCTCTCGAGCGCGGAGCCTTTTCGCCGATGGGCGCCACGGTCCTGAACGGAACGGGATGGCCGCTCGATCGGAACGCCATGGCCCGTGCGCTCGGGTTCGAAGCGCCCGTCAGAAATGCGTTCGATGCCACCTGCATCGCGCCCGTCGACTACCCGGTCGAGGTGGCCGCGGCCGCGGGATCGATCGCGCTCCACACGGGATCGATCCTCAACGAAATCATGGTGCAGTACGCACAGCCGCGCCCCTGGATGCTCCTCGCCGAGGGCGGCGAAAACACGTACGTTTCCTCGGCGATGCCGCAAAAACGCAATCCCGGCCTCATGAACAACTGCCGCGCGGATGCGTCCGAAGTGCTCGCCGAAATGCAGGCCGTGCACCTGCGCGTGCACAACGTCGTTCCCGGGATGACGGACGGAAAGAGCGCCGCGAAAAACGAACGCCTTTGCCGGACGACGGTCGGGATGCTCGAGCGCTTCCGCAAAGTGCTGCGCGCCCTCGTGATCGACGGCGATCGGGCGCTTGAAGAGCTCAATTCCGACTGGACCGCCTCGCAGGAAATCGCCGACCGCCTGATGCGTGACTACGGGCTTCCCTTCCGAATCGGACACCACGCGGCAAGCCGCATGGTCTCGGAAGCGAAGCGCCGCAACTTGCGACCCGCCGACTTCCCCTACGCGGACATGCAGCGCCTCTACGCCGAGGTGGTGCGCGCGGAATTCCCAGAGGCCTCGCCCGAGCTTCCCATGTCGGAAGCGCAGTTCCGCGAAGCGCTCGACCCGCGCCGCATCGTCGAAGCGCGCGCCACGGCCGGTAGCGCCGCGCCCCGCGAGGTGGACGCCATGCACGCCGAATTCACGGCGCGCCTTGCGGTGCTGCGCGAGCGAAGCACCGCGCGTCGCGAAACGCGCCGTCAGGCATTGGAGACGCTCGAAGCGGATTTCGCCGCCTTCCTTTGACCGAATACTTTTTTCAACCCTCGACCTTCAACCATCGGTTACTACCGTAGGAAATCCGAAAGATGTCTTCTCTTCTTCCCTGGATAGCCGTTCTCGTGACGGCGGTGGCGGGCTACGCGCTCGTGAAGCGCTACCAAACCCACCTCGTCCTTCTTTTCGCGGGCCTCGCGATTTTGATCGCCGTCGCGCTCCTGGGCGACGCCTCGTTCCTCCCGAAGGGCGTCAAACCCTCGGGCTTCTGGCTCTTCGACATTTTTGCAACGCTCAAGTCCATCGCCACGAAGCAAAGCGCGGGCACCGGTTTTCTCATCATGACGGCGGGCGGTTTTGCCGCTTACATGGATCGGATCGGCGCCGCCAAGGCGCTCGTCAATGTAGCCGTTAAGCCCCTGGGGCGCCTCAAGGCGCCGTACCTCGTCCTTGCAGGCGGGTACGTGGTCGGTCAGCTCCTTGTCATGGTGATTCCGTCGGCGGCGGGCCTCGCGATGCTTCTTCTTGTCGCACTCTTTCCGATTTTGAAGGCGGTCGGGGTGTCGGCTGCGGCCGCTGCGGCCGTGATCGGCACGTCGGCCGGGATGACTTTCGCACCGACGGCGGGGACGGCGAGCCTCGCGGCCAAAGTGGCCGGGCTCGACCCGATCAACTACCTCGTCGAGTATCAGCTCCCGATCGCGATTCCGACGCTTCTCGTTGCGGCTGCGGCGCACTACGTCGTGCAACGGCGCTTCGACGCGAAGGGGGACGACGCGCAAGCGGAAACCGTTGAAGTCAAAGCCTCGAGTGCGCCCGACGCGCCCGCCTGGTACGCTTTCTTCCCTGTACTGCCGATCGCGCTTCTCATCATCTTTTCTAACCTCGTCGTCTCGAGCGTGAAGCTCGATACGATCGCCGCGCTCTTCATGGTGTGGGTCTTCGTCGTTCTCGTTGAGATCGTGCGTCTTCGCGACGTGAAAAAGATCTTCAAGGACGCCATGGCCATGTTCCAGAGCATGGGGAAGATGTTCGCGGGGATCGTGGCGCTCATCATCTGCGCGGAATTTTTTGCTTCGGGCCTCAAGTCTTCGGGTCTCATCGACCTTCTCATCAACTCCGCTCAAGGGATCGGCGCCGGTATGGGTCTCATGACGGTACTCCTCACGGGGATCGTCTCCGTCGTCACTTTCCTCACGGGCTCGGGCGTGGGCGCCTACTCCTCCTTTGCGGCGCTTGCTCCGGATGTCGCGCAGGGCCTCGGGGGCTCCGTCGAAGCGCTCGTGACGCCGATGCAGTTCGCTTCGGGCATGGTGCGCGCCATGAGTCCCGTGGCGGGCGTCATCATCGCAGTGGCCGGTGCGGCGGGCGTGTCGCCCGTGGCGATCGTGCGCCGAACCTGGATCCCGATGGCGCTCGGTCTCGCGACGACGATCGTCATGAACCAAATCCTTTTCATTTGACTTCCTCCCCGCCCTAAAGGGCGGGGATTCCTTAGGCCGCGCTCCTGCGCGGCTTGAGGAGGGTTCCCGTTGATGGCGTCGAGTCCTCCGGCCGAAAGCCTTGCTCCCCGACACTCACTACACGGGCGATGTGCTTTTTGTCGTGTGCACTCGGGCCGGTCCGGCCCTTCTTCAACACGTTTAGGGCGCCAACCACATCGGCATTCGATTCGAAGTTGCAACTTTTGTTGATGCACTTGAAAATCGCTTGCGTCGGACGGTTGCGTTTATCCCTGGTCCCGCAGTGCGGGCAGGTTATGCTCGTTCCTCGCGGATCAACGGCAATCACCACCCCGCCTGCCTTCACAAGTTGCCATTCGATTTCGTGGCGCAGATCGTAGAATCCCACGCGCAGAATGGCGCGGTTAAGCCCGCTTTTCTGTTTCACGTTCTTGCCGGGATTCTCAACGGTGCCCTTGGCGGACGCCGTCATGTTCTTCACCTTCAGGTCCTCGACGTACACGCAGCCGTACTCCTGAGCGAGCGCATGCGCCGTCTTCCTGTAGAACTCTTGTCGAATGCAACGAATCTTACGGTACAGATTTTGAATCCTCTCCTTGAGTCGACGCCGTTTGCGACTCGGTTGCTTCTTGTCGAAAGGCTCCGCCCGTCCCAACTTCGCAAGCTTCTGCCGCGACTCTTGATTGAGCGAGAGCTTGCGTTTCAACACTGCAATGCGCCCCTCGATCGAGCGAATTTTCGCCGTGTCGAGATCGAAAAATCGTCCGTCGCTCGTCGTGACGGCATGCACGACACCGACGTCAATTCCGACATCGAGCGCCTTCATTTCGGGGGCCTCGATTTCGAACTCGGTCGTGAAGTTCACGAACCAATGGCCGCAGTCCTTCTTGATGTGAATCTGTTTTACGACACCGGGCACGAGCGTCCCGTCCGCGGAAGGGAACGCGATGGGTCGGGTTTTTCGGTATCGAACCCAGCCGATCTTCGGGAGCTTGACTCGGCCGTTGGCGTCGTCAATGTGCTCCTGCTCGAACTGCGGAATCCGAAAGCCGTCGCCAATGTCTTTCGCCTTGAACTTCGGCCACCCTTTGTGTGCCGGATCGCTCATGGGTCGAAAGCTGTCGCCGATGGCACGATCGAGATCGCGCAGGGCTTGTTGGAGCGGTTGCGACATCGCTTCTCGAAGGAAGGCGGTCTCGGGTTCTTTTTTCCAGAGCACCAGCTCATGGCAGAGCTGGCTGTAGGTGAGAAGCTTTTCGCCCTTTTCCTTTCGCTCGTTTTGGATGTCCAGCGCCTTGTTGAAGACAAACCTGCGGCAACCGGCGTTTCGGCTCAAGGCCGCACGTCGGGTCTCATCCACGTAGAGTTCATACTTAAAGGCGCAGGTGATCTTCATGCGAGTATTGCAGCACAATATCCGGACGAATGCGTGGTGCTCCCGCAAAAGCTACAATGATGCAGGACTACAATTTCATTATAGGCACCTGTCCGGTGCTTCGCGCGGGTGCCTTATATCCCCGCCGTGAACGGCGGGGCTTTACGGCACGTCGGGTAAGGAGAGCGGTGCATGGCGGAAAAAACAGAACAACCGACCCCGAAACGACTGCGAGACGCCCGCGAAAAAGGGGATGTCTGCAAGGGTCAGGACGTCTCGTCGGCGGCAACCGTACTCGCGATTGCGTTTTATGCGATCGTGCGGGGCGATTCGATCTTCGCAACCCTCTCCGCCATGATGACGGCGACCTTTGAGGCGATGCGTCTTCCCTTTCGCGAGGCGCTCTCGAAGTGCGTCGAGATTGTGGTCGACGGGTCGGTGTCGATCGTACTTCCTATTGTCGTTCTCGTGATGGGCGTTGCGCTCGCGTCTCTTCTCGCGCAGACGGGCTTTTTGTTCGCGCCCAAGGCCGCCGCTCCGAAACTCGAAAACCTCTCGCCCGCGAAGTGGTTCCGGAAGGTATTCTCGATGAAAAACCTCTTCGAGCTCGTCAAAAACATCGTGAAGGTATTCATTCTCTGTGCGGTCGTCTATTACGTCCTGAGCCGCCACGCCCCCGATCTTTTTCGGGCGCCCGAAGGCGGGATCGGCGCCGCGTGGGCGCTCATCGGCTCCGCGATCGGGGAGCTCCTTCTTATTTCGGCCGCGGCCTTTGCGGTCGTGGCGGCGATCGACTACCTCTACCAGCGCTACAAATGGAACACCGAACACATGATGAGCATGGAAGAGGTCAAACGCGAATACAAGGAAGACGAAGGCGATCCGGAGATCAAGAGCCGCCGCAAACAGCTCCATCGGGAACTTCTCAACCAAAATACGCTCGGCAACGTCCGAAAAGCGAAGGTGCTCGTGACCAATCCCACGCATTTTGCCGTAGCCATCGACTACGAAAAAGACCGTACGCCCCTGCCCGTCATTCTCGCAAAGGGCGAAGGGGAGCTCGCGCGTCGCATGATCGAAGTGGCCGAAGAAGAGGGGATTCCCGTGATGCGCAACGTTCCGCTCGCTCGCGCCCTCTACGCCGAAGGTACCGAAAACGCCTACATTCCCAAGGATTTGCTCGCGCCCGTGGCGGAGGTGCTCCGCTGGGTCGAAGGACTCAACCGCCACTGAGCCTCGGGAAGCAGAACACGAGCCCGAGCGCGATGGAAGCGCGGGGCTAAAATTCTTGAAATCGCAACACGTCCGCCGGGCGGCTTCGGTGCTTGAAGTCCGAATACCCGAACTCCGCCCGGTCACCCCCGAAAAAAGGAATTTCACGATGGCTGACAAAACTCTCTCTCCGACCGACGCCGCGCTTGAGCGCGACCGCAAGGTCGCGGAACAGCTCACCGAAAAATTGAAGCTCGACGACGCTTTCCCCGTCTTCGATTCGTCTGCGGATGCGGTCGACTACGTGCGCGGGGCGCTCGCGACGATGCCCGCGGACAGCCGCGCCGAGGCGGTTCAGGCGTTTCTCGCGCAGCTGAAGCCCGAAGAGCGTGACCGCCTCTTTACGGCGCTTTTGACGAACGCCGCGCGCAAATTTAAAAAGCTCAAGAACGAGGTCTCGAATCTCTACGAACTCTCCGAAGGCTACGGCCGCGGCGAGTATCCGTACAAGAACCGCTACCCCGCGGGCCTTTACGAGAAGGAGCTCTACAACCTACAGGTCGAATTGCTGAAGCTTCAGGAATGGGTCAAGAAGACCGGCAGCCGTATCGTCGTCGTTTTCGAAGGGCGCGATACGGCGGGTAAAGGCGGTACGATCCGGCGTTTCACCGAAAACCCCAACCCCCGCGGTGCACGCATCGTGGCGCCTTCGAAGCCCACC
>ENA-UESJ01000737-UESJ01000737.1-human-gut-metagenome-genome-assembly--contig:-NODE-737-length-17162-cov-4.765642_pt1 | contig 17162 bp, 17 predicted proteins | sample MGYA00243000_ERZ508001 | MGnify/ENA primary metagenome ERZ508001 (study PRJEB26167, sample SAMN06115479) | human gut metagenome | host: Homo sapiens | place: China:Chongqing | collected 2015-03-03... | reverse complement strand
TGTTTGAGAAAGATGATCGGAGGCGAGAGCATGGGAAACTGGTTTGAGAATATGGAGCCAATGAACATACAGGAAGAACGTGCAAATACCAAGAGAGAACGGGAACGGGCGGATCAGGCGCAGGAAGAACTGGAAGAAAGTGTAAAAGCTATATTTAAACTGCTAAAGAAGTTGTGCACCACAAAGGAACAGGCGGTTCAAGAATTGATAGAATCCTACGACAAAACCGAGGACGAAGCGAAGAAGCTCGTAGAAAAATACTGGTAGATATTAGCTGCAGGGTCAGATAAGAACAAGGAGGAATCCTCCCTTGCGAAAAGCATATATAAGTGATATAAATAGGAAAGAGTGAAGCGCAGGATGGAGGAAGAAAAACATGAATTATATCAAAGAATTGCGTGATGGAGAGATGGTATCGGAGATCTATCTCTGTAAAAATAAAGTGGTAGCGAAGACAAAGGCTGGAAAGACATATTACTCTTTGCAGCTTCAGGATAAAACAGGAACGGTCGATGCGAAGATCTGGGAACTTTCGAATGCGATTGCGCATTTTGAGCCGATGGACTATATTCGTGTTGATGCGCAGGTGACGAGCTTTAACGGTGCATTGCAGTTAAATGTCAAGCGCGTGCGCGTGGCAGATGAGGGCGAATACAATGTGACAGATTATATGCCATGTTCAACGAAAGATATTGATACGATGTATCAGGAATTACTGGGACTGATTCAGGGTGTAAAAAATCAGTATTTACATAAACTATTGGAAATGTTCTTTGTTGAGGACAAGGAATTTGCAGAGAAGTTCAAGAAGCATTCCGCAGCCAAGTCCATTCATCATGGATTTATAGGCGGTCTGCTGGAACATTCTTTATCGGTTGCAAAATTATGTGAATATATTGCAGCGAATTATCCGGTTGTCAATCATGATTTACTTGTGACGGCAGCGATTTGTCACGACATCGGTAAGGTCGATGAGATTTCCGATTTTCCACAGAACGATTACACCGACGAGGGACAGTTAGTCGGACATATTGTGATGGGTACGATGATGATTGCGGATAAGGTGCGTGAGATTCCAGGATTTCCACCGAAGCTTGCAAATGAGCTGAAGCACTGCATCCTGGCACATCACGGGGAACTGGAATATGGTTCACCGAAGAAACCAGCATTGATCGAGGCGATGGCACTCGCACATGCCGATAATATGGATGCGAAGTTGCAGACATTTACCGAGATTATCCGGGAGAATGAAGACAAGACGGAATGGCTTGGATTTAACCGTATGTTTGAAAGTAATGTGAGATTGACAGGTGAGAAGAATGAGTAGTGAAGTAAGAAAAGCAATGACGATATTATATAAAGTGCATAACGGATTGTATGTGAATCTGACAAATCGTTGTCCGTGTGCATGCACATTCTGTGAACGACAGACCCGTGATCATGTGTCAGAGGTAAATGATGCACCTCTGTGGCTGGAGCATGAGCCGAGTGTGGAAGAAGTGATCGCAGAGTTTGAGAAAACGGATGTTGCGCCGTATGAAGAGATCGTATTCTGTGGATTTGGTGAGCCGACGGAACGGCTGGATGCACTGCTTGAGATTGCAAAATATCTGAAAGCACATTATGATAAGCCGATCCGTATCAATACAAACGGTCTCGGAGATCTGATCTGGAACGAAGATATCACACCGAAGCTTGCAGGTCTGATCGACACAATCTCTATCAGTCTGAACACACCGGATGCCAAGCGGTATCAGGAGATTGTGCGGAGTAAATTCGGGGACGGTTCCTTTGAGGCGATGCTGAAGTTCGCAAAGGATGCGAAAAGGTATGTGCCGAAGGTGGTATTAAGTACCGTGGAGACGACGATCACGAGAGAAGAAGAGGCAAAATGTCAGGCAATCTGTGACGAACTGGGCGTTACTTATCGGATTCGCCCATTTCATTAATAAATTCGCGGACGGATTGTTAACAATCCATGGTAAATGACCGATAATATAAACAGAGATGGGGGTTCCATCTCCAAAAGCACAAGGAAGTGCGTATGATTCTAAGGAAGGAGCAAAAGAACATGGGAATGACAGTAAATGCAATGGCAGGTATGCAGGCTGCAAGTGAAACCGTTTCTGATTATAGTGTAACTGCAAAGGCTGCGGAGACATCCGAGAAGAAGGCTTCTGCAGAGACAGAGAAAGATGCGGTTTACGAGAAGAGCGCGCAGGAAAGTGCCAAGGCACCATATTCCATCAGCAAGATGAGCAAGGAAGACCGCGCAGCTTTGGTAAAGCAACTCAAAGCGGATCAGGAAAGCAGACAGAACAGTCTTACAAATCTTGTATCCCAGATGCTTGGTAAGCAGGCTGGTATGTATGGAATTGCAAACGGAGACGATTCCATCTGGAAGATCTTTGCAAACGGAAATTTCACTGTGGATGCAGCAACGAAAGCACAGGCACAGGAAGATATCTCCGACGATGGATATTGGGGCGTGAAGCAGACCTCGCAGAGATTGTTTGATTTTTGCAAGTGCTCTCGCCGGTGACGATGAGGACAAGATGCGCGAAATGCAGAAAGCAATGGAAAAAGGCTTTAAACAGGCAACTGCTGCATGGGGCAAAGATTTGCCGGATATCAGCAACAAGACATTGGATGCGGCAAATAAGCTGTTTGATGAATATTATAAGTCAAAACAAAGCGAATAAATACATAAAAGGTTTGCTATTTCTAACAATTCAGTGTTACAATAAAAGGGTCTTTGACAAGATCCTTTTATTTTTTTGACGGAGAGAGAAAATGCTACGATTCTGGTATGTGATTATTATCTCTTTGCCATATATTATTTACTATCTGGCGAAGGGAAGTTATATAGAGAAAAATACGGAACGCTATTCCGAGGCAGACCGTTATCGCGTGGCACTTCATGTGATTCATGTCATGAAACGAAATGGCAGGATTCGGACGAGTGTGACTGGCGTGGAGAATCTGCCGGCGGAGGGCGGATATGTGTTATATGCCAATCATCAGGGTAAATACGATGCGCTTGGAATTATGGACGCCCATAAGAAACCTTGTACGGTTATGATGGATGCGAAGCGTTCGAAGATGATTATTGTCGATCAGTTTATTACATTGATCGACGGCTGCCGGATTGATAAGACAGATATCAAAAGTCAGGTAGAGGCGGTCCGGAAAGTGACAAAAGAAGTAAAAAAAGGCAGACGGTACATTGTATTTCCAGAGGGCGGGTATTTTCATAACCGGAATGCGATCAAGGAATTCATGCCGGGGGCATTCAAATGTGCAGTGCGTGCAAATTGTCCGATTGTTCCCGTGTTATTGGTAGATTCCTATAAACCATTTGAGATCAATTCTCTGCGGCGTGTAAAGACACAGGTACATTTCCTGCCAGCGATTTATCCGGAAGAGTATGAGGGGCTTACAACGGATCAGATTGCAAAGCTGGTGCGAAACCGCATTGTGGATGCAATGCAGCAAAAAGCGTGTGCATAAGAACATTCGGGGAAAAGAGGAGGTACGACTGATGGATATCAATCAGGTATTGATGGATTATGACAATATGTTTGGAACACATTCTCTGGAAGATATAGAGGAGTTTCTGACGACCAATATTGAAGTGGCGATGGATGAGCGGGATTATGCATCGGCACTTTCTCTGCTGAATGAAATGATGGGGTTATGCAGGGATACGAACCAGAATGCAAAGGGACTTCGGTATTGTGCGGATATTGAAGATATACTCGTAAAGATGGGCATGGAAGGCACGGTAGAATATGCAACGAGCCTGTTAAATGTGGCAAATGCGTATCGTACCTTTGGCTATTATATGAAAGCACAGAATTTGTTTGAACGTGTGGAGGTACTTTACCGGGAGAAGCTTTCTGCGGGAGATTACCGGTTCGCGACACTCTATAATAACTGGGCGTTTGTCTACCAGGGAAGTGGCGAGCTGAAGAAGGCAGAAGAGACATTCCGACGGGCACTTGCGGTCGTAGATCTACAGCAGAATGCATGGATGGAGCAGGCAACGACCCGGTGCAATCTGGCACAGGTATTGCTGCAGCTCGCAGGCGGTGCCGCCATGGGCGCAAATGGACAGCGGGTAGATGGCACAACGGCATCCACCATGTATGAGGAAGCACTGCAATGTCTGGAGCGTGCGCTCCGTATCTTTGAATGGGATGGAAAACGCGATTTCCATTACAGTACGGCACTTGCGATGATGGGCGATGCACTTTGCATGCGTGAAGCGTATGTGCAGGGAGCGGATTATTATATGCAGGCGATGCAGGAAATGGAAAAGCACGTCGGAAAATCGAATGCATATCTGGAAATCGAAGAGCGTTATAAGCAGGCGAAATATTATGCCGAGGAAATGAAGAAGGAAGAGGAAGAAGAACAGACGGCAGTTTTGACTGCGGATATGAAAACAAATCCTTCTGTAAAATATCTGACGAATATTGTGCATATGGGAGAAGTGCAGGCGGAAACAGTGCCGCAGGAAATCGGGACCAAGGAAGCGGCACAGGGACAGTCCGATTATGTGGATACATTATCGGAGGATACGGTTCAGCCAAATGCAGAGAATAACTGGCTGCATATCTGCAAGCGTTTTTATGAATTGCATGGTGCGAAGATGATCCATGAGGAATTTCCGAATTACGAGGCACGGATTGCCGTCGGACTTGTCGGAGAGGGTTCGGAATGCTTTGGCTATGACGATGCCATTTCGCGCGATCATGATTTTGCATTGGGATTCTGTCTGTGGCTTTCAGAGGAGGATTACCGGAGTATCGGAGGTATGCTGCAGAAATCGTATGAGCAGCTTCTGGTTGATTTTGGCGATGAATTCTTACGTGAAAATGGAATTGAAGCACCGACAAACTCGGTCAACAAGGTGCTGTCACATAGAAGAGGTGTTTCCTCTGTGCGCGAGTTCTATGAGAATCTGCTTGGCGTGAAGGTACAGAAAACCGCAGAGGGTGGTTATATTCTCCCGGATAGCTGGCGGCAGATCTCAGAAGAGAAGCTGGCGGCGGCGACCAATGGAATGGTGTTCCGCGATGATGCCGGTGCATTTACGAAGATACGGGAGAGTCTGCTTGAGTATTATCCAACAAAGGTATGGATGATGCGTCTGGCAGAGAAACTGCATGGATTTGCGCAGACAGCACAGACGAATTATGCACGTATGATGGCAAGACAGGATTATGTGACCGCGAATCTCTGCGTGGCAAAGGGCATGCAGTACACGATGGAGATTATTTATCTGCTGAATCAGAAGTATGCACCTTATTATAAATGGATGCGGAAAGGCATGCAGAGCCTGTCGCTCATTGACAGCGTGGCTCCGATCCTTGACCGGATCGCAGTGATTCCGAATCAGGCAGCTGCGTGGGAAGGACGTACGTATAGCGCGTATGAGACGAATTATAAAGACGAGATTGTGTCCTGCTTTGAGGATATTGCAGAATATCTGTTGATGGAGCTTAAAATGCAGGGCGTAGTGAAAGGGACAGATACATTCCTTGATGTATATGCGCAGGATCTGGTACAGCGTGTGGATCGCGGTGATTTCGGTGCCGTGGAGGATGCCGAGATGGAAGCAAACTACCGCGAGTATGTAAACGATTTGAAGCAGGCGGCAAAAGAAAAGACAACAGAAAAATCAAAATATGACCTCGAAGAAGAGATGGGACTGGCACGTGAATGGAGCAATGAAACGCCATTTGACCGCGAGGAAACGATTGCGGCAATCATAGATGCGGAGTGGAAGTTGTTTGGAAGTACCATCTATCCGGACGACTGGAATACATTCTTCATCATGCGGAAGAGCCGGTATCTGGCTTGGACGAATGATCTGCTTGCAAGCTATCTGCAGGATTGTAAGGCAGGAAATGCATTGCAGGTAGAGCGGAGTGAGAAACGGATTGGCATCGAAGAGGATCTGGTGCAAATCCAGTTAGACTGGTTGCAGAAATTCATCGAGAATTATCCGAAGATGGCAGGTTATGTACGTTTTATCTATACAAATGATGCACAGGAGACGATCGAATCGGCACTGCGCAGAGACATTGCTGCCTATGGAGACCGGACGTTTATCCTGTTTGGCAAATTTGTGACCGATATCGCACAGGCAGGCGGCAACCTGACGTACGACATCATGAATTATATGGCATGCCTGTATGGATATGGCGGAGTTGAAGATGCAGAACGTCAATTATAATTCCAATATAGGACTATCAAGTATAATGAAATAGAAAAGAACTCGTAAACAAACATGCTTGCGTGTGCATGTAATTGTTACGAGTTCTTTTTATGCAGAAAATAGTTTAATATAGTTTTTCTGTCTCACAGATCGTGCCGCCGCCGACTACAATATCACCATCATATAAAACAACGGCCTGTCCTTTCGTGATCGCACGCTGCGGTTCGTCGAAGATGACTTCGATCTTTCCGTCCGGCAGCGGATTCACAGTTGCAGGAGCTTCTGTGTGACGATAGCGGACCTTCGCAGTGACACGGATCGGGGTATCGATATGGCCGATTGAGATGAGATTCACATCATCTGCGACAAGGCGTTTTGAGAAGAGATCTTCATTTCGACCAAGGACAACCTGATTTTTCTCGATGTCAACATCCATGACATACATCGGTTCTTTCAGTGCCAGTCCAAGTCCTTTACGCTGACCGATCGTGTAGCGGATGATTCCCTTGTGGCGTCCTAAGACATTGCCGTGGACATCAACGAAATCGCCCTCCGGGTAAGTCTTGCACGCATGCTGTTCGATGAACTTCGCATAATTTCCATCCGGCACAAAGCAGATGTCCTGACTGTCGTGCTTTTTCGCATTGACAAAACCATGTGCTTCCGCGATGGCACGCGTCTCGCTTTTCGGCATGCCGCCGAGTGGAAACTGTGTGTGCGCAAGCTGATCCTGTGTCAGGGAATAGAGCACATAGCTCTGATCCTTGCTTGCGTCGACTGCTTTCTTCAAGAGATAGCGCCCGGTTGTTTCATCCTGTACAATCTGCGCATAATGTCCGGTGACAACGTAATCCATTCCAAGCTCCTGTGCCCGTTGGTACAGATATTCGAATTTCAAATAGCGGTTACAGTCGATGCAGGGATTCGGTGTGATGCCACATTCGTAGCAATGCACGAACTTGTCCATGACCTGTTCCTTGAAATGTTCCTTGAAGTTCATGACGTAGTGATCCATGCCCATTGAATGTGCCACAGCACGGGCATCCTCCACGTCGTCTAAGGAACAGCAGGTGTGTTCCTTGTTGATGACGATGTCATCGTTTTGATATAATTTCATGGTGGCACCGATGCATTCGTAGCCCTGCTCCTTCATCAGAAAGGCCGCCACGCTGCTGTCGACACCGCCGCTCATAGCGATCAATGCTTTCTTATTCATAGTTCCTCCGAAAAATTCCTTGGACTTTTTTGTTTTATAATAGTATAGTATACATATTGAAAATATAAATAGTCATTGCACATCCGCGCAATTTTTCTATATCATAATATAGTATGAACAGAATTGCAATATATGTGTCCGGTATAAAATGCAGACCGGCATATGCATCTGAGGGTGTGAGGTGGTTATGATTTGAATAGATATTGGAGGCAGGTCATGGGAACAATTGTAAATAAAACCATTCAGGAGGCAACCGCGCGCCTGAAGGAAAACTACGAAGCACAGAAGATTTTTGATATGTCACTCGGCGATTGTGTACCGAACCGGGACGCAATCATTTCGATCATAGAAGGGCTGCGCACGGTCACATTTCCGGGATTTTTCGGCTCTGAAAATATGGCATATGTTTCCAAGGATAATTTCGCGGGAAGCACGCTGGCAATCCTCTATGAACGGCTGTTTAAGCAGGTGCGTGTCGCCTTGAAGTTCGATAACAAGGAGCTTGCCGATGCAGAGATCCGGGCGAAAGCGGAGGAGTATACATCAACATTTATCGCGAAGATCCCGGACATTCAGGCGATGATCTTAAAGGATGTGGATGCGGAGTTTAACGGTGATCCGGCGGCGAAGGACCACCAGGATATCATCCTTTCCTATCCGGGGATTTTCACGATTTTTGTATATCGGTATGCACATGTCCTGTATGAGTTAAATGTACCTTATATTCCGCGTATCATGACGGAATATGCACACGGACTGACCGGAATCGACATTAATCCGGGTGCGACGATCGGCGAATATTTCTGTATCGATCATGGTACGGGAATCGTCATCGGCGAGACGACGACGATTGGCGATCATGTGAAGATCTATCAGGGCGTAACGCTTGGAGCACTCTCCACACGGAAGGGACAGCTGCTTTCTGGTGTGAAGCGTCATCCGACGATCGAGAATAATGTTGTGATTTATGCGAATACTACTATCTTAGGTGGCGAGACTGTGATCGGTGAGAATTCTGTTGTAGCCGGAAACTCTTTTGTCACGACATCCATCCCGGCGAATACGAAGGTCGCTTCGATGCAGCCGGAGCTGGAAATAAAAGAACAGAAGTAGGGATTCGATTTATGCAAACCAAAGATCATCTTGCCTTAGGGCGTTATCTTGCACGTGTATTTGAGATAGAAGAACCGGTAAAAAAATACGCATTTGTAATTGGGAATATCATGCCGGATGTTAACAAATGTTCATACATCCACGGATATTTTCAGTTGCTGCGCGCGCATAGACAACAAAAAGATGCGGGACCTTTGTCGTTGAATGACCATCGGCGTATGCTGATCGGTGGGCATACAGCGGAAGGGTCTCGTTTTTTTGTCAACCGGGTGTACCGCGTGCTGCGGAAACGGGAGAAACTGTCGGTGCGTGATTATTACCAGATGGGAAAGGCGACACATTATCTGGCAGACCGCTTCACGTATCCGCACACAATGCGCTATACCAGTGGATTTTTTGCGCATATCCGATACGAAAAGCAGTTGCATATTTATATGCGGGATATGCTTGCAGTCCTGCCGAATATGCGGGATGCGGTAGATAAATGCTTTTCCCGGACAAGCTTCAACAGTTTGTACCGCTCGTATCGGAAGGAACCGGAGGGAAATGGAACGGTTTTGCACGATTGTTTTCATATTCTGGCAGTATGTATTGCCTATTTGGAAAATATCCTATATAATAAATAAGAAAAGATATGCAAAAAATGTAAACATTCTGATATGCATACACAAGAGAATGAAAAGCAAGAGGGAAGGAGCGTGTATGAGTGGACAAGTCAGAATTCGAGTCACGTTATTTTGACCTGGTATCCAAAGCGCCGGGCAAAACTTTTTTATTTTATGGCAATTTAAAAGAAGACATGATACGCTGGTCTGCATCGGCAGTGGAATATTTCGGATTACCGGGGGAGATATTCGGAGATTCCACGCGGGAGTGGATCAGCCGCATTCATCCGGAGGATGTGGAACCATATACAGATAGTCTTATGGAGCTTCTCCATGGCGTGACGCCGTATCACAACTGTGAGTACCGTATCAAGAACGCACAGGGAGAATATGTGTGGGTCAATTGCCGCGGATACATGACTTACGATGCGGATGGAAAAGCAGAGTGGTTTGGTGGTCTTGTCACGAATATGGGATATCAGACAAAGATCGATGCAGTCACGAATCTGTGGACCGTTCATCAGTTCCGGAGTGAGTTAAACCGTCTGCTGGATGACCGCGCGCGGGGTGGAATTCTCATGATCGGGCTGGAGAACTTCAAGCGGATCAATGCAGAATACAGCTATGCTTATGGTGATAAGGTGCTCGCCTTGATCGGAGAGAAGCTGCGTGAGGGTGTGCTCCACAACTGTCATGTATTTCGGATGGACGGAGCGAATTTTGCGATTGTCATGCAGGATGCAGGTGTGGAGCGTATTGTAGAATACAAGAAGTTCGTAGACAGCTTTATGCGGAATCTGGTCGTGTCCGGGCAGGTGGTACACCTGCGGTTTAAGGCAGCGGCAGCGTTCTTCCCTGAAGATGGGGAGTTCTTAGACCAGATTCAAAGTAACCTGTTTTACGCCCTTGATCATGCAAAGCTGACGAATACCGATGATGTTGTATTCTACAGCAAGGAATTATTTGCACAGAAGAAATATATGACACGTCTGAAGGAGGCAATCCGGGAGTGCGTGGAGGAAGACTGTAAGGGTTTCCGTATTGTAATGCAGCCGATCGTGGAGACGAAGAGCGAGGTCTGTGATGCAGCGGAAGTATTACTCCGCTTTACTCATCCGGAATTCGGTGTGATAGGACCAATGGATTTTATTCCGATTCTGGAGAATTCCAAGGAGATCATCCGGGTTGGAAAATGGGTGATCGACCAATCATTACAGACGCTTGCCAGGTGGCGGGAGCAGATTGGACATATGCCGTTAAAGCGTCTGCAGATCAATGTGTCTTATGTACAGTTCAAAGATCCGGAGCTCTTAGGTTATGTTGTGGAACGGCTCGATCATTATCAGCTTCCGCATGATGCGGTCATGCTGGAACTGACGGAGAGCTGCCGGGTGGAGCAAACGTCATTTCTATCGGACGTCCTGCAGACATTCAAGGATGCGGGTATCAGCATTGCGCTTGACGACTTCGGAACCGGCTATGCATCGCTGACCGTACTCAAAGACATTCCTGCCGACATGGTGAAGCTTGACCACACGATGACGCGGAGTATCACGGAGAAACCGAAGGACAAAGCGCTGATCGAATTCATCGTTACATACTGCAAGAAGGTTGGTATCGCTGTCTGTGCGGAAGGTGTCGAGAAAGTGGAAGCACTCTCCATCGTACGAAACGCAGGTGTCGAATGTATCCAGGGCTACTACTACGATAAGCCGCTCGAACTCGATACGTTCTACCGGAAATATGTGAAATAAACGAAACACACCATATCAATTGCATATATCCAGTATCGGTTCGAGTAAATACGATGTATTGAAACTAAGAAGTTCTAAACATATGTATATTACTCGAATCCGATCTGGATATCTGTGCATTTGACAGGTGTGTTTCTTTCGCTTTTGTAAGATTGAGGTAGAGTGTAAGGAATTTGCAGAGCCAATAAAGTAAATAAAGAAACCACATGGATACAATTCTAAAGCAGACCGTTGAAGCACGTCGGCACTTAATGAGTGCGAAGCGCGAATTTAGTACCGCTACGTGCTGAACCGAGCGGGAGCGCGTCTGCGTAGAATGTATCCATGTGGTTTCTTTTTAGTTATATAAATGCAAATTCCGTCAACTTAATCTGGACTTCACATAGTTGAAATCCTGGTTGTACTTGTTATCAATCTTCTCGTCCCCGAACATGCAGTCCGTGAACATATCATTCGTGTTCGTGCCCGGCGATACAACAAAGCCGTCTCCAAAATCCGCTTTCCCAAGGAACACACTCTCGTAGAACATGTGATCCATATTCGTTACCTGTGCAGTCAGGAACCGCTCCGGGAATTTCAGTCCATCCGGGATACGGCACTCAGAGAACATATACTCCATGTTCATGACATGCGATGTATCAAAGATCTTACCGAAATCAAATGCCTCGGATACAGAACTCTGGTAAAACATGTATCGCATATCCTCGACTTCCTTCGTGTGGAAATGGTCACCGAGCGAGAAGCCCTTCGGCATAACACAGCCTGCAAACATCAGGTTCATGTCCTTGATGCCACGCGTGTTGAACAGTCCGCCGATCTGGAAGCCTTCCGGGAGCGTTACCCAGGAGAACATACCACAGCAGCTACTTGCATTGATCGGAACCTCCAGACGTCCACCCTTGAATTCACGGTAGTTAAATTTCAGAATCTTTTTTCCATTCCAGTTCTTTGTAGGCATAAAACAGATCGGATTGTAGAGAACCCAGTGCTTGTCGCCCGTACCTTCCTGAAACCATTTATAATTTGGTACACCAATCCGGTTCTGGAACCACATACGCTCGGAGTCATCGTTGACATCGATAAAGTAGGAATTTTCTTCATATACAAAGTGGTCACGACCGAATACTTTCTGGCGTTCGATTTCTTCTTTTCCAGCTATCATTAAAATTACCCCCTGTTGCTAATCAATTCGTACAAAAAATGCATGATAATTTGCATATTTTGCACAACAGTCTACTTTGATTATAGCGGATACAGGGGGTAGTTGCAACGGCAAAATCAATTATTGTGCAGATTCTGTCACGGTTTCGGTCTGTTCGATGCCGGTTTCATCTATTTTGTAGGAACCGCCCTGCTCTAACAGAGCGTCTGCGTCAACTCCAAGGTCTTTTTCAGCTTTCGCAAACCATACAGGCGTCTCATCCGGATTCGCCTCGTCAGTTGGGATATTCATCGTGTTGAAAATATATTTTCCCTCTGCATTGAAGATATACTCTGCCCAGCCGTAGCTTTCCACGGTTCCGCCTGCGATGAGCACATGCTTATTTCCTTCGGAATCGGTGTAATCCTTCCGGAAATAGTCTGTGTCGCTGCACTGATCGGTGATGTCTGTTTTCTCATCATTCAGATTTAGATACAGGCGTCCGTTCTCGGCAGTCGTGTAAGAAAGATCTCCTGTTTTTTCGATGGTAAATGTAACCGAGTTGTCGTCCTCGGAGATCTCCACATTCGAGCCATCTGCCATAACAATGATTGTGTGCACAAGAGATTTCCCGGTCGCCGCGTAACATATGCCGTTCGATGCGGCAAACATCATGACCAGACATGCAGCAGTGTAGCACATGCGCTGAACCACACGGGTTGTCCGGCTGCGCCGGATGGATGCCGGATTTAAGTTGATTTCTGCGTCGGTCGTCAGGCAGTCAAATGCCTGCTTATATTTTTCATGATTCGTCATAGTTCCAATCCTCCTTGATTTCTTCTCGAAGAGCGGCGCGTCCACGGTTTAAGCGAACCTTGACGTTGCTCTCGCTTACATGCAGTATTTCTGCGATTTCCTTGATCGTGTAATCTTCATAATAGAAGAGATGAATGACGGTGCGCTGTTTCTCCGGGAGCCGCAGCACTGCCTCGAACAGGGTACTGCTTTCAGTATCTGGGAAATCCAGCTCCTCCATATAGCTTTCTAAGGATTGCCGGTGTTTCCGCCAGAAGGCGCGAACGATATTCCTGGATTTGTTGATTGCAACCCGCATCAGCCATGCACGGATATGGGTTTCGTCTTCAAATTCTTTCTTCAGAATATGATATTGCAGGAAGGTGTCCTGCACGACATCTTCTGCGTCTTCGCGGTTCTGACAGATACTGAATGCAATCCGGTATAAATGATTCTGATAGCGTTCCATCAGTATCCGTATTGGTATCTTCATAGTCACATCCTCCGTCTGTTTCAAAAGGCCTTTCACAGATTATACACGTGGGCGGACGAAAAGGTTACAAAAACTTGACATTTTTAAATAATCGTGGTTTAATCTGTTACTGTAATACTTTATTACACTAAATCATTAACCCGTTAGAGCAATAAATGAGTAAAGAAAATGGATATGCAGCGAAGACATGCATATCGTCGAGGAGGAAGAGAATCATGAGAAAATTAAAGAAATTACTTGCAGTTGCATCTGTTGCTGCAATGACACTTTCCCTTTGCGCCTGTGGCGGCAAGAAGGATGATACTTATACGGTAGGTATCTGTCAGTTAGTACAGCATGAGGCACTCGATGCCGCAACAAAGGGCTTTAAGGATGCTTTGGTAGAAGAGTTTGGTGAAGACGGAATCAAGTTTGATGAGCAGAACGCACAGGGTGATGCTAATACATGTGCGACGATCATCAATGGTTTTGTGAGCAGCGATGTAGATCTGATCCTTGCAAATGCAACGCCTGCATTACAGGCAGCCGCAGCCGGTACAGACACGATTCCGATTCTTGGTACATCTGTAACAGAATATGGTGTTGCACTCGAGCTTTCTGATTTCAATGGTACCGTTGGTAGAAATATTTCTGGTACATCGGATCTTGCACCACTGGAGAGTCAGGCAGATATGATCAAGGAACTGTTCCCAGATGCAAAGACAGTCGGACTTCTGTACTGTTCAGCAGAGGCAAACTCCCAGTATCAGGTAGATACGGTAAAGGCAGCTTTGGAGAAGCTTGGATATACATGTGAGTATTATTCATTCTCCGATTCCAATGACCTTTCAACAGTCACAACATCTGCAGCCAATGCAAGTGATGTGATCTACGTTCCAACAGATAACACAGTCGCAGCTAATACAGAGATCATCAAGAATATCTGTATGCCAGCAAAGACTCCTGTAGTTGCCGGCGAGGAAGGTATCTGTAAGGGTTGTGGTGTTGCAACACTTTCTATCAGCTACTATGATCTGGGTGTCGCAACTGGTAAGATGGCAGCCAAGATCCTGAAGGGTGAGTCTAAGGTAGAAGAGATGCCAATCGAGTATGCACCACAGTTTACAAAGAAGTACAACAAGGATATCTGTGACGAACTCGGTATCAGCGTACCAGATGATTACGAAGCAATCACAAACGAGTAATCGAAAAGCATAGCGAAAACAAGCGTATTTACTTGATTTTTGTTGTATTATTATAGTATAGTAGTCGGGTAGAGTTTTTCTACCCGACTTTTGTTAATGAAGAAATAAAGGAGAGAAAGAAATGGATGTAAGTGCTTTATTCAATGCCATGCCAGGCGCGATTGCCCAGGGTCTGATCTGGGGTATTATGGCGATTGGCGTGTACATTACGTTCCGGATTCTGGACATCGCCGATTTGTCCGTCGATGGAACGATGTGTACCGGCGCAGCCGTATGTATTATGTTGATGCAGAAAGGGTATCATGTAGCAGCCGCGATGGCGATCGCGACACTCGCAGGTATGCTTGTTGGTTTGGTAACTGGATTGTTCCATACAACGATGGGAATCCCGGCGATTCTGGCAGGTATTCTGACACAGCTTGGTCTGTGGGGAGTGAACCTGAAGATCATGGGGAAGGCAAATCAGCCGATCAATGTGGACAAATATGATCTGGCAGTTTCTCTCCGATACATAAAGAGAGTGGCATTCTATAAGAATTCCATCTTTGTCGTATTTCTATTTATGATTGTTGTCATCGGAATTTTGTACTGGTTCTTCGGTACAGAGCTTGGTAGTTCGCTTCGTGCAACGGGTTGTAATGAGAATATGGCACGTGCGCAGGGTATTAACACGAACTTCAACAAGGTACTCGGATTGATGATCTCGAATGGTCTGGTTGCATTTGCAAGTGCATGTCTTGGACAGTATCAGGGATTTGCAGATATCAATATGGGTAAAGGTGCGATCGTAATCGGTTTGGCATCGGTTATCATCGGTGAGGCAATATTCAGCCGTATCTTCAAGAACTTCGCATTGAAGCTTCTGTCGGTTGGTATCGGTGGAGTGATTTATTTCATCGTATTGCAGATCGTTATCTGGCTCGGCGTCGATACGGATCTGTTGAAGCTGTTCCAGGCTTTGATCGTAGCAGTATTCCTTGCAGTGCCTTATTGGAAGGGAAAACATTTCAACAAGGGTAAGAAGCTTGCGGCAACCGCAGAGAAGAAGGAGGCGTAAATACTATGTTAGAGCTGAAGAATATTTATAAGACCTTCAATGCGGGAACGGTCAATGAGAAAATGGCATTAAGAGGACTGAATCTGACGCTGGAGGATGGCGATTTCGTAACCGTCATCGGTGGAAACGGGGCCGGTAAGTCTACGATGTTAAATGCAATCGCCGGTGTATGGCCGGTCGATCAGGGACAGATCCTGATTGGGGATGCCGATGTAACAAAGCTTCCGGAATATAAGCGTGCCAAATATCTCGGCCGTGTGTTCCAGGATCCAATGACCGGAACAGCAGCGACAATGGAGATTCAGGAGAATCTGGCACTGGCACTCCGCCGGGGAGACAGCCGTACTTTGAAAGCCGGAATCACGAAGAAGGAGCATGCAAAGTATCGTGAGATGCTGGCTACACTGGGACTTGGTTTGGAAGACCGTATGACATCGAAGGTAGGACTTCTGTCCGGTGGTCAGAGACAGGCACTCACACTGCTGATGGCAACCCTGAAGAAGCCGAAGCTCCTGCTCCTCGATGAGCATACAGCCGCTCTTGATCCGAAGACTGCGGCGAAGGTATTGCAGACGACCGATATGATCGTCAACCGCGATAATCTGACCACGTTGATGATCACACATAATATGAAGGATGCAATCGCACACGGAAACCGGCTGATCATGATGATGGATGGCAATATCATTCTCGATATCCGTGGTGAAGAGAAGAAGAAGCTGACCGTTGCAGATCTGCTTCACAAGTTTGAAGAGGCAAGTGGCGAAGAATTCGCGAACGATAAGGCGATTCTTGGCTAGTTGAACGTGACAGAACGATTGCGGGTGAGCGACGTGGATGCTGTGCAGGTCATCATGGTTATTCGTGGTGACAGGTAAGATAGAATTATGAACGAAGAACAGGTATTGATTGCGCGTTTGCAGGACTTGGCGAAGCGTGCGTACAGACAAAATATTTATACATACACCGGATTCCTGACACCTGCAGAGCTTGCGGTGGTCTATGAGAAGCAGGCGGATTTCTCCTTTGTTGGGATGACCTGCTTCGGCGGAACGCCGGAGTGCGAACGGCAGATGGTGCAGTTTGGCTCGGAAGAATTGTTTGGGTATGCGGGCGTGTTCCCCATCTCGATTATTCTGGTAGAACCATTACTGGACAAATTCGCTGAGGATCTGAGCCATCGCGATTTTCTTGGTGCGCTTATGAATCTGGGGATTGAACGGTCTGTGCTCGGTGACATTCTGGTAAAGGATGGAAAGCGGGCATATATTTTCTGTCAGGAGAATATCGTTGCATATATTATGGAGCAACTGACAAAGATAAAACATACGAACGTGAAAACCTCTCTCGTGGAGGGTGAGATCGAGGATTTGAAGCCTGTACTTGAGGATATACACGTGATCGTCAGTGCACCGAGGTTTGATGCCATCGTTGCAGCCGTCACGAAATGCTCCCGCAACGAGACGCTGGATATATTCCGGGCGAAGAAAGTCACACGGAACGGCAGAATTGAGGAACGCAACAGTCTGGTCTTAAAAGATGGCGATAGTTTCTCGGTCCGCGGGTACGGAAAGTTCC
>ENA-UESJ01000734-UESJ01000734.1-human-gut-metagenome-genome-assembly--contig:-NODE-734-length-17212-cov-3.941115_pt1 | contig 17212 bp, 11 predicted proteins | sample MGYA00243000_ERZ508001 | MGnify/ENA primary metagenome ERZ508001 (study PRJEB26167, sample SAMN06115479) | human gut metagenome | host: Homo sapiens | place: China:Chongqing | collected 2015-03-03... | reverse complement strand
TTTGTCCGCCTGCGCGATGCTTTTGCGGAACTGCGCCGTGCCTGTATCCGTCAGGAAGCCATGCTGGGGCCTTTCGTTGTAGGAGTGTTGCGCTTCGAAGTGTTCTTTCGAGCCGTCTTTGTGGGTGAGCTCGATCGTGATGTGACGACCCGAAGCGAGATCCTTGAGGTCGAGGACCGAGATGCAGTCCTTTTCGCGAATCTTGCCGTAGTCGGCGGGGTTGACGAACGTGAGCGCCAAGATGCCCTGCTTCTTGAGATTCGACTCGTGGATGCGGACGAGGTCCTTCGCGAGCACCACGGAGACGTTTCGATAGCGGGTCCATGGCGGCGTATTCGCGGCTCGAACCTTCGCCGTAGTTGTCGTCGCCGACGATGACGGAATGGACGCCGTGGTTCTTGTACCAGTGCACGACCTTCGCGGCACCGACGGCCGCTTCCCGTCGAAAGCCATACGGGGTGCCTCACGTTCGAGTGCGGCGGTACGGGGGAGCCTCTCGGCGCACGTGGCGATTCCGGTTGCGAAGACGTCCGATCCGTCCCGTCCGTCCGAAGTCGGATAATTCCGCGTCGGACCTCGACACGCGTCGGGCTTTCGGTCGACAATGGCTCAAGCGTCAACGCCCGCTCTGAGGACAGTTGCGTTTCGAGCTCCACCTATTCGCCCGTCCCCCCATGGCACTTCTGCGCACCACTGCGATTTCCGTCGCCCTTACGCTCGGCACCGCGGCCTCTCTGGCGGCGGGCCTCTGGGCGTGGGCGAAACTCATGCCCGCGCCGCCCCTGATGGCATCGATCCCCTACGCTCAGGCCGTGTTCGACGCGAACGGGGAACTCCTTCACCTGAAACCCGCTTCCGACGGGCAGTATCGCCTTCCCGTGCGGCTCGACCGCGTGAGTCCCGAGGCGCTCAACGCGGTCGTGCGCTACGAAGACCGGTGGTTCTGGTCGCACCCCGGCGTCAACCCCTTCTCGGTTCTTCGCGCCGCCTGGCAAAGCACCACGGGCGCGCGCCCTATCGGCGCTTCAACCATCACGATGCAGGTGGCGCGTCTGGAAGGAGACCTTCAAACCCGCACGTGGGCGGGAAAACTCAAGCAGATGCTCATGGCGCTTCGCTACGAAGCGCACTACGAAAAGCGCCGGATTCTCGAAGCCTATCTGACGCTCGCCCCCTACGGGGCCAACGTCGTCGGGATCGAAGCCGCATCGCTCGTCTGGTTCGGGCATTCGGCCGAGCGCCTCACGCCCGTCGAAGCGGCGGCGCTGGCCGTCGTACCGCAAAACCCCGTGAAGCGTCGACCCGATATGGCGAACCCCGAATTCGAAGCGCAACGCCGGCGCGTGGGCAAGATGCTCTTGGAGGAAGGGGTGATTGACGCACGTTGGGCGGAAGCGTTGCGACTTCCCCTGCGCGTACGCCGTACGACGGACCTTCCGTTTCTTGCGCCCCACTACACGCGGCTCGTGGAATCGCTCGCGCCCGAAGGCGTGATCGAAGGGACCCTGCGCCTCGGGTTGCAGCAGGACGTGGAGCGGCTCCTTGCCGTCCACGTGGAACGGCTTCGCGCCTGGGGGATTAAAAACGGCGCCGCCGTCGTACTCGACACCCGCACGGGCGGGCTCGTCGCGCACGCGGGCTCGAAAGACTTTTTCGACTCCGACATTTCGGGTGAGGTCGACGCGTTCACCGCCTTCCGGAGTCCGGGCTCCGCTCTGAAACCCTTCATCTACGGGTTGGCGCTCGATCAGGGGTTCATCCATTCGCACACGGTTCTCCTCGACCGCCCGAAGAGCTTTGCGGGGTACGCTTCCGAAAACGCGGACGGCACCTTCCGCGGGCCCCTGTCGGCCGAGGATGCTTTGCTTTCGAGCCGCAACGTCCCCGCGGTGGAACTCGAGCGCGAACTCTCGCCCGACCTCTACGACCTCTTGAAGCGCATCGGCGTACCGCTCAACGACGATCGCCGGCACTACGGACTTACGCTGGCGTTGGGCGGCGCCGAAGTACGAATGGCGGATCTCGTGCGGCTTTACGGAGCGCTCGCCACGGACGGCCTCGTCAAACCCGTCGAACTCGGGCACGTTCGGTCCGCAGACGCGACGCCGGCGCCCGATCGTTCCGTCCTCTGGGGCGACCCGAAACGCATTCCCGTGCTCTCCCCCGAGAGCGCCTTCGTCGTTTCGGCCATGCTCGCCGATCGAGGCGACACGGTGAGAAACCGCCGCAACGGGCGCGTGCACCTGCGCTGGAAAACGGGAACGAGCAACGGCTTTCGCGACGCCTGGGCGGCGGGGTTGGTCGGTCCTTATGTGCTCGTCGTTTGGCTCGGGAACTTCGACGGCGCGTCGAACCCCTGGCTGCGCGGCGCGGAAACGGCCGTGCCGCTCTTTCGCGACATAGGCGGGCTTCTTGCCCGAGATCTCCCCGCCGAACCCCTGCGCCTTACGGAAGCGAACGTTCCCAAGGGGCTCAACGTCACGCGCGAGTCGGTCTGCCGCGCGACGGGCGACGTGGGACAACCCCTCTGTCGGGATCGCGTCTCCGCGTGGTTCATCCCCGGCGTCTCGCCCGTGCGCGACCGCGGGGTTCTGAAGGAAATCTGGATCGATCGGGCCACGGGACTGCGCGCCTGCCGCTTTGACCCCGAAACAACCGAGCGGCGGCTGTGGGAATTCTGGCCCTCGGAAGCTGCGGCCGCTTTCCGGGCAGCGGGGATCGTGAAGCGCCCGCCGCCCCCGTGGATGCCGGGGTGCGAACCGAACGCCTCGACCGATGCGAAGAGCTCGACGGGCTCCGACGCCCTTTCGGCGCCCGCCATCCTCACGCCCGTTGCAGGCCTTTCCTACCCCGCGAACCGCTTCGCCGGGGGGGCTCCCGTCGCACGGTTGCGCCTGCGGGCATCGGCCCCGTCGGGGACGGGAATGCTCCACTGGTTTGACGGCGCACGCTATCTGGGCGAAAGCGAGCCCGAGCGCGACCTCGTTGCCGACCTAGCTCCGGGGACGCATCGACTTGCGGTCGTCGACGAAGCGGGACGCACCGCGAGCGTGACGGTGCGCGTGCTGCGTCGCGACTGACGCTACCGAAACTTCTCAGGTATTCGCCTTATTGCGTCCCGACGAAATCCTTTGCTAGGATGGATCTGCTATGTTCCAGATCATTCACGCCTCCGTCCCCGCGACCACGCGTCTTTCGTGGTGGTGGCCCCTCGAAAAATTCGAGCGGGCACGGTGTCGTGCGCGGTGAAGATTCGTCGGATTCCCGACTTTTCCCCGCCGCCGACACACAACGGAGAACATCTCCGGAACAGTGAAGAAAAGCCCGCTCCGTGCGGGCTTTCGTCGTTCACGGACCGTTGAAATCCAGAGCCCGCCCGAAGCCCCCGGACTTCCCCTTAGGACTCTTGAGAGAACGCACCATGACCGACATTCACGCCAATACCCTTTCGTACGTTGCCTTCGCGCTCCCGCAGCTTCGATGGCGCCGCGTTTCCCTTCACGACGCAGGCACTTTCACACAAGCATTTCGGAGACTCCGACATGACGTACGAAACTTCTTTTTCCGCTGACGCGCGCGAAACCGAAACCCTCGGCGCACCTCGTACCTCACCCCATACGACGCTCGAGCGCCCCCGCTTTTTCGGCGGTCCCGCGGCATTGTTTCTTCCTCTGGCGCTTTTCGTTGCAACAACGTTCGCGCTCTTTTCCGTCGAACAAGCGTTCGACCTCTACGGTCTCGCCGCGGCGGGGCTCGCGGCGCTCTTTGCGGGCGCGCTTCTCTCGAAAACCCCGGCCCTCTACTGGAGAGCGGCCGTTGCGGGCGCCGCGTCGACGCTGACGGGGACGGTCGTGTTGTTGCTTCTCGCGGCGGGTGTCTTTTCCGCCGTCGTCAAAGCGGGCGGCGCGGCCGGGGGCATCGTATACCTCGGGAACATCCTCAACCTTTCGGGAAACGCCTTCACGGTCTTCGCGCTCCTTGCAGCCACGCTTTTCGGAACCGCTACGGGCTCGTCGATCGGAACGCTCCTTACCGCCGTGCCGCTCCTTTTTCCCGCCGGAGTCGCGCTCGGCGCGGACGCATCGCTCCTTGCGGGAGCGCTCCTCTCGGGAGCCGTCTTCGGCGACCACCTTTCGCCCGTCTCCGACGTCACCGTGATTTCCGCCATGACGCAACGGACGACCGACGGGCGCAGTCCCGAGATCGGTACCGTGGTGACGACGCGCCTTCCCCATGCGCTCCCCGCACTCGGGATCGCGCTCCTCGGGTACGCATTCCTCTCGGGCGACGCGCAGTCCGTCACGTCGGCTGCGTCCGGGGCGACGCACGCCGCAACGCTTCCGCAACTTCCGAAAGGCGACGCCGCGGGCCTTGCGATGCTCCTTCCCGTGTTTCTTCTCATTGCGGTCGCCGTCCGCACGCGGGACGTTCTCACCGCGGCGGGTGCGGGGATCGTTTCGGGGCTTGCAATCGGTCTTGCGACGGGGCGCTTCGGGGTAGCCGACATTCTGGGCGTTCACGAGGGCACGGTCTCGGGGATTCTCTATTCGGGTGTGACCGGCATGGGCGGGATCATTCTCCTGTGCATCACGCTTTTTGCCTTCACCGAAGTCGTGACGCGCTCGGGCCTCGGCGAAGCGGCGGTCGAGAAGCTTCTGGGCCCGAACACCGGAACGAACACGCCCGTGAACACGCATACGGACGGAGCGCTTCGCATGGAAGTCCTGTTGGCCGCCGCCACGTTCGTCGTGACAACGCTTTTTGCGGCCGTCACGAGCGCCTCGACCGCACTCGTAGGCGTTCTCGCGAACGACCCCGCCAACCGTGCTGGGCTCGATCCGCTCCGACGCGCGCATCTTCTTACGGGCTTTGCCAACGGTCTTCCGGTACTGATGCCATTTTCGGCATTCGTCCTCATCCTGACGGGAATTCTCTCGGGACTTCCCGGGGGCGAGGCGGTGACGCCCGTCGCACTTTCCGTTTCGAGCTTCTACCCGATCGCGCTCACCGCGGTACTCGTTTTCTCGGTGACAACGGGCTTCGGGCGTCATCCGAGTCGACGTGCGGCCGAGACCGTCTCATCGCCGACCCTTTCCGCCGCCGTTCCGCACCGCTCTGAAACCGCACTCTGAAATCCGCAAGGAGATTTCCTCATGACCAAATCCGATACGTTCGAACTCTACGACCTCGAAGTGCATGTCGAGGGCGACCCCGACACCTTCGTCTGCCGACATCGCCCGGGACCGGCCTTTGCGGTCGAAGGCGAAGATCTCGTCTTTCCCGAAGGCGGACGCTTTTCCTTCTACGCTCTCGGGGCGCTCCTGCCGCTTATCGCCGCCAAGGAGCGCCCGACTGCTCGAAACGACTGGATGACGACCGACGCCGTCATCGCTTGCCCCGATCCGAACTGCGGGGCGAAATTCCGCATCGTACGGCGCGCGAAGCGCACGTTCTCCCACGGCGCCTGCACGGTTGTGCCGCTCGAGCGCCCGAACGAGGACGCCGAGTAACAAACACCCTTTTCTTCTGATTTTTCTTCTTTTCGTTCTCGTTTTTTTTTGGAGCACCGCACCATGCCCGCTTCGCACTTTGTTTTCCCCGACGGATACACCATCCCGCGCGTCATCAACGGCGGCTGGCAGCTGTCGACCGGTCACGCCCTCGGGCGACCGCTCGACATAAAGGACGCGCACGACGCCTTTGCGCGCCTGCTGGACCTGGGGCTCGACACTTTCGACGGCGCCGACATCTACACGGGGGTCGAGGACTTTTACGGCACGATCGTTCGGGAGAGGCGCCGTGCGGGTCTTTCGCTTCCGCGCATTCATACGAAATTCGTCCCCGACCTCAAGGACCTCGCGCACGTCGACTACGCGTACGTCGAGCGAATCTTGACGCGGTCGCTTGCGCGCCTCGGACTCGAAACGCTCGACCTGGTGCAATTCCACTGGTGGGATTACGACGTTCCGGGCATGGTCGAATGCGCGGGGCACCTCGTGCGGGCGCAGGAAAAAGGAATCGTGCGCCGCATCGGCACGACGAACTTCAACCGGGTGCAACTCGAACGTCTCCTTGACGCGGGCATCCCCGTCGTTTCGAACCAGTGCCAGTATTCGGCGCTCGACCGTCGCCCCGAACGCAAGGACGGTTTGACGGAGCTCGCCCTCAAGCGGAACATGCCGCTCCTTTGCTACGGTACGGTGGCCGGCGGCTTTCTCTCCGAAAAATGGCTCGGGCGCGAGCGGCCCGCAAGTTTCGAGAATCGGTCGCTCGTCAAATACGACCTCGTGATCGAGGACTCCCTCGGCTGGGAAGGCTTTCAGAAGCTCCTCGGGCTTTTGGAAGAGATCGGTCGCCCGAAGGGCCTCGGGATCGCTCAGACGGCGTCCCTTTACGCCCTCGGGAAGCCGGGAGTCGGTGCCGTCATTCTCGGTACGCGCAACAGCCGCCACATCGACGCGGCAGCCGCACTGCTCACGAACGAACTCACACCCGACGAGCGCCGCGCCGTCGACGCGTTTCTCGCCGACTACCCGACGCTCGAAGGGGACGCCTTCGATCTGGAACGCCTCGAAGGCGGCAAACACCGGGCGATCATGCGGATGAACCTGACCGAAAGCACGACGGGTCGTTGAAAAGCCCCGAGTTACGGACCGATACGGCCGAGCCCTGTGCACCTCGGCGAATTTGCGTTATCGTGTTTTCAAACGGAGGAGAAAAATTCGACAACCGGCCGGGAAGGTTTGAAGACGTCGGAAAACACCCGAAAGAAGAGCCCTCGGCCGGACGCTCCTCGAAGGAGTACGTCATGCGCAAACCGATCATCGCCTTCATGCTCGCCGCGAGCGCGCTCACTCTCGCCCTCTCGGCGCCGGCGGGCGCCCGTCCGCCCTTCCCGCCGCCCGGCCATCGGCCCCCGCCCGCTTTCCACCGACCGCCGCCTCCGCCCGCCTACTACCGCGTGCATCATCACAACGACTACTGGGTGGCGCCGCTCCTGGTCGGCGGGGCACTCCTCGGCACGCAACTCTACCTCGACTCGCGCCGCGAGCCCGAGGTCGTCGTCGTTCCTCAAACGACCGTGCCCGCTACGCCGCCCGTGCCGCAGGTCTATACCTGGTACTGGTGCGAGAGCGAAGGCGCCTACTACCCGAGCGTGCCCGCCTGCCCGCTCGGTTGGACCCCGGTCACGGGAACAAGCCCGACACAGCCGCCCGCGCCGCCGCGGTAAAGTCGACGGCTCCCGGGTGACATCGTTCGGTACCAAGACGAACAAACGAAGCCCCGACATCCGTTCGGTTGCCGGGGCTTTTCGTTCTTTTCGAATCTTAGGAACTCAGTCGACGTCGTCCGAGAGCACCGCGCGCAAGGCATCCGCCAGGCGGTCCACCGCCACCACCCGCAAGCCTTCGATCGGGGTCTTCGGGGCGTTCGCGCGCGGAATGACGGCCTTTGAAAAACCGAGCTTCGCCGCTTCGCGCAGACGCTCCTGCCCGCGGGGCGCCGGACGGATTTCACCCGCGAGCCCCACTTCGCCGAAGACGACGAGCCCCTTCGAGAGGGCCTTGTTGCGAATGCTCGAATAGATGGCCGCGAGAACCGCCAAGTCCGCGGCCGTTTCGGAAATCTTCACGCCGCCCACGGCGTTGATGAAGACGTCCTGATCGAAGCACGCCACACCCGCATGACGATGCAAAACAGCAAGGAGCATCGAGAGACGTTGCGCGTCGATCCCGACCGCGAGACGGCGCGGTGCCGGACTGTGACTTTCGTCGACGAGCGCTTGGATTTCGACGAGGAGCGGGCGCGTCCCTTCCTGCGTGACGAGCACGGTCGATCCGGGAATGTTCGACTTGTATTCCGAGAGGAAAATGGCCGAGGGGTTCGTGACGCCGCGCAACCCGTGGTCGGTCATCGCGAAGACGCCGAGTTCGTTCACGGCACCGAAGCGGTTTTTGAAGGCGCGAATGAGGCGGAAGTTGGAGTGAGTGTCCCCTTCGAAGTAGAGCACCGTGTCGACGATGTGCTCCAGAATGCGCGGCCCCGCGAGCGCGCCGTCCTTCGTGACGTGCCCGACGAAAACAAGCGTGATCCCGTGGCTCTTTGCGATGCGCGTCAGGCGCGCAGCACACTCGCGCACCTGCGAGACCGACCCCGGAGCGCTGTCGAGCTGCCCCGAAAAGAGCGTCTGAATCGAGTCGATCACGACGAATTCGGGCTTTTTCTCGGAAAGAACCGCTTCAATCTGCTCGAGTTCGATTTCGCTCATGAGCTGCAACCCGTGCGGATCGATCTGAAGGCGCTGCGCGCGGATCGCGATCTGCGAGGCGCTTTCTTCGCCCGAAACGTAGAGGGCGCTGACGCCCAACTGCTTCAAGCGAGCCATTACCTGAAGGAGAATCGTCGACTTCCCGATCCCGGGGTCCCCGCCGATCAGCGCCACGCCTCCGCGCACGAGGCCGCCGCCCATCACGCGGTCGAATTCGCTCAGGCCCGTGAGAATGCGGGGCGCTTCGTCGGTGCTGACGTCAGCGAGATCCTGAAGGGACCCCGTCGTGTCGACGAAGCCCTTCGGTGTGGGGCGGACCGAACCGTAACGGGCAGCCGCGCCTTCGGCGACGGTGAATTCCCGGAGCGTATTCCAGGCTTTGCAGTGCGGACACTGGCCCTGCCACTTCGCCGTCGTACCGCCGCAGTCGCTGCAGACGAATTCGGTGCGGGTCTTTTTCGTTTTGGGTGCCATCGAGCGTTCCTCGCGAAGGGAGCGCCGCGGCACTCCCCGAAGAGACGGGGGAAGAATGAAGAACAGATGAGAAGGAAACGGGCCCGATGCGACCCGCTCCGAGCTCACGCGTTCTTCACGTTAATCGGCACGCGGCGCGCCAGCGCGCAGATGAGCTCGTAACCGATCGTGCCGCAGGCGGAAGCGACGCGGTTGACGGGGAGGTGCTTGCCCCAGAGTTCGACCGTGGAACCGAGCGTTGCGGCGGGGATGTCCGTCACGTCGATTTCGAGCATGTCCATCGAAACCGCACCCGCAAGCGGTGCGATCTGCCCCTCGACCCACACGGGAGCACCGTCCGGCATCGAGCGGGGGTAACCGTCCGCGTACCCGCACGCCACCACCGCGATGCGCGAGGGGCGCTTCGCGATCCAGCGCGAGCCGTACCCTACGGCTTCGCCCGGGGCAATTTGCTGCACGGCGATGATCTTCGCGCAGAGCGTCATCGCCGGGACGAGCCCGAGTTCTTCGGACGTGATGTGCGCGTCGGGGCTGATCCCGTAGAGCGCCACCCCGGCGCGAACGGCGTTGCCGCCCACTTCGGGGTGCCAGAGAATGCCCGCGGAATTGGCCATGCAGGCGGCGGTTCCGCCGTTCGCAAGGCGCCCCATGCGAGTCAGCTGCTTTCCGACCGACGCGGGCGCGTCCCCGAGGTACGAGGGTTCGGCGTTCGCAAAGTGCGTGACCACCCCCATCACCCGCACGCCCTTGATGGCGGTGAGCTGATCGTAGACGGTGTTCACCTCGACGGGGAGAAAGCCGAGACGGTTCATCCCGGAATTCACTTTGATATGGCAGCGAACGTCCTTCAGGTTCATGCGCTTGAGGATTTCAATCTGCCAGGGCGAATGGATCACGGTCTCGACGCCGATCGTCTGCAAGGGCTCGATGTCGGTTTCGTCGAAAAAACCTTCGAGAAGGAGAATGCGCTTTTTCCAACCGCACCGGCGCGCGCGCTCGGCGTCGCAAAGATCGATGGTCGCCAAACCGTCCGCCGCCTCAAAGGCCTTCACTGCGTTTTCCAAGCCGTGCCCGTAGGCGTTTGCCTTGACGACCGCCCAGACCGTTCGCCCCTCGGCGCGCTCGCGAAGTACGTTCAGGTTGTGGCGAAGCGCATCAAGATCGATTTCGGCATATATGGGACGCGGCACGACGTTATCCTCCGGGGAAAAACTTCGCCCCCGGCGATTTTCGCCGCGAACCCCATCGCACGCCGAACCCGCCGCCCGTAGGGGCAGGCACGCGCACGCGAGCCGGGTCCGCCCGATACGACGGAGGCACGGTTCCGAGATTTTACGCTTCCCTCCGCCGGGGAACCTCGCTTCGCAACAAACCGACACGTTTCCCGAAGCCTCGTTTCGTCGGCGTGCGCGCCCGGTCAAGGTCGGTTCACTTTCAACCGGAGTCCGTTTTTTTGACCGAGCTCGTTTGCTACACTTCGGTAACATTCGTTTCGGCCTTCCCGCGTTCGGTAGGCCCAGGCTAGGACATTACTCAATGAAACGTGGTTTCTACACCATCATGGCGGCGCAGTTTCTTTCTTCGCTTGCCGACAATGCCCTGCTCATCGCCGCCATCGCGCTGCTCGCTTCGATCGGCGCGCCGGAGTGGATGACTCCGCTGCTCAAACTCTTTTTCGTCGTCAGTTACGTGTTGCTCGCCGCCTGGGTGGGCCTTTTCGCCGACTCGATGCCGAAGGGCCGGGTCATGTTTCTCACGAACTTCCTGAAAGCGTGTGGGTGCCTCCTGATGCTCTTCGGCGGCCATCCCCTCCTGGCCTACGCGATCGTGGGCGTGGGAGCCGCAGCCTATTCGCCCGCCAAGTACGGGATTCTCACTGAACTCCTGCCCCCCGAAAAGCTCGTCGTCGCCAACGGTTGGATCGAAGGGCTTACGGTGGGCTCCATCATCCTCGGGGTCGTGCTCGGGGGGGTACTCATCAAGCCCGAAGTAGCACAGCCGATTTTGAACATCTTCGGTCTTGAGGCGATCGGTCTTCACACCTACGCCGAAGGCGCGATCTTTGCGATCGCCTTCGTCTACCTCGCCGCCTCGATCGTCAACCTCGCGATCCCCGATACGGGCGCACGCTACCCGAAACAAAAGCTCGATCCGATCGATTCGATCCGCGGCTTCATGTCAAGCTGCCGCCTCCTCTGGCACGACCGACTCGGACAGATTTCGCTTTCCGTCACGACGCTTTTCTGGGGTGCGGGCGCCGTCCTGCAGTTTCTCGTTCTCAAGTGGTGCGACCACGCGCTCGGGATGGACCTCTCGCAGGGAGCCGTCATGCAGGCTGTGGTGAGCCTCGGGATTGCGATCGGTGCCGTGCTTGCCGCCGCCAAGGTTCCCCTGAAGCGCTCGCTCTCCGTTTTGCCGATGGGGATCTGCATGGGGGCGCTCGTCACCCTCACGGCTTATTTCACGAAGGACTTGGCTCCCGCAGGCGGGCTCGACCTTTTCGGATTCGAACTTTCCTGGGCCGTTCTCATGGCGGCGCTCGTCATGGTGCTCGTCGGCATTTGCGCTGGCTTTTTCGTCGTTCCGATGAACGCCCTCCTGCAGCACCGCGGTCATGTTTTGATGAGCGCGGGGCGCTCCATCGCCGTACAGAACTTCAACGAAAATCTCTCGATTCTCGTGATGCTCGGCGTCTATTCGCTTCTCATCCTCTTCGATCTCTCGGTGCCCGCCACGATGGTGATCTTCGGACTCTTCGTGATGACGTCGATGGGGCTCGTGATCTGGAAGCACCGCCGCAATCAGGCCGAGTACGACAGCACGCACCTGATCGGCGAAGAAAAGCGCCACTGAGAACCATTCGGCTCCAAAACACAGACCGCTCGAACGACACCGTTCGGGCGGTCTTTTTTTCGGGGGCCCGAGACGGCACGTCAATCCGCTTCGAGGGAGGTCGGTACGGCCGGTTCCGCTAGCGCGGCGAGCACCTCGCCCGTCGTCCGGTTGATGCACTCCGGGTCACACCGGCGATAGGGCGAAATGTCCGTGTCGTCGGACGTCAGCAGATCGAGAAAAGCCGCCGCGAAATTAACGAAGCAAAGGCCCTCGTCCGTTTCCGCATCGATTCCGGGAATGTCGAAAAACGCCATGTGGCTCGTGCGCCCTTCGCCCGAGGCGAGCGTCGTTTCCCCGATCGTCATGGAAGCGTCGGGGGCGTCGCATGAAAAGCCCACGGTGACCGTCCCGACGGAGCCCTTCGCGGCAAAAGTCCCGCGGCATTCGCCGACAGCGAGCTCGAACGACCAGTCGCGCGACGCGTCGACCGAAGGAAGGAGTTCCTTCGCCCGACGACTCGCCTCTTCGGGCGTGGCGACGCCTGGAATTGCAATGCCGTTTTTCTCAACGACAACGGGCACGTATTCTCCCGTCAGGCCCGTCTTCGTCGCCCGGTCGACGAGCAACATGATGCGACACAGGCCAGTGACGGTGTCGACCGACCAATACGGCAAGACGTCGTCGTCCGCCGTAAAAAAACTGAATTCAGCGGCCATGATTTCCTCCGCTTTCTTATTCGATGATGCCTTGGATTTCAGCTTCGTCCGAAGGACCGAGGGGCTCGACGTCTCCGACGCATCTGACGTACCGACCCCTCGACCTTCGTCAGGCGATCCGCTCGACCCCCGGCCCCGTCACGATGCTTTCGCCCGTCGCGCCGCGCGGTCGCACAGTGACGTGTGCGGGAATGCGGTCGCTCACGGCCTTCACGTGGCTGATAAGGCCGATGAGCTTTTGCGACGTGCGTTGCAGGGTTTCGAGGGCCGAGAGCGCCTTTTCGAGCGTAACGGCATCGAGACTCCCGAAACCTTCGTCGAGAAAGAGCGTGTCGACGCGCAGGTTCTTCGTGCTGATGCGCGAGAGCGCCAACGCAAGCGCCAAACTCACGAGGAACGTTTCCCCGCCCGAGAGGTTCGCCGACGTGCGCACGACCCCCGCGAGATCCTCGTCGCGCACCGCGACGTCCAGTTGCGACGCGCCCGCGGGCTCCAGTCGATAGCGGCTGTGCATGTGTTCGAGCATCACGTTCGCGTTTTGAAGAAGCATCGCAAAGGTGAGCTTTTGTGCGGCCTTGCGGAAGCGCTTCCCTTCGGCGTCCCCGATCAACGCGACGAGCTTCGCCCACTCGGCGCCGCGAAGGCGCTGCGCTTCGATCGCTTTCCTCATCTCGGCACTCGTGCGACGCCGTTCGTCGTCGGCCCGACGCTTTTCCGCCAGGCTCCCCAACGTCTCGCGAAGCCTCGCAACCGCAGAAAGCACGGCGGAGAGTGCCGCTTCGGTGTGTGCGGCGTCCAGGCGCGCGTCGCCGGACCCAGCCTCTTCGAGCGACGCGAGGAGCGCTTCAAGCGCCCCTCGAGCCGCTTCGTCGTTCTTCCGTGCGATGGATAGCGCGGTGCGCGCAGCCGAAAGCGCCTCGGCGCGCTCGTGCACGGCGCGCTCCAAGCGCTCGATTTCGGAGCCCGAGAGACACGCCGCGCGCAGTTCGTTTTCGCTTTCAAAGCCCGCCGCGTGAAGTTTTTCTCCGAACGCCTTTTCGGCGTCGGCCAACTCCTTCGCTACCGCCCTCCGGCGTACCTCGAGACTCTTTTCCGCCTCAAGCGCTTCGGCGAGCGTTTTCGCCGCCCGGCGGCTCTCGGTCTCCGCCGCTTCTTCACAGGTACGGGCGGACGCGAGGGCCGCACGACGCGCCGCGTTTTCGGCCTTCGGATCGATCGTTCCCCAGGTTCGGGTACGTTGCTCGCGCGCTTCGCCGAGCGTTTTTTCCCGAGCTTCGAGCACAACTCGAGCGTTTTCCGCCCGAGTGCGCGCTTCTTCGCACTTCGCCGCCTCAAGCGCGACCGCACTTTCCGCGCGGCGCGCGGCTTCGAGCGCCGCATCGCGCGCGCGAAGAGCGTCTTCGCGTCGGGCCGCGCGCTCTTCGAGCTCCTTCAAAATCACGGCGGGTTTGGGAGCCTTCGCGAGCCGTTCTTTGGAAATCCAGGACGAGACCGACTGCAGATAGTCGGCCCGAGCCGCCTCGAGCGCGCTCTCGGCGCCCGCCAGTTCTCCGAGGAGCGTCTGACGCTCAAGCACCCGACCCTCCGCACGACGTCGAGCCGCATCGGCTTCGTCGCGGGCCTCCCGTTCGGCACGCTCCGCGAGCGTCAAGGCACGACGCACTTCGTCGGCCTTGCGCTGCGCCGCACCCGCCGTGCTCGACCACGCGCGAAGTGTGGCGATCGACCCTTCGAGGCGTTCCGCTTCCAAAGGTCTTCCGTCCTCGAACGCTTCGGGCCACGTCCCTTCCAGACGCGCGCGCACTTCGCCGAAGCGCCTGAAAAGACCTTCGAGGTAATCGCGCACGGTGTCCGTAAGGCCGTCGGCATTTTCGAGCACCGCGCGTCCGCGCACGGTCTCGTCGTCGATCGAAGTCGCCCACTCGGCGCAAAGACGCGCTTCCGCGGCGCGGCGCATTTCAAGAAGACTCTGCTCCAAGCCTTTCCCGGCCGACGCGATTTCCAAATCGCGCTCGGCCTTTTCTTTGGCGCCGGCGACGAGCGCCGTTTTCTGCGCGAGCGCTTCCAACGTATGGCGGCGTTCCGCCTCCAAGCGCTTGTCTTCGGCGATTTCCGTCGCGAGCGCTTCGGTTTTCTTTGCGACCGCCATGCGTCGCAGGGCCGCGGTGCGGTGCCGTTCGACCGCGAGCTTCACGGCGGAGAGCCCCGAGCGGATCGCTTCCGCATCGGGGTCGGAGCGAAGTACCTCTTCGGCCTTCACACCCGCGCGGGACGCCTCTTCGAAAGTCGCCCGGGCGGCTTTCACACGGACTTCGGACGCGATGAGGTTTTCACGCGCCGAACATGCTTCTTTTGTTTCGCGCTCAAGCGCTTCCGTCAACTGGGCGATTTCCGTGTCCGCCCGAAGGAGCGCTTCGAAAACGGGTTGAAATTCGGCTTCCGAACGCTCCGCGGCTTCGCGTGCGCTGCGGGCGGTTGAACGCGCCGCGTCGGCCGCGTGCGCGCGCTCGCGCGCCGAGGTCGCATTCGCGCGGGCTTTTTCCAAGTCCCGCTCCAAGGCTTCGGCGCCGCGCCGATCGCGCTCAAGCGCCGCGAGCCCTTCGGCGGGCGCCAAAGCACGGCGCGCGGCCTGAAGTTTTGCTTCGTCTTCGGCTGCGCGACGGCTCTCCTCTTCGGCGCGTTCCGTTTGCGCTTCGCGCGCTTTGAGTTCGACCTCGGCCTGCGTTCGGGCTTCCCAGAGAGCCTTTGTTTTTTCAAGAACCACACGGCGCGCTTCGTGTTCGGTCACGTCTTTGGCCGCCTGCGCGTGCTCGGAATCAAGCACCGCACGCGCTTCGTCGCTCATCGGAAGCGCATGTTCGAGTTCGGCTTCAAGCGCTGCGAGTTTTCGACGCTCCTCGCGTTCGCGCTCGAACACGGCGCGACCGATGTCGGAATAGAGACTCGTCCCTGTGATCTGTTCGAGAATCGCCGCGCGTTCGTCATCTTTGGCGCGCAAAAGGCTCGCAAAGGCCCCTTGCGCGAGCATGACGCTCTTCGTAAAGGTTTCGAACGTGAGCCCCGTGACCCGATCGATCGCGTTTCGCCACTCGGTTTTCTTTTCGGCGAGGATTTCCCCCGCGGTATCGTCGGGGTTCGCCAATCGCACGAGCTCCACCTGCTCGGGTTGCAAATTGAGGCTCTTGCGGGCGAGTCGTTGCGACCAGCGCGAGAGGTACGTAACGCCTCGCACTTCGAAGACGACCGCTGCATAGCATTCCGTGCGGCCCTTCGTCATGACCATGCATTTTTCCGCTCCCTTCCCGGCTTCGGTTCGGGGGGTCGTGCCGTAAAGCGCCAGGGCGAGCGCGTCGAGAATCGAAGTTTTGCCGCTCCCCGTCGGACCGACGATCGCGAAAATGCCGCTTTGCCGATAGGCGGGATCGCGAAAGTCGATCGAGAATTCGCCCGCAAACGAGTTGATGTTTTTCCAACGCAGTTTCAAGAGCCTCATCGTCCGTCCTCCGAGTCGCCCGCCTTATCCTTGCCTTCTTCGTCGAACTTTGCCGTTCGGACCTCTTCGTCGGGTAGCGCCTTCACGCGCACGTCGTGCAGGACGTCGTTGAAGAGGTGCGTGAGCTTTTCGCGCTCCGCCGCGTCTTCGATTTCCCGCTCCGCCACCGATCGGAACACGTCTTCGGGCGTGATGTCGTCGAGACTCATGGAGGGAAAGCTCACCTCCGAGGCCGCCCGGCGAGGCGTTCGGCGCCGCACGGCACCGAGCACGACCCCCGCTTTTTCAGCCGCGCGCTGCAGTTCGTCGACCACGATCGACGCGTCGACCGCGTCACCCTCGTACTCGGCTTCGACGATGGCGGCCAGTCCCCCTGGATTCGCACGGTCGGCAATGGCCGACTTCAGTTCGTCGAGCGTCCCCCGGATCGAAACGATTTCGCGCGGCTGCGGCACGGGAAGGATTTCGGGTTCGAGGAGCCGCCCCTCGTCGTCGATCGTAACGAGCACCACCTGATGGTCGTACGCGGCGTGACCGAAATGCAGCGCCAGAGGAGCGCCGCAGTAGCGCACGGGAATGTCCGCTTTCACGCTTTGCGCGTGATGGATGTGCCCGAGCGCCACGTAGTGCCAGCCCGTTCCGAAGGCGGCCGAGGTGACGTTTTTAAGCGACCCCACGTAGACGCTCGGATCGTAGTCGGCGGGGGTTGAGACGCCGGGCGAGAGGCTCGAGCCCGTCACGAAGAGGTGTCCCATCGCAACGAGCGGTACGCGCCCGCCCGTTTCGTCGAGCAGAAGATGCCGCACGGCCTGATAATGCTCAAAGACACCCCGCTCCCACATTTGAGCCCGCTCGAGGTTCGAGAGATCCATGGCCGACGTGCGCACGTCCCCCTCGCGCAGATACGGAACCGCCGCAACGCCGAGGATCGGCATTCCCGATTCGTCTTCAACGACAAAAGCCTGCTCCTCGGGATCGTCCCCGGCCACAAACACGCGGCAACGGGCGGAATCGTGATTCCCCGCCGTGATGACGACGGCCTTCACGGACGTTTCGGAAGCTTTCCGAAGGAAGTCGTAATAAAGACGCTGCGCCGCGGTCGAGGGCATCGTCGTATCGAAGACGTCGCCCGCAACGAGGAGCACGTCGGGCCTGCGCTCGACGAGGATCCCGACCAACCAATCGAGAAAGCTCGCGAAGTCGGCGCTGCGGTCGACGTCGGCGAGCGTGCGCCCGAGATGCCAGTCGGAAGTGTGAAGAATGCGAATCGGCATGGGAAACCTTCGAAGAGCAAAAACTGTCGGATGGCTTGTTCAAAAAGTCTACGCGAAGGCGAAAAGACCCATGGGGGTCCCCTTTCGTGCAACCGACGGACGACAGGCGACATATCGGGTAGGAGGCGCAGGGATGTCTCCGCGCCGTCCT
>ENA-UESJ01000732-UESJ01000732.1-human-gut-metagenome-genome-assembly--contig:-NODE-732-length-17249-cov-7.122642_pt1 | contig 17249 bp, 15 predicted proteins | sample MGYA00243000_ERZ508001 | MGnify/ENA primary metagenome ERZ508001 (study PRJEB26167, sample SAMN06115479) | human gut metagenome | host: Homo sapiens | place: China:Chongqing | collected 2015-03-03... | reverse complement strand
TGTGGGGGAAAACTCTTGTTTTCCCCCACACCCCTTTAGCGCTTTTTGGACGTTTTGACTGCGCGCCGGCGCGCAGAGTAGCCGTGCTCCGCACGGAGTATCCGCACTTCGCGCGGAGGTTTCGCCTGGCGGCGACGAGGGCGCTGCCCTCGACTCGCAAGGGGGACGCGTCCCCCTTGACTCCCGATTATGGATTGCGGTAAGCGGAACACGCACCGCTAAATTATAGTTTTTCCCACAGTATACTTGCATTTTACTTTCGTTTTGATTTTTTTATTAAGCGCCACAATCACGGCTAACAGAATCCTGCCGGCGTGAGCGCAGGAAAATACAAAGCCAGTACATCAGCACACTGAGAAGAAGCTGAGGGATCATCAGCACCAGAGCGACAACCATACAGCCAGCCCCGCCGAATATCGCCGCTGAGATCAGCGAAACAGCCGTGCAGACTAAAATCACTATCAGAGTACCGCGCGCTTCAATGCGGGTGAGAATACTGTCCTTTCGAACAGAAATAAATCGGAACGGCACCAGTAAAACAGCAGAAATTACCGCAGTAACAAGGAAAGACGCTCCGAGCGCCAGCAGCGATAAAGCTCCGTTTAATATCTCGCCGCCCAGCTGTGCCAGCGGTGTGAAATCTGTTCCGTCAACGTATATGCTTCCATCGGTCCGGAACTCCGGTTCTGCTGACGATATCTCAGCCGCAAATACGAACGCCAGTACGCACAGCACGACCTGTATCAGCGCAAAAACTACGAACCTCGCTAATGAACGATTTTTCATAATGCCACCCCCTTCCAGATTATATAATAACACAGCTCCCGTACTTTGTCAATTAAAAACATATTGACAAAACCGCTGTAAAGTGCTAAAATCAACTTGGCCGCCCAAACGCGGAATGATAACAGAAGGTGGAACAAAATGGCTATAGAAAAGGTAAGAGAATACTTCGCAGGCTGCGGAATGGCAGACCGCATACTTGAATTTGACAGCTCCAGCGCAACGGTGGAGCTTGCCGCCCAGGCGCTCAGCTGTGAGCCGCGCCGCATCGCTAAGAGCCTCTCGTTTATGCTAGGCGAGGATCCGATACTTGTCGTAACGGCTGGCGACGCGAAGGTCGACAACGCAAAATACAAGGCTAAATTCGGCAAGAAGGCAAAAATGCTGACCCCTGACGAAGTAGTGCAGTTTATCGGACACGCGATCGGCGGAGTATGCCCGTTCGCTGTGAACGATGGCGTGACTGTATACCTCGACGAATCGCTCAAGAGGTTCAGCACCGTGTTCCCCGCCTGCGGAAGCAGCAACAGCGCGATTGAGCTCACCATACCTGAGCTTGAGGAGCACTCCGGCTTTACAGAGTGGGTAGACGTCTGCAAGGACTGGGAGTAATGGCAGTTTTGTGCTGACCGATGTCCGTATAATTAATGCTGTTACGGAATAATTGTGCTATAATAAAGTTACAACGTTAATTCCAGGAGGGTATTATGGAACACATCAGACCTATCATTGCAGTTATGCTTTCGGCACTTTTGTGCGGTTGTACTCCTGCTGCCGGTTCGTCCGGGGACAGCCAGAGCCAGGCTGAATTCTCGCCGGAAAGCGGATTCGCGCTCGGTTCGGCGGTACCTTCACAGCCCGGCGGGATAATAGTTCAGTCGCTGGACGCTCCGACCGGCAAGAACCTTCCGGACGGCAACCCGCTTATTTCAAACGTTTTCTGCGCAGACCCCACCGCTGTGGAGTACGAGGGCAGGCTTTACATCTACGGAACAAACGACAATCAGCAGTACGAAACGGTCGGAGCCGACGGAAAGAACACCTATGAGCATATAAAGTCACTGGTGATACTCTCCACTGACGATATGGTGAACTACACCTACCACGGCATAATCGACATCGCGGAAATATGCCCCTGGGCGCTGGCGTCCTGGGCGCCGTCGATAACATCCCGCGTTGAGGAGGACGGCCTCACTCATTTCTATCTCTACTTCTCAAACAGCGGCTGGGGTACCGGAGTCATAACCTCCACTTCTCCAACCGGGCCGTGGTCAGACCCTCTCGGGGAATCCCTTTTGGACGGCAACACGCCGGGACTTAACGGGTGCAGTTCCCCGTTTGACCCGGGCGTATGCATCGACGACAACGGCACCGGATGGCTGGCTTTCGGAGGCGGCGACGGCGGCTCGCGCATAGTTAAGCTCGGCGACGATATGGTGAGCATCGACAGCGACATTGTGAAAATCCCATCTAAATTCAATTTCGAGGCAAGCGAGCTGAACTACATCAACGGAACCTATGTCTACACTTACAACAACGACTGGTCGAGCCACACTGACGGGTGGGACGTCGACGGTGTAACGCCTCCGCCGCAGTGCAGCATGTCCTACATGACCACTAAGACCCCGCTTGACACGGATAGCTGGGTATATCAGGATTATTACTTCAAGAATCCCGGCGAGTATGGACTTGAATACAGCAACAACCACACCCACCTGCAAAAGTACCAGGGTAAGTATTATCTGTTCTACCATGCGATGTATCCTCAGAAGGCGCTTGGAACGTACGGAGGATTCCGCAGCCTGTGCGTGAACGAAGCGCAGGTCGACGAGGAAAACGTAGTCATTGAGAAAGTCACCGGCGACAAGGCGGGAGTTTCCCAGATAAAGAGCCTCGACCCCTATCAGCCGGTACAGGCGGAGACCATCGCGGCATGCGCAGGCGCGTCCTACGCTCCTGCGGAGGGAAGCGGCAACATGACGATCTCCTGCGGCGCTGAGAATGGCTCCGGCGCGTGGACGTGCGTCCGCGGCGCTGATTTCGGCGACGGCGCGAAGTACTTTGCGGCTAAGGTAAAGGGAACCGGAAGAGTCGACGTTTACCTCGACAATATTGAGGGAAATGCGGCGGCTTCCGTGGAGTTCAGCTCCGACGACTGGCAGGTCGTATACAACAGCCTGTTCTCCGAGGTATCCGGAACTCACGACGTGTTCTTCGTGTTCCCGGCTGGCTTTGAGTTCGATTCCTGGCAGTTTGCATGACTGCAATATTTTTCGGCCGCTCTGTTTTTCGGGGCGGTCGATTGACTTTTTTAACGGTTTTTGCTATAATGTAATGTGAAATTGTGGTTTCTTACTGTCCGGAGGTCAGCCATGAGGAAGCTAATCATCATAACATCAGCCGTAATGCCCGCAATTGCAGTGCTCTGTACCGCACTGTATCTCCGCGGAGGTCAGGACGTTTTCCTGACCCTGGCGATAACCTTCGCGACGATATCCTACCATTTCATAATGCGGCTGATAGTCGGCGGTATCGTGAACTCCACAATGCACAATCGCGCCGATCTCTCCACACCATGGTTCCGCCAAAGGGACTGGGAAAGGAAGCTCTACAGGCTGCTCCGTGTGAAGAAGTGGAAGGGCAGAGTGCCGGCGTATCGACCGGATTTCTTCGACCTGAGCAGGCACACTCCTGACGAGATAGCTCAGGCGATGTGCCAGGCGGAGATAACCCACGAGATAATACTTCCGCTGAGTTTTCTTCCGATATTTGCCGCAATATGGGTGGGAGCGCTCCCGGCGTTTGTTATAACCTCGGTAATATCGGCAGGGCTGGAGCTTGTATTCATCGTTACTCAGAGGTTCAACCGCCCGAGGATAATCAGAATGCTGGCGCACCGTCAGAACGCTCAGAAAAAAAAGGAAAACGGAAAATGACAAACACAAAAAAATTCAGAAACTGCCTGCTGCTACTGACAGCAGCGATAATATGGGGCATGGCGTTTGTATCGCAGCAGGCGGGCATGGATTTCATGGGACCGCTGACCTTCAACGGTTCGCGAAACATCATTGGAAGCGTTATACTTGTCCCGGTGATACTTATTATACGCGGGCGTATTCCCAAAGCGGAGCGCAAACCGCTTCCCGTTAAGACCACCATCATAGGAGGTCTCGCGTGCGGCGCGGCGCTGACCATCGCCTCAACGCTCCAGCAGTATGGTCTGACGATGACCACCGTCGGAAAGGGCGGATTCATCACTACGCTGTACATAATCCTCACGCCCATACTCGGCATATTCATCGGCAGGAAGGCTCCGAAAGCAGTGTGGTTCTGCGCGGTTCTGGCAGTTGCCGGAATGTTCCTGCTGTGCGTGAACGGCGAGAGCCTTTCCATCTCGGCGGGCGACCTGCTCGTACTTGGAAGCGCTCTGGTGTTTGCAGTCCACATTCTCGTTATCGACCACTTCTCGCCCCTTACCGACGGCGTGATACTTTCCTGCATTCAGTTCGCGGTGTGCGGCGTGGTAAGTACGATCGGAGCATTCATTTTCGAGCAGCCTTCCTGGGAGCAGCTCGTCAGCGGAGCGATTCCGGTGCTTTACGCCGGCGTGCTTTCCTGCGGCGTTGGATATACCTTGCAGATCGTAGGTCAGAAGGGCGTCGACCCTACCGCGGCGGCTCTGATATTGTCGCTGGAATCCGTCGTGGCTACGATATCCGGATTTGTCGCCTATAAAATAGGTTTTCTCAGGACTGATCAGAGCATGAGCCCCCGGCAGATAATCGGCTGCGCTATTGTGTTTGCGGCTGTAATTCTCGTGCAGCTTCCGTGGGACAGGATAAGCCGGAAGCTCCGGAAAAATCAGAACGCGTAGTTCAGAGAAAAAAGCGGCGCAGACCCGACTGTATCTTTGTCAGATCTGCGCCGCTGGCTCTAGCCAAGTGCGAAATAATTCCGGTACTCAAACCGCGTGACACGGTGATCCTGGGAAAGAGCCGCCGTGGAGATATCAAAGTATTGCATATCCTGCGCCCCTTCAACATAACGCCGTTTGTGGTAGCTGTTTGAGGAGTTCCACACGGTATCGACCCATATCTGCCTGCCGTCGATTACCGCCATATTCCAGGAATGCGACCGTTCGTCTGCGGTGGAGGTCTGCATGAAGCAGCGGCTTCCGGTAACAACGCTGCCGGAGGCGTTCGCGCACCATATCCCTTGAGCCTGGCAAAGCGCGGAGAACAGATTCGACCAGCCGAAGCACACCGAGCGGTGGTATTCCAGAACATGCTCAAGCGTCAGCATGTCTTCGGTCACGCCCTTTTCGGAGGCGTCCTTGTCGTAGTACATGTTCCGCGATACCCACTGTGAAATTGCGCGCAGCTTGTCATAGTCGCTGGTGATACCCACGCATATCTCGTCGGAAAGCTCCCTGACCCGGCTGAGAACCTGCCTTGCAGTCTCGGGGTCGCCGGAGGACGTGATGTGCTGCATTACGCCCTCCTCCGGGAGCTCCAGCGGGGAAGCGGCGGCGCTCAGGTTTTCGTCTGCGGGAAGCTCAGCCCAGGAGAGCGGCGCGGAGCCGTCTGCGGTCATTTCAAAAACGTAGTCCATTATCGCGCCGCCGTCCAGCGACACCCGGATAATATAGTATCCCGGGTCGAGCGAGGACGCGTTCAGCGTGCCGGAAAAGCTGCTTCCGTTTTGGGTGAAGTCGTAGCTCGGGATCTGCTCAAGCAGGATATCCACCGCAGTTACGGGAGTTCCTTCATAAACGCCCGAATATCTGACGCTTCGTCCGCCGAACTCAAACTGTACGTGATGGAGCGGGTCGCCGGAGGTAATAAGCATGTTCGATGGGTGTTCCGGCTCGGTGGGTTCGGAATGCTCAGCGGTGTGAGGCTTGGAAGTGGTCTGGATTTTTTCAGTGGTTGTTTCCGGCGCGGAAGTCACGGAGGAAACGGCGGAATTCGGCTGAGCAGGCTCGGAAACCGCCGAGGGCTGAGCGGCTGTAATTTCGTCTGGTTGAATAGATGTTGAAAAAATCGTTTCCTCCGGTATGTCTGGGGATTCAGCGGTTAAGGCGGCAGGCTCGGCGGTTCCAGTCGGAGTTTCAGGCGGTGCCTCGGTCTGCGGGGCAGTTGTCACAGCTGCAGAACTGCCGGAGGTTTCCGGAGCAGAACTGGAGTCCGTGGAAACAGTCTGGGAAGGCATGACGAATTCAGGCACGCTGCTTTCGCTAACTGGAGGCTGATTCAGCAGCAGAGTCAGCCCGGCTATTCCGGCGGCAAGCACGCAGCAGCCGGATATAATTAATATAGTATATTTTTTCACGATGGCCTCCGGGGAAGTTGATATGTATATTTTACCCCGGAAATCCGGATTTGTCAATATTTAGTTTTCGTCTATCGCGAGGGCGCCCTGGAATCCTCCCGCCGCGGGGGAAACAATGTCTGCGCCGATGATGGCTCCGTTTTCAACGAGGAGTTCCGCGTTGAGCGGAACCGACGTATCACCGGAAAGCTCGTAGGTGTAGCGCTTGACGGTGTGCGCGCGGTACTTCCGCAGGTCGAAGCCCTGTTTGCGCTGGAGCGCGTTGTATTCCTCGTAAACGTCGTCGAATTCCACGGGGATACGCACGTTTTCAACGGCGGTGTGGGTGAATCCGGGATCCCAGCCGAAGCTCTCTATGTAGGCTATGCGCTGTTCGTTGGTCGCGCCGGGTATCGAATCGGCTCCGCACCCGAAGCTGCGCGTCAGCGCCCAGAGCGCTGCCGCCGCGAATAGTATCAGCCCGGCGGCAAGCGGAAGCCGGGAGCGTTTCGTGTCGTTCTTCATAGTTCCTCCGTTCATATTACTGTAGGATTGCACAAAATTCAGCCTGGATTTTGTGTGTCCGCAGTCTCTGTTTGTCCTCAGATATCAATATATGACCATTGTGTGAAAAGAATACCGTAGATTTTGTTGTGTAATGCACAAATTAAACTGTGGCGTTTTGTTATAATCTCCAAAAATCGAGATGAAAGTTTCTTGAATGGCTCAAAATAGGGCTTTTTTTGTGCAATACCACTAGCAGAACAGACCGTTTTTTGTGGTTGTTTTGTAGGTCTTGGTTATTATTCATAAAGGGATTCAAAAATATTTGTTGACTTAGGCTCTTTATTTTTTCGCCGTATTTTGGTATTATATTAGTAGCGGAAAAGCTGATAGTTCCCTGAAAAGGGTTCAAAATAATTAAGTAATTCAGGAGGTCATTTCTAATGGCAAGCTTATCACTCAGAGGCATATACAAGCGCTATCCCGGCGGCGTTGTTGCCGTTTCCGATTTCACAATGAATATCAAGGACAAGGAGTTCATCGTACTCGTAGGCCCTTCCGGCTGCGGTAAGTCCACAACTCTCCGTATGATCGCAGGCCTTGAGGAGATCTCCGAGGGCGAAATGTTCATCGGCGACCGTCTCGTTAACGACGTTGCTCCTAAGGACAGAGATATCGCGATGGTATTCCAGAACTACGCTCTGTACCCCCACATGTCCGTTTTCGATAACATGGCATTCGGTCTGAAGCTCCGTAAGGTTCCGAAGGACGAAATCAAGAAGCTCGTTGAAGAGGCTGCTAAGATCCTCGACATCTCCCACCTGCTCGACAGAAAGCCGAAGGCTCTGTCCGGTGGTCAGAGACAGCGTGTAGCGCTCGGCCGTGCTATCGTACGTGATCCTCAGGTCTTCCTGCTTGACGAGCCGCTGTCCAACCTGGACGCTAAGCTCCGTGCACAGATGAGAACCGAGCTTTCCAAGCTCCACAAGAAGCTGGGTACTACATTCATCTATGTAACTCATGACCAGACAGAGGCTATGACCATGGGTGACAGAATCGTTGTTATGAAGGACGGCTACATTCAGCAGATCGATTCTCCTATCAACCTTTACGAGAACCCTGTTAACAAGTTCGTTGCAGGCTTCATCGGCTCTCCGCAGATGAACTTCATTCCTGCTAAGCTCATCATGGCTAACGGCAAGTACACCGTTGAGTTCGGTTCTGAGGACACCAAGACCTCCAGAGGTCGCAAGTTCTACGTTGAGCTGCCCTCCGCAAAGGCTGACAACGAGGGTCTGAAGTACTATGTAGACAAGGAAGTTATCCTCGGTATTCGTCCTGAGAACATTCACGACGAGGAGATGTTCCTCTCCACCGCTAAGACCGGTATGATCGAGGCTACTGTTGACGTAACCGAAATGCTCGGTGCTGAGACATTCCTGTACCTCACCTGCGAGGGTATCCCGCTCACCGCTAGAGTATCTCCGAGATGCACTGCACGTCCTCAGGATACTGTTAAGCTCGCTCTCGACCCGAACAAGATCCACCTGTTCGACGCTTCCGATGAGCACTCCCTGCTCAACTGATTGTTGAACAACAACATACGCTGACTGCGGCGCAGCTTTCGGGCTGCGCCGTTTTTGCAGTTTCTACGACATGCAGGAGGTGTATCTTGATAAAGCTGAAATATTCCGGGCTTTGCGCCGCAGGGTTAGCCATGAATCTGGCATGCCTGCTGATTGACTGGCTGTTCTGCTACATATTTGACTTATTTTACACCGTTTCGATCGGCTTATTTATTATTGTTGGCGCAGTACTTTGTATCGGCTCGGGATTTTTGCACGTCGCCTTTATGAACATAATCAGGAAAAGGCTCATGATAAGTTCGAAATGGTATTTCCTCACAGTTTTTGCCGCACTGGTCGTGCTTTGCGGTCTGGGGATAATACTTACGTTTGCGTTCAGCGAAAGTATATGGGCTGGTTGGGACGGACTTGGCAAGGCGATGACGCTTTTTTTCTTCTCAATAGGAATCGGAGGCGTAGCGATAGTCAGCGGGATATCAACATTGTGTATTCAACCGCTTTTAGGCGTCGCCGAACCTGACAAGAATGAGGAACGTGATCAATGAAATATCTGAAATACGCCGGGCTGTGCGCCGCCGGATTTTTTACCGAATATCTGCTGAGCGTGGTGTTTTCTGCGTTTGTAACTCTATTGGTACTGTATCCTGCCGCAGCTATTCCATGTGGTATACTGTCAGGAAAATTGCATGTGTTTTATACTAAATGGATACGTGATGAGCTTAGCATGCCGCTGGTTGTGTATAGTATAACTGCGCTTGGACTTCCGGTGCTGGCGGGAGCCGCAGGAGTCTATATAAACATATCAGCGCCGGAGCTGTTAACGCCGAACATAAGCAGCATGGAAGGAAGCTACGCAGGTTTGGTGAAGCTGCTGATTTTCGCGGCAGTACTCGTGAACACCATCATCATAACCGCAAGCGGAGCGTATAACGTGTATAAGGAGCAAATAAATGAACAACAAGGTTGAACTGCTGATAAACAACATCGAGCGCGCAATAATCGGAAAGCGACCGGTAATAGAAAAGGTAGTCTGCGCAATGCTTGCGGGCGGTCACGTGCTCATCGAGGACGTCCCTGGAGTTGGCAAGACCCTGCTCGCGGAAACGCTTGCAAAGAGCGTTTCGGGAAGCTTCGGGCGCATTCAGTTCACGCCTGATCTCATGCCGTCGGACGTTATCGGCTACACGGTGGTGGACATCAACACGGGCAAGGGAAGCTACAAGCCGGGCGCGGCGATGTGCAACTTTCTGCTTGCAGACGAGATAAACCGCGCCTCCCCGAAGGTGCAGTCCTCGCTGCTGGAGGCGATGGAGGAGCTTCAGATAAGCGTCGACGGTGAGACTCACCAGCTTCCGAAGCCGTTCATGACTCTCGCAACGCAGAATCCGATTGAGACTTTCGGCACGTATCACCTTCCGGAGGCTCAGCTTGACCGCTTCCTCATGCGGATATCGGTGGGGTATCCCGACCGCGCCGCCGAGATGAAAATGCTGGATGTCATGCCGCAGCGCCAGGAAACTCAGCCGGTGATGCCGCTTGAGGATCTGATGGAGCTTCGCCGGCAGGCGGCGCAGGTGAAGGTCGCGGATAACGTCAAGGCTTACATACTGTCGCTGGTGACTGCAACGAGATTCCTACAGCAGGTGAAGCTCGGAGCAAGCCCGCGCGGCTCCATCGCGATGTTCCGTGCGGCTCAGGCGATGGCTCTGATGAACGGCAGGGACTACGCGACCCCGGACGACGTAAAGGCAGTCGCGATTCCGGTGCTGGCTCACCGTATCGTGCTGGCTTCCGGGCAGACGGACTACGGCGCGCCGCAGGACATCGTTGCTGAACTCCTCTCAAACACTCACATTCCGATGTAAATAAAAAAGGTGGGGCGTAACGCTCCACCTTTTGCTGTATGCTAGTTTGTCAATCAGACCTCCGATATGTCCAGAACCCTTGAGATACCGTCCTCGGTCTGCTCGAAAAGGAATCTGAGGCTACGCTCGCCGAAATCCGCTGTGAGCGCATTTTCGCTCTCCGTGAAAGGAGTTCCGTTCTGGTACAGGAATCCCGCTGCGAGAAGCCTGTGGTCGCAGTAGAATCCGCTGATTATCTCGATATACTGCCGCAGGAACGCCGTGCTGTCCACCGGGGCAAAGATATCTTCGGAAAGTCCGGAAATCGTCACCAGTGCGGCGCCGCCGTCGTAGGGGCATCTGTAGTAGCAGAGGTTCTCGTGTGAAACTCCGCAGGTGATCATCGCAAGATTGTGGCCGTTGTGGGCTTCGTCCAGCATGAACTTCCCGGTCTGGAACTCCGGAAGCTCCGGCAGGAGCTTCTTGACTCGTCTGGAGACAGCCGTGGAGCTTTCCGGCAGACCGCTCTCGGTGTGTGCCCAGCTCCAGAGCCAGGTGTTCTGTATCTCGGATTCAGAGCCGAGTATTCCTGCGCGGAATTCCCGCTCGCCGAAGCGTATCATGCCCTTCATCGGGTCAAGCCCCCAGGAGTTGTCGGCGATTATCTGCTCACCTAAACGGTTCTGGCAGAGGATAGCCCGCCCCGCCGAAAGGGAAAGCATGTCAAGCATGTTGGTCTTGTCGAAATAAACCGGGCATTCAAGCACCGAAAAATTGTTCATAATTACTCTCCGATATTTATATTCTGACCGAATTTGCGCAGAATGTCGCGCATAAGAACCTTGTCGATCTGGTACATTTTAGTGTGTCCGTGCGGGAGGTCGTCCACCCGCAGCTCGAATCTCATGTAGATTTCCGAGAGGTCGTCAGTATACCAGAATGTGCAAAGCAGGTAGCGATCCTTTGTCGCGTAGTAGTTCACCGGGGAAAATCCCAGCACGGCGCGGATATCCGCGTCAAGAAGCTGTTCGGCTTCCGCGACCTTCATCGGCTCGAACTGCACTTTTTTCGTCCTCGGGAGGCTCTCCGCGCGCTTTTCCTCCTCGGTCTTGAGAATTTTCTTTTTAAACAGTCCGAACATACGGCACCGCCTTTCTCACATGCTACAATTATACTATATTCCGCCGGGATTGTCAATACAAAAACAGCGCACCGGGAGGAGTGGTGCGCCGTCAGTTATGTCGTAAATCTGTGCTCAGCCAGCGCCGAGACCCTCGGACATTCTCTCAATGAACTCATGATCGCGCAGGGGTCTGCCGTTGAAAACCCCCTCGATTAGGTCAATTTCGGAGCCGCCTATCGCCGTCAGGTCTGATGGGCTGTCGACTTCCTTCGCGCATACCGCGATACCCTTGCTGTGCGCCTTCTTTATCAGCGAGCGCACGAATCCCGAGGACACGCTGTCGCCGCTGAAGCGGTCGGCGCGTATCTTTACGGTCTTGACCGAAGCGTTGCTGAGCGGAGCGTCCGTGAAGTAGCCCATCCCGGTGTCGTCGGCGATGATGTTCATTCCCATGCGCGAGAGCGCCTGGAGGTAGATACCGCCGCTGGTGAGGGTGCCTTCCGCCTCGGTGACGGAAATGCTTATCGCGCTTGGCGGCAGGGAATACTCAAGCAGTGTGCTCTGGAGCACGTCAACGGAGATTTCGCTGTTGAGGATATTCTCAGGCATTTTGAAGCTCACGCGGAACTCCGGATAGCCCTGCTCGCGCACGGAGGCGCAGAAGCTGCATATCTTGTCGCAGGCGAAGCGGTAGAGCTGCCGCGAGTAACCGAGCTGGTCGATTATCGGCAGGAATCTGCTGCGCGGCACGGTCATATCTTCATTGCCCCAGAACAGCGTAGCCTCGCAGCAGTGGAGCCGTCCGGTCTTCATCTCAAGCACCGGCTGATAGAGGTAGTAGAACCCCTTGAAGCCGTTCTCGGCGGCGTCGGTGATGAGCTTCTTTACCATGCGGTTGTCAGTGAGGGCGTCCTCAAGTCCCTCGGAGTAGCACACGGCATCCTCGCTGAGATGCTCCTTTGCGAGGCGAAGGGTGTGAGTAGCGGCGCTGACAACGGTTTGGATATTCTCCGCGTCGTGCGGGTAGATCGTGAATCCGGCATAGACGCGGATATGATGTTCGTTATTGTGGAGATACCATGGCGAATGGAATTTCGTCAGCACCGCCTGGGCGAACTGCCGCGCTTCCTCGCGCTGGATACCGCTGAGCGATATGAATAGAATGTCGCTTGAGAAGCGGTAGACCTTCTTCTGCGAACTGCACGGGAGCGCAAGGATATACTCCGCGCAGCTTTTCAGGATATCGTCGGCGTATTCGAAGCCGTATATTTCGGAAATGCTCTTGAGGTTGGAGAATTCCACAGCGATGACAGCGCCGCTGCGGTTTTCGGAGATCTCCTCGGTGAAGTCGCGCTCGAACATGCTGCGGTTCGGCATTCCGGTGCCTACGTCGTAGTATGCGAGGCGCTCAAGCTTGTTCTGGGAGTTGCGCAGCTCTTCCTCCATGAACATTTTGTAGATAACTGTGGAAAGAAGCTGGGTCAGGGATTTGAGCAGGCTGCGTTCGCGGCTGCTCCATTCGCGGTCAGCGGTGCGGGAGGTGTAGAGCAGCACTCCGCGGTTGGCACCCTGGTCGTAGGTGCGGGCGAGTACGCAGCTAAGGTTTTTGCGTTCCCTGTCCATGCCGATGGTGCGGAGATCCGTGCATACTATACCGCTGTAATCCAGCTCGTCGCGGATATCCTGCTTGCAGGTGAAATTGACAATTATCGGGAGCACCATACCGGTGCGGTCGAGCTTATAGGCTTTTCCGGAGTTCTGCTCATCGGTGCAGAATTCGATCTCGGAGAGGTCGAAATGCTCGGTCATGAGCAGCGTGATGTTCTTGATTGCGGTCTTGGTGTCGGGGCTTTGCAGGAATATCGAGTAAACGCCGTTCACCATTATCTGATCCTCGAAGTTCTGACCGAGGAGTTTGTTTGCATTCTGGGAGGTCTCCATCTCGGCGACAAGTGCAACGTAGGAGTTCGCAACGATGGAGATGGTGTGCACCATAGTATCCAGAAGCTGCGCGTTATTATCGACGATATCCTGATCCTCGCCGGTGATGAGCCATGTTCCGATGGTCTGGTGACGTACGCGGATACTCTTTTTGCGCTGGTAGTCCATCTTGTTCAGATTGATTTTCCTGTCCTGACCCTTGGGGAGGATAACCGCGCCGTCGTTGTCGGTTATCGCGGAGAACAGCCCGCTCGCCTGGGAGAGCGGCTGCTGAATGCGCACTAGGTAGTCCTCGCCGAGAATATCCCGCAGAGTATACGTGGACTGGTCGTTTATCTTCACGGAGTGCTTGCTGCGGTAGCGGCGCATTACGATGTCCTCGCCCTCGCAGTCGAGGTAATCGGTGACGTTGAACATCATGCCCTCGATGAATTCAAGGGGGCTTCCGCTGCGGTGGACCTTACCGGTGATATAGAACCACTGGTAGTCGCCGCCGTTATTGAGCCGCGCGTGGAGCTTTATTTCATCTGCGGTTCCTGCCGTTACCTGCGCTATTACCTCGCAGAACGGCTGGTAATCGTCCGGGTGAACAACGTCGCCCATGATTATAGTATCCCCTGCGGAACCTATCGGGTTTTTTCCCGCGAGTATCCGGGCAGGGAAGCCCTGTTTGAAGCTCATCGTGAAGGCAAGGTTGCCGCTGCTCTCAATGGCGCGCAAGAGCGGCTCTGGATCGGCAAGCGCGGGTGTGGTGGTGCGCGCAGTCAGCTGAACCGGGCGTTCGCTGATTATCGGAATGGGGTCTGCGGGTCTGCGTTCAGACGTCCGCTTATTCTGTGCTGTCAAGTTTATCACCTCATGGGTATTGTTAAATAATTATCAACCAGGCCGTGTTATATAACGCTTGTTTTCTATCAAGTACATTTTACCATAAAACATTTAACGTTTCAAGCCTTTTTTTGTGCTTTTTTCAGAATTTCACACAAATTTCAGAATAGCTAAAGTAAATTAAGTAAATTTAGTCTAGTTACTTCACAAGAAAAGCGGGTCAGAGCTGCGGACTGGCCGCAGCCCCGACCCGTAAAAATGTCGGTGCAGAGTAAATATATGCGGATATCGTCATGGATATGTCAATTCTACATGGTTAATCCTGCTTATCGCTTTTTGTATCCGCCGAGGTAGTTCATCTGATCATCAAAAAGATACAGCATATCGCCGTCTATCACCAGGCAGAAGTCTTTGTTTTCCACCGGTGAGTTAGCCCAGTAGAAAACAGATATCTCAGCGGGGGCGGCAGCGTTTTTAACGGCGTCGTAGCGTTCGCCGTCGGCGGTCAGCCAGCCCTGCGGGGAGCGTACGATCACCCAGGCGCCGCCTGCCGAGGGATTCCCGCGGTCGTCGTCAGGTTCATATGTGGCTTCCCAGGAGATGGATATTTCCTCGGTGGAGTCCCAGCATTCCAAGGTTTCTGCCAACGAATCCTCGGTGGAGCTGCCGTTATCGCTGGTGGTATTTCCCGACGTGTCGATTACTCCGGATTCCGGATTGGGGCGTTCATTGCCGACCAGAGGCTCGTCGGTGGAATCTTCAGGTACTTCATACGTAACCGGAACGAATTCGTTCGCACTGCCGTCCGGAGAAAATGCCGGATTGGTGTGCCCCTTGTTGGTGGAATCAGAAATTGAATCCGCCGCGCCTTCGGCCGGTACAGCCTCTGCCGACTGTTCGGGTATCGGTGCGTCGCCGGCTCCGGGGTTTTCATTTTCGTATCTGTTATCGTTGTATATAATGCCGTCTGTACCTGCGATTCCGTTGTCGAAACCGTATGCGTCGTCTGCCGGAGCCTCGTCTGCCGGAGCCTCGTCTGCAGCTGCTTCCTCGGCGATATCCTCTGCGGAGCCAGCCGTGGCCGCGTTCTGTATCATCGATAATTCCGGAGCGGCAGTTTCATTGCCTGCGATTTCTGCGGCTGACGCCGATGAATCGGCAATAGCACCGGAAGATATCATTACATTGGAAGCCTTAAGAGAGGGAACGAGATTCACCGCAGCAATGGTGATCGCCGCGCATGCCGCGACTGCTCCGCCGATGTACGCGATACGGCGCAGCGGGAGCGGTTTCTTAGGCTCCTCAAGCGGCTGAGCGGGAGCGTCCGGGTGCTCCTGTAGCTCCTTCAGGACTGCCGCCTTCATTCTGTCGATAGTTTGTCTGTCGGGGTTCATGTTTTCCGCTGACTTCTTATATTCTTCGCTGAATTTCATCAGAAAACCACCTCCCCTGCGGGTTCTGCGAATTCACTCAGCAGCGGCTTCAGCAATTTGCGCGCGCGGCTGAGCTGTGATTTCACGGTAGATTCACCCGCGCCGACCGCGCTGCTTATCTGCGCGACCGACATGTCCTCAAAGTAGAACAGGTGTATCACCGTGCGGTATTTTTCGGGCAGCTTCATCACCGCGTTCATCACGGCGAGCCGCCTTTCGGTTTTTTCGAACTGCTCCTCGCAGCAGGAAGCCATCGGCTCGTTGTCCGGGTCGTCAAGGTTCTCGGTCAGTTCGCCGCGGCTTCTGTGGCGGTTCCACGCGGAGCCGGCGACGTTCTTGGCGCAGTTCACGGCGCACCGGATAAGCCAGGCCTTCCGGTGTTCCTCGGATTCGTATGTCAGTCCTGTGCGGAAGTACCTCAGGAATACGTCCTGGGTGACGTCCTCGGCGTCGCTTCGGTCGGCAAGGCGCGCGAAAGCGATCCTATACACCATTGGCATATAGAATTCCATTACCTCCTCGAAGTTTTCCGCAGCGCAGAGCGATAGTGTCAGCATATCATTTCTCCGTCGGATACGGGCTTACGTCCGTATGAATTCATATATAATACCGTGCAGACCATTAAAAGGTTGCAATTTGCACAAATTTTTTCAGATTATTTTGTTCACAGCGACTTTACCCCGGACTGCCGTAAGCAGCGGCTGGGTCATCATGCTGACCGGTTCGTCGGCGTAGAGTGTGAAATCGGCGTCCTTGCCGGGCTCCACGGAGCCTATGCGGTCGGAAACTCCGAGTATCTCGGCGGCTGTGATGGTGATCCCGCGGAGCGCTTCCTCACTGGAAAGTCCGCCGCGGACTGCAAGCGCCGCAGTCAGCGGGAGGTACTGTATCGGGGTCTCGGGGTGGTCGGTGCAGAGCGCGAAGCGAAGTCCGCTTCCGGACAGCACTGCGGGGGTGGAGATGTCGTGGTTTGCAAGCTCGGGCTTGCCGCGGTCGCCGAAAATCGGGCCGAGGACTATTGCGGGGCTGTCCTCCGCGAGTTCGTCGGCGATGAGGGCGCCGTCGGTGCAGTGTATCAGCACGTAGTCAAGACCGAACTCGTTCGCGAGGCGCTGCGCAGTGAAGATATCATCGGCGCGGTGGCAGTGGAAGTGCGCCTTGAGCGGGTGCTCCTTGTCGAACAGGGGAAGGAGCGCTTCGCACTTGATGTCAAAATCCGGGCGGGATATTTCGTCATCGGTGCCTTTCAGGCGCTCGTATTCCGCGATATCCTCGCTGTAGCGCTTCGCCTTGATGAGCTGTTCACGGATTATCGCAGCGGTAGCCATTCGTGTGACCGGGGTCTCGTCGCGGTCGTTGTAGGTGTTCTTGGGGTTCTCGCCGAGGGCGAATTTAATGGCGGCTGGGGATTTGACGATCAGCTTGTCGACACGCTTGCTTCCCCAGGTTTTCATTATAATAAAAGAGCCGCCTATTGGATTCGCGGAGCCTACGCCGGTACACACTGAGGTCACGCCGGCGTTCACGGCGTCCTCGAAGCACCTGTCCATGGGATTCACGCTGTCTATCGCGCGGAGGTGAGGCGTGGAGGGGTCGGTGTCCTCGTTGCCGTCCTCGCCCTCGAAGCAGAGCGCGTCGTTCCACATGCCGAGGTGGCAGTGAGCGTCGATGAATCCGGGGTAGAGGGTAAGCCCCTTTCCGTCGACGACCTCCTCGCCGTGAACGGGAGAATAGTCGCACATATTGCCGACCTGCATGAATACTCCGTCCTCGCAGCGTACGAATCCGCATTCGCTGTCGTAGTATGCGTCCTTTGACATTGAATGTATTTTCTACTTTTGATACAGGCGTTATGGTGGCTCTCTTACTGGGCATTGAGTTTCTTAGAAGTGATATC
>ENA-UESJ01000730-UESJ01000730.1-human-gut-metagenome-genome-assembly--contig:-NODE-730-length-17290-cov-7.093476_pt1 | contig 17290 bp, 15 predicted proteins | sample MGYA00243000_ERZ508001 | MGnify/ENA primary metagenome ERZ508001 (study PRJEB26167, sample SAMN06115479) | human gut metagenome | host: Homo sapiens | place: China:Chongqing | collected 2015-03-03... | reverse complement strand
CAGATACAATATATCGTATCGGACGAAAAAACGCAAGAAAAATATCTGAATTAGATAAGAAAACGCTTTAAATATCCTGCAAAGAGATTTATAATAAAGGCAATCTCTTTGCAGGAGAACATGAACATGGAACGCATGATCTTACATTCGGATATCAACGCCTGCTATGCGAGCATCGAGCTGCTGCGCCATCCGGAGCTGCGCGGCCGGCCGGTGGCGGTCGGCGGGGAGCGGGAGCTGCGCCACGGCATCATTTTAGCCAAGGATCAGATGGCGCGTGCCGCCGGTGTGCGCACGGGCATGACGCTCTGGGCGGCGCGGCAGCAGTGCCCGGAGCTGACGATCCTGCCGCCGGATTTTGACCTGTACTACGATTATTCACGCCGTGTGCGGCAGGTGTATGCCGACTTCACCGACCGGTGCGAGCCGTTCGGCATGGATGAGTGCTGGCTGGACATGACCGGCTGCGTCGGCCATGAGGACGCGCTGCAGACGGCGCAGGCGGTGCGACAGTGCGTGCTCGATGCCACGGGGCTGACGGTGAGCGTCGGCGTGTCTTGGTGTAAGGTGATCGCAAAGCTCGGCTCTGATTACCGCAAGCCGAACGCCGTGACGGTCATTGACCGCGCGCGCTTTGCCGACATGGTCTGGCCGCTGCCGGTGGGCAGCTTGCTCTTTGCCGGGCGCAGCTCGGTGCGGCAGCTCGAGCGGCTGGGCATCCGCACGGTCGGCGCGCTCGCGGCGGCGGATGCGGATATGCTCCGGCAGCGCTTCGGCAAGAGCGGGGTGCAGCTGCACGCCTATGCCAACGGCTATGACCCCGCGCCGGTGCACCGGGTGGAGGATCTGCCGCCGCCGAAGTCCATCGGCAACAGCGCCACCGCGCCGCGCGACCTGATCTGCGAGGCGGATGCGCGCGCGGCGCTGCTGTCGCTTTCCGAGAGCGTGGGTGCGCGTCTGCGGCTGGAGGGGTATCAGTGCCGCACGGTAGAGCTGAGCGTGCGCACGGCGGACCTGCGCTGGTGCAGCCACCGCATGGCGCTGCGCCATCCGACGGATCTGACGAGCGAGGTGCTGGATGCGGCGCTGGCGCTGTGCGAGCAGGCGCACCTGTGGCCCGAGCCGCTGCGCAGCATCGGCGTGCGCGCGCTGGATCTCCAGCCTGCGTGTGCGCCGCATCAGATGGACCTGTTCGAGGACGCGGAGCGCCGCGCGCGTGAGCGCCGGCTCGATATCACGCTCGACAATCTCCGCGCCCGCTACGGCAAGACCTGTGTCCTGCGCGGCCGCGCCTGTTTTGACCCGGCGCTCGGTCTTGTCCAGCGCGAGGAGCACGCATTTTTGCGCAAATAAAAAAGCACGCACCGTTTTGTAAACGGTGCGTGCCGCTGTTTCATCAGAAGCCGAGCTTCATGCCGCCGGCGATCTTGTTGACCGTGGCATCGGAGGCCGCCTCGTACTGGCGCAGCGCCTCGTTGACGGCTGCCAGCACCAGATCTTCGAGCATCTCGACATCATCGGGATCGACCGCTTCGGGCTTGATCTCGATCTTGGTGACCTCACGGTTGCCGTTGACAACGGCCGTGACCATGCCGCCGCCGGCCTTCGCCGTGAACTCTTTTTCCTCCAGCTCCTTCTGCATCCGCAGGAAGTCCTGCTGCATCTTCTGCGCCTGCTTCATCATGTTGGCCTGATTCATGCCGCCATAACCGCCGCGAAAACCGCCTCTTGCCATGTTTGTATCCTCCTGTGAATCAAAAAATTTTTTATCGGATCGTTACGTTCGGGAAGCGTGTCAGCTCCTCGATCTGCCGCTGCTTGATCTGGGTCGCCGTGTCCATCGGCTGCATGACCACGCGGACGTTTTGTCCGGTCAGTGTCTGCACGGCCAGACGGAATTTCTCCGCGATCTCGGGCTTGTTGAACATCGGATAAGCCGGAGCTTTGTTCAGGTGCAGGGTCAGCGTGCCGTCGGCCAGCTCACCGGCCGCCTGCAGCGGGTCAAGCAGAAAATGATAGATGCCGACCGGCAGCTCGCGCTCCATGTATGCGCACAGCGCCTGCCAGTCAAACGTGCCCGCTTCAGTGGGCGCAGCCTCCGGCGCGGGTGCGGACACCGGCTCCGGGATCGGCTCGGGTTCGGGCTCCGGAACGGGTTCCGGGGTCGGCTCCGGAATGGGAGCGGGAACGGGCTCCGGCGGCTCCCAAGGGGGAACGTCGTCGTGCACCGGCTTCGGCTCGGGTTTTGCCTTCGGCGCAGAGACCGGCGGTGCGGGCGGCTCCCATGGGGGAATGTCGTCGAATACCGGTTTCGGCTCAGGCTTCGCCTTCGGCGCAGAGACCGGCGGTGCGGGCGGCTCCCATGGAGGGACGTCGTCGAATACCGGTTTCGGCTCGGGCTTTGCCTTCGGCGCGGAGACCGGCGGCGCGGGCGGCTCCCAAGGGGGAACGTCATCGTGCACCGGTTTCGGTTCAGGCTTCGCCTTCGGCGCGGGCGCAGATGCGCGCGGCGCGGGGATCGCTCCGCTGTATACGGTCTGTTCGAGCTTGTCCATGCGTGCGCACAGCGTCGGCACATCGTCGCATAGCTCCGGCCGGCAGAGCCGGATCAGGCACAACTCCGCCGCGATGCGCGGGTTGGGCTGCGATGCCATCGCGCCGAGCGTCTGCTGGATGCTCTGAAGGTTTGCCAGCAGCTGCGCGGACGAAAACGCACCGGAGAGCTCCTCAAGCGTGACCGGGTCATATGCGCCGGAGAGCAGCTCCCGGCCGCCGCGCGGCGCAACGGCCTGCATGAGCAGGTCGCGCTGGAGCATACTCAGCTCATCGAGCAGGGCAGAGGGGTCTTTCCCATCCTGCCAGAGCTCACGGAACTGTTCGAGCGCGCCTGCGGTGTCGCCGGCGGCAACGCTTCGCAAAAGCTGCGCCGTGCGCAGGTTTCCGGCAAGACCGATGGCGGAGATGACCGCGTCGGTCGAGATGCATTCGTTTCCGCAGCACTGGTCGAGCAGCGTGAGCGCGTCGCGCATACCGCCGTCCGCCATGCGGGCGAGCAGCGCGGCCGCATCCGGCTGCAGATTCAGGTGCTCCTGCTGCGCGACGAAGTTCAGGCGCGCGGTGATCGTGTCGACCGGGATGCGCTTGAAGCTGTGCCGCTGGCAGCGGGACAGGATCGTCGCCGGGACTTTGTGCAGCTCCGTCGTTGCAAGGATGAACATGAGGTGCTCCGGCGGCTCTTCAAGGATCTTCAGCAGAGCATTGAACGCCGAGTTGCTGAGCATGTGCACCTCGTCGACGATATACACGCGCTTGCGCACGCTGGCGGGGGAAAACACCGCCTCATCGCGCAGGGCGCGCACGTTGTCGACGCCGTTGTTGGACGCGGCGTCCAGCTCGACCACGTCGAGGATCGACCCGTCGTCGATGCCGCGGCAGGCGGCGCACCGGTTGCACGGGTTGCCGTTGACCGGATGCTCGCAGTTGACCGCCTTGGCCAGGATCTTGGCACAGGTGGTCTTGCCGGTCCCGCGCGTGCCGATGAACAGGTAGGCATGGGACAGACGCCCGGTCTCGACCTGCTTTTTGAGCGTCTCGGTAATATGCTCCTGACCGACAACGTCGTCAAACGTCTTCGGCCGGTATTTGCGATAGAGCGCCTGATACATCATTTGCGCGCGTCACCTCCGGGAACGGAAAACATAAAAAACGTGACCATTGACAAGACTGCACACCCACCTTTGAATAGACGACATGCCCGTTACCACAGCAGCCAGCTCGGGCTCGGCGCCCCCACGGCACACGGAGTGACCTGCTTAATGCTGCTCGGTTCCCCGCCTGACATGGTTCACAGGGCTCCGTTGCGCGGGACCGAACCTTCAACGCCGCTTACTGCGGGCAGACGACACATCAACCTATCCGGGGGCGGGAATTCATCCCTGCTATAGCGGATTGCAGGTACAGGACACCGCTGGCTCCCCGACTAGTGCAGCCTTGTCAATGGCCACGTGCAAGTATTCTACTACAAAAGCGGCGATTGCGCAAGAGCGGGAAGCAATTTTCTTTTTCGGGACTTTTTCGCACAAAAATGCGCCGGAAGAAAAAAAGGTCTTTACAAATGTGAAAAATGTGCTATAATGAACAAGCCTTGTGGGGGCGTAGCTCAGCTGGGAGAGCGTTCGGTTCGCATCCGAGAGGTCAAGGGTTCGAATCCCTCCGTCTCCACCAAACTTCAGAAATCCTCCCCGTGACCGTTGGGTCATGGGGGGGATTTTCTGTTATTCAAAGAAAAGAAGCGAGATCACGCATCCGCTGATGGGAGGGAAATTGCATGAAAGCTCAGATTATCGCGGCGCTGCTTTTTCTGGTTCTGGGCATCGTGTTTGCCTGCGGAAAAGGCACATTTTTGATCGCGGGCTATAACACGCTGCCCGAGGAGAAAAAGGCACGGTATGATGCGCGCAAGATCCTGAGAGACATGAGCCGGATGATGTTTTCCTGCGTGGGCTGCATGGCAGTCGGGATCCTCGGCTCGATCGTGGACGCACCTTGGCTCGTGGTGCTCGGTGTTGTCCTGACGGTTCCGGTCATCGCGTTCTTTCTGATCCGCATCAACAGGGAGAGCAAGCGGTAACGCCTGCCGCACAAAAAGTCGCCCCCGCGCTTGTCGCAATGACAAGCGCGGGGGTTTTTGCATGCCTGAGCGGCCGGTTTTTTGTTGGCATCAGCGTAAAGGCACGCGAGCGGCGTCATTCCTTTTCGCTGAGTCCGCGCTCAAAGCGGAACTTGGCCTTTTTCTCCGGCACCTCAACGGGATATTCCCCCGTGAAGCAGCCGGTGCAGAAGCCCTCGCCGCACTCGGCCAGCTTTGTTACGCTGTCGGTGCTGAGATATCCGAGGGAGTCGACGCCGATGATCTGCGCGATCTCCGGGATCGTGTGGCTGCATGCGATCAGGTTCTCGCGGGAGTCGACGTCCGTCCCAAAATAGCAGGGGTTGAGAAACGGCGGCGCGGACACACGCATATGAACCTCCGTCGCGCCGGCCTCGCGGACGAGCTTTACGATGTGGGCGCAGGTGGTGCCGCGGACGATGGAGTCGTCGATCAGTACCACGCGCTTGCCGCGGATGGTGGAGGAGATGGTGTTGAGCTTGATGTTGACGGATTTCTCCCGCTGGCTCTGCTCCGGCTGGATAAAGGTGCGGGCGATATACTTGTTTTTGATAAAGCCTACGCCGTACGGGATGCCGGACTGCTTGGAATAGCCGAGGGCGGCGTCCAGGCCGGAGTCCGGAACGCCGATGACCACGTCCGCCTGAACGGGGTGCTCCAGTGCCAGAAAGGCCCCGGCGCGCTGCCGCGCGGTGTGGACGCAGCTGCCGTCTATGACGGAGTCCGGACGGGCGAAGTAGATGTACTCAAAGACGCACAGCGAGCGGGGGCACTGGCCGCAGTGGGTGGTTATGCTGCGCAGGCCGCCCTTGTCCGCGATGACGATCTCGCCGGGGCGCACGTCCCGCACGAACTGTGCACCGATGCCGTCCAGCGCGCAGCTCTCGGAGGCAAAGACCCAGCCGTCTCCCAGCCTTCCGATGCAGAGCGGCCGGAAACCGTGGGGATCCCGGACGGCGATCAGCTTCTGGGGCGACATGATGACCAGCGAGTACGCGCCCTTGATCCTGTCCATGGCGGCAGAGACCGCCTCCTCGATGGAGGAGGCCCGCAGACGCTCGTTGGTGATGGTATAGGCAATGACTTCGGTGTCACTGGTGGTGTGGAATATCGCGCCGTTGAGCTCCAGCGCCTCCCGCAGCTCGGCGGCGTTTGTCAGGTTGCCGTTGTGGGCGAGCGCCATGCTGCCCTTGATATGATTGATGATCAGGGGCTGGGCGTTTTCGCGGCTCTTCCTGCCGGTTGTGGCGTAGCGGACGTGACCCACCGCCAGCTGGCCTCCGCCGAGCTTTTGCAGGCGCTCGGGAGGGAAGACCTCACCGACAAGGCCGAGGTCCTTATATCCCGATATGACGCCGTCGTCGTTGACGGCAATGCCGCAGCTTTCCTGTCCCCGGTGCTGAAGCGCGAACAGAGCGCTGTAAGTCAGCCCGGCAACATCTGTCCCGCCGCTGCTGTAAATGCCGAAAACGCCGCATTCCTCATGAATCTGTGAAAACATAGGCCCATGCCCCGTTACGCGCCGAGCATACGGCGCAGGATCTCCTGATATGCGCCCTCCACATTGCCGAGGTCACGGCGGAAACGATCCTTGTCCAGTTTTTCGTGGGTCGTCTCGTCCCAGAGGCGGCAGGTGTCGGGGCTGATCTCGTCGGCGAGGACGATGCTGCCGTCGGGCAGGCGGCCAAACTCCAGCTTGAAGTCCACAAGGTCGATGCCGATGCCCTTCATGATGCCCTTGAGCAGGTCGTTGACCCGGAAGGCCAGCGCCTTGATCTGCTCCAACTCCTTGGCCGTTGCCAGCTTCAGGGCCAGCGCGTGGTAGGAGTTGATGAGCGGGTCGCCGAGACTGTCGTTTTTATAAGAGAACTCGATGGTGGGGGCGTCAAACACAATGCCCTCCTCCACGCCGTACCGCTTGGCGAAGGAGCCGGCGGAGATGTTGCGGACGATGACCTCGAGGGGGACGATGGTGACCTTCTTGACGAGGGCCTCCCGGTCGGAAAGCTCCCGCACGAAGTGGGTGGGCACGCCCTGCTCCTCCAGCAGCGCCATCAGGTGGTTGGTCACCCGGTTGTTGATGACGCCTTTTCCGGCGATGGTGCCCCGTTTTTCGCCGTTAAAGGCGGTGGCATCATCCTTGTATTCGACGATCAGCAGTTCGGGGTCGTCGGTGCGAAAGACCATCTTGGCCTTGCCTTCGTACAGCTTCTCAAGCTTCTGCATAGCAATACCTCCATGATAAATTGATTTTTTTGGCAGAATGTTTTATACTGTGATATTAGACCGAAAGGATCAGAAAAACAATATTTTTTCAAGGCATTTTTGCGATTTCGGATGGTATCACAATGAGAGCGGGAAAATGCCGCCTTGTTTATGTTCGTTTTGCTCCCCCCCACGGTTTGGCACGCCGTGTGCCGGATACCGTCCTCGCCGGAACCGGGACGCTGAGCCGCTGGATGATTGGCTTTATGCGCCGCCGGGAAATCCTTCGTCTCCCAGTCTCGGCACAGGGAAAAGAGGCCGCTGTGCGCCTCCCCTTATCGCTCGGATTTCTTTGTTGACGCGCAATGGTTGGTCGTGTCGTTTTCCCCAAAACGATTCTCCTTGCAAATGATTACGCATTTGAAAAAGGCGCATCCCGATGCATGCGACGGCGCGCTTGCCGCATCCCGTTTTTGTGACGCGAAAACATATGTGACACCCCTCGACAGAACCGGTTTTGCGTGCTATAGTAAGAGAACAGTTTGTTTGGAAGGGATGTTTTCAGCAAGTGGAACGCAAAGGCAAACAGAAAAAGACGGCGCGCAATGTTATCATCATCCTGTGTGTGGTCCTTGTGGCGGTGTCGATCCCGGTAATTATGGCACTCAGGAAATCGCACAGCCAGCCCACGCCGGCAGAGACTACGCCCACGCCGACCGCGCCGCCGGCAGAGGAGACCGTCAGCGCGACGCCGTCGATCGAGCTCCCGCCGTATGGCGGCTATTCGTTTGACAACGACGAGCTGGTGCAGCTGTCCGACTGTGCATTTGTCGGCGACAGCATCTGCAGCGGCCTGTTCGTCTATGATGTGCTGCCGAAGGACATGGTCGTTGCGACCGGAAATGTCGGCATCCGCAGCCTGCGGGAATATACATTTGATATCAACGGCGGTACGTATACCGCGCTTGAGGCGCTGAAGGTCATCGACCCGAAGTATGTCATCTTCTCCATGGGCATGAACGACATCAACATGACCAGCGAGGAGACCTATTGCCAGAATTACCTCAGCTTCCTTGCCGATACGCAGGCGGAGCTGCCGTCGGCAAAGCTGTATGTCGCGTCGATCACGCCGATCGATGCCGGGTCGAACTTTGCCTCGAATGATAAGATCGACCGCTACAACGCCGCGGCCAAGGCTGCCGTCGAGCAGGCGGGCTATGGGTTTATCGACGTCACGACGCACCTGCGCAATGACACGGGCGGCCTCAACCCGGATTGCGGCGGCGGTGACGGCATCCACGTCAACAAGCTCGGCTATTATTCCATGCTGACCGACGTGGCCAAGCGCCTCGTGGCCGACCGGCACTGAGCCAAACGCGAAAAAAAGGAAAGGGCAAGCGCCCTTTCCTTTTTTGCTGCCCGGCGGCGCGAACAAAGGTGTTGACAAACGCGCGCAGCGGCATTATAATCGGCATATACCGAAAATAACAGCCTTGGAGGTGACGCTATGCCGAGACCACCGCGATGCCGGCGGATCTGCGATGCGCCGCAGGTCGACACCTTCTGCCCGCAGGGACATGAGGAGGCGGCTCCCATTCTGCTGACGCTGGATGAGTATGAGGTCATCCGGCTTGTCGATCTCGAGCAGCGCACGCACCAGCAGTGCGCCGCGCAGATGGACATTTCCCGCTCCACCGTGCAGGAGATCTATGAGAGCGCCCGGCGCAAGATCGCCGCGTGCCTTGTATATGGCAGAAAGCTCGTCATCACCGGCGGCAGCTACCGCATCTGCGGCGGGCAGGAGCAGGCGCGCTGCACACAGTGCTGCCGGACAAAATCAGAAGATACCCATTCGAATATGCAACAACACAAAGGAGAAGCAAACATGAAAATTGCAGTTACCTACGCAAACGGCCAGATCTTCCAGCACTTTGGCCACACCGAGCAGTTCAAGATCTATGAGATCGACGGCGACAGGATCGTTGCCTCCGAAGTGGTCGATACCAACGGCAGCGGTCACGGCGCGCTGGCGGGCTTCCTGATGCAGCACGGCGTGAACACGCTCATCTGCGGCGGCATCGGCGGCGGCGCACAGCAGGCGCTGGCGCAGGCAGGCATCCGGCTCTTCGGCGGCGTCAGCGGTGATGCCGACGCAGCTGTCCATGCGCTGCTGGCCGGAAATCTCGGCTACAACCCGAACGTCCGCTGCGACCACCACGATCACGAGCACGGTGAGGGCGGCCACACCTGCGGCGACCATGGCTGCGGTCATCACGGCTGCCACTGAGGCGCGCAAAAGCTTTATACCATCGTTTTTGAAAACCGGAGCGGAAACGCTCCGGTTTTCGCTTTGCCCGGATGCGCCCGCAGTGCGATTTTTCCCCTTGCAGATGCGCGGCCTGTGCGGTATATTGTAATTTGTCAGACAGCATTTTGCTGCTGACGGAAAACCACGCGCGATAAGGAGAACAGACGCAATGGATAAGCAGGAATTGACACAGCTGCTGCAGCAGGTCGCCGACGGCGACGTGACCCCGGACGACGCGGCGCTCCGGCTGAAGATGCAGCCCTTTCAGGAGATCGGCGCGTACGCAAAGGTCGATTTCCACCGCGGCATCCGTCAGGGGGTTCCGGAGGTCATCTTCGGCGAGGGCAAGGCGAAGGAGCACATTCTCGGCATTGCCCGGGAGATGCTGCGCAGCGGCCAGCGGACGATCCTCATCACGCGCCTGTCGGCGGAGGCGGCGGCCTACCTGGAGACGAACCTTCCGCTGCGCTATGACAGCACTGCCGGAGTCGGCATCATCGGCGAGCTCCCGCCGCCCGGCGGCAAGGGGCGCATCGTCGTTGCGACCGGCGGCACGAGTGACATCCCCGTTGCAGAAGAGGCAGCGCTGACGGCCGAAGCGCTCGGAAATGAGGTCACACGCCTGTATGACGTCGGTGTGTCGGGTCTTCACCGGCTGCTCGCCAATCTGGACACGATCATGTCTGCGCGCGTCATTGTCGCAGTCGCGGGCATGGAGGGCGCGCTGCCGTCCGTCATTGGCGGTCTTGCCGACTGTCCGGTGATCGCCGTGCCCACGAGTGTCGGCTACGGCGCGTCGCTCGGCGGGATCGCGGCGCTGCTGAGCATGCTCAATTCCTGCGCAAGCGGTATGTCCGTCGTGAACATCGACAACGGCTTCGGCGCGGGCTATCTCGCCAGCATGATCAATCATCTCGACTGACGGAGGCGCCATGGAACTCTCTGATTTTTTTGCGCAGCATCCGAAGGCAGCGCTCGCGTTCTCGGGCGGGGCGGATTCTGCGTTCGTACTCTACAGCGCCGCTGCGTGCGGCGCGGATATCATGCCGTATTTTGTCCGCTCGCAGTTTCAGCCGGCGTTTGAGCGTGCGGATGCGCGGCGGCTGGCGGCGGCGCTCGGTGTGCCGCTGCGCGAGCTGGAGGTGGATGTTTTGTGCGAGGACACCATCGTCGCGAACCCTGCAGACTGCTGTTATTTCTGCAAGCGCCGCATCTTCGGCGCGATCTGCACGGCCGCCGCTGCGGACGGGTATCCCGTCGTGCTCGACGGCACAAACGCCAGCGATGACCGCGGCGACCGGCCGGGTATGCGCGCGCTCGAGCAGGCGCATGTCCTCTCGCCGCTCCGGCTCTGCGGTCTGACCAAAGCGGAGGTGCGCCGCCGCTCCAAGGCGGCCGGGCTCTTCACGTGGGATAAGCCCGCCTATGCCTGCCTTGCCACGCGCGTTCCGATAGGCGAGCCGATCACGGCTGAAAAGCTCCGGGCGGTGGAGCGGAGTGAGGCATTTTTGTTCGCGCTCGGCTTTACGGACCTGCGTGTGCGTCTGCGCGACGGGGGCGCGCTGCTGCAGCTTCCGGCGGCGCAGCACGCGGCGGCACGGGCGCGGTGGCCGGAGATCGCCGCAGGACTGTCCGAATACTTTTCCACCATCCAATTAGACCCGAAAGCGAGGGCGGAGAGCGAATGAAAACTTTGTATATTGACTGCTCCATGGGCTGTGCCGGTGATATGCTCACGGCGGCGCTGCTGGAGCTGCATCCCGATCCGGCGGCGTTTCTTGCCGGGATGAACGCGGCGCTCGGCGGCAGGGCAGTGGTGTCCGCCGCGCCGGATGCCAGGTGCGGCATCCGCGGCACGCACGTCACTGTAAGCATCCACGGGCAGCAGGAGGGAGCGGACCTTCCGAATGCAGAGCATACACACGGCGGTACAAGTGCGGCCGAGATCATGGCCTTTCTGGATGCTGTGCCGCTTTCGCGGCCGGTCCGGGAAAATGCCAGGGCGGTGTATGCGCGCCTTCTGGACGCCGAGAGCGCGGTGCACGGCTGCGCGGTCGAGCAGGTGCACTTTCATGAGGTCGGCGCGCTCGATGCGCTGGCGGATGTGCTGTGCGTGTGCGCGCTCATGGACGCGCTGCAGCCGCAGCGCGTGCTCTGCTCACCCATAAATGTCGGCAGCGGTCAGGTTCGGTGCGCGCACGGTGTGCTGCCTGTGCCTGCCCCGGCGACGGAGCGGCTGCTGCGCGGCGTGCCGGTCTATGCCGGCGGCGTGACGGGCGAGCTGTGCACCCCCACAGGTGCGGCGCTGCTGCGGCAGTTCGTGTCTGACTACGGTGCAATGCCGCAGATGTGCGTCTCCGCCGCCGGTTACGGCACGGGCACGAAGGATTTTGCAGCGGCGAACGTCGTGCGTGTGCTCCTGGGTGAGAGCGGGAACGGCGATGAGCAGGCCGTGGAGCTGTGCTGCAACATCGATGATCAGCCTGCGGAGTCGCTTGCCTTTGCCATGGACGAGCTGCTCGCGCTCGGCGCGCTGGATGTGTATTTCACCGCCATCGGCATGAAAAAGGGCCGTCCGGGTGTTTTGCTCACCTGCCTCTGCCGCACGGAGCAGCGAGATGCCATGCTGCGCTGCATCTTTCGCAATACGACAACGCTCGGTGTGCGCGAGCGTACCTGCGCCCGTTACAGCCTTGCCAGATGCACGCAGACCGTGCAGACGCGCTTCGGTCCGGTGCGCGTCAAAACGGCGCAGGGCTACGGCGTCACGCGCGAGAAGGCGGAATACGACGATCTGGCACGGCGCGCGCGAGAGAGCGGGCAGCCGCTTGACGAGATCCGCGCCGCCGTCGCGCAGGCGCTGCGAGACCGGAACGAGACCGATATGCCCCAAAAGTGATGCTTTTTTTACAGCCGCACATCCGCACCGTGTCCGCACGGTACGGATGTGCGTTTTGCCCAGCGGGACATTTCGCCTGCGCGCGTCTTTCTGTGAAAGTCTACATATTTTGCGCCTCATCAAGAAATTCCCTTGTCAGACGATCTCAGCGTGCTATAATCGACACATTATGAGGGCTTGCCTGTCGACGATACAGAATACCACAAGCGCCCATGAAAGGAGAAATTATGCATCCCAAACTTTCCAACAAAATCCTGCGTCCCGATTTTCAGGGCGAGTTTACGGCAAGCATTCTTGCGGCAGCGGCCTCTCCTGAGCTGATTTCTTTCGCGGGCGGACTTCCGAACCCGGTCTCCTTCCCGGTCGAGGAGATGGACAAGGCGGCACACAAGGTGCTCGAGCATAACGGCGTCATGGCGCTGCAGTACAGCGGCACGCAGGGCTATCAGCCGCTACGCGAGTGGATCGCCAAGCGCTATGAGACGATGGGCGTTTCCGGCGTGCAGGCCGACGATATCATCATCACCAACGGCTCGCAGCAGGTGCTGACGATGATGGGCGCGTGCATGCTCGACCCCGGCGACAAGGTGATCGTCGAGGACCCGACCTATCTGGTCGCACTGCAGTCGTTCCACTTCTTTGACCCCGAGATCCTGCCGGTCACCATCAACCCCGACGGCATCGACTGCGACGCGCTCGCGGCGGCTGTTGCGGCGAACCCGGACGTGAAGTTTGCCTACGTCATTCCGAATTTCCAGAACCCCACCGGCCTGAGCTACAGCCAGCAGGTACACGACCGGGTCGTGGAGATCTTCCGCGGCACGGACATTGTCGTGCTCGAGGATAACCCGTACCGTGAGCTGCGTTTTTCCGGCACCGCGACTGACAGCTTCGGCAAGGAGCTGGGGGAGCAGTGCTGCATGCTCGGCACGTTTTCCAAAATCGTCGCGCCCGGTATGCGCATCGGCTGGGTGTGCGTGCGCAACAAGGAGCTGCGTGAGAAGCTCCTGAGCTACAAGGCGACCGCCGACCTGCACACGAACATCTTTTCGCAGCTCGTGCTCGCGCAGTATCTTGCGGACAACGACATCGACGCGCACATCGAAAAGACGAAAGTGCTCTACAAGCACAAGGCGGAGCTGATGATGGACTGCATGCGCAAGTACCTTCCGGAGGGCGTGGAGTTCACGCCGACCGAGGGCGGCATGTTCCTGTGGGCGAAGCTCCCGAACGGCATGTCTGCGGTCGATCTCTACCGCGTCGCGCTCACGAAGGGCGTGGCCATCTGCCCGGGCGACCCGTTTTATGAGAAGGCGCGCAATGTCAGCACCTTCCGCATCAACTACTCCAACAGCAGTGACGAGGTGATCGAAAAAGGCATCCGTCTGCTCGGCGAGGCCTGCGAGGAGCTGCTCGCAAAGTAAGGCAGCCGCGTTTTTGCACAAATCAAAACCGCCGCACCGTGGCGTCACGGTGCGGCGGTTTGCATATGGCAGCAGTTTATATGTAAGACCTTGTTCTGCGCATGTCGAGCACCAGCTCCGGATTGTCTGCGCGCATCCGCTCCAGAATGCCCGTGAGTGCGTCCGGGTCGCGCGTGATCGCGTCCAGCTCCGGTTGCGTGAGACCGACCAGCTGCAAAAACGCGACCCTGCCGTGCACGGTCTCGATCGGTGCGGCGGTCGTGTCGCTGACGATGGCCAGCGCCGTGATGGCCGAGTTCAGCTCCGGATGCAGGGAGCTGCCGTCGCCGGGGATGTATGCACCCGGCTCGAAATAGTTGCCGGTCTGGAACGTGTAGCGCGCCAGCTGCGCCAGCAGGTCGAGCGCCCATGTGCCGGTCTCGGCATAGCTCTCGCGCACCTTGAGCGTGAGCTCGTAGCCCCACTTGCTGTATTCCGAACCGAAGGCCGCCATGCTCGGGTACAGCTCGCTCAAGCCATAGGTGACGACGTGCTGATAGCCCTTGCCCGTGTCGTAGACGGCAAAGCCGTCGAGATATTCCTCGCCGCCGAGCGCCGCGCGGTCGTGCAGCTCGCTCTCGAAACGCACCGGCTCTGCTTCGGGGTAGAGCTTTGCAAAGGCCGCGTCGATCGCGTCCCAGCCGGGCGCCCAGTCGGGGTGCTTTTTTATCCGCTTCGCGTATTCTTCTCTCGTCATGTCGTGTCCGCCTTTCGTCGATTTACTCCAGTGCCTCGTGCACGGAAAAATGGTTCTTGTGATAGCTCAGCAGCCCCTCGCGCTGCATCCGTGACAGCTCGCTGCACATGGCGCTGCGATCCACGCCGAGATAATCGGCGAGCTGCTGGCGGTTGTAGGGAATGTCAAAGCTGTACTGCCCGGTGCGTTTCACGCACTCGGAAAAGTACGACATGAGCCGGGCGCGGATGCCTTTCGGCGCTGTGTGCAGGATGCGCTGCGAGAGCAGCAGGTTTTTCTCTGCGCACACAGCCAGCAGATTCGAAATGAGCAGTGCGTGAAACGGGCAGGCGTTCGTACACGTCGTGAGCACCTTGCCGACGTTCAGAAACAGCACCTCGGTGTCCTCGGCGGCTGTCACGCTGATACGCAGCGGTTCCCCCGGAATACAGGCATAGGGTTCGGCAAATACCTCTCCGGGCGCGACGTGACCGAGCAGGCTGTGATTGCCCCAGATGTCATCGTGGCCGATCATGGCCATACCGGAGAGCACCATACCGAGCTGCTCGGTCGGTGCACCCGCAGCGAGAATGGTCTCGCCGCGCGCATAGCGCTTTCGCACAGCGCCGAGGCACTGCAGCAGCGGCTGCAGCTGCGCCGTGTCGATCCCGCGAAACAGGCGCGTGCTGGTCAGGGTAATGTTCATATTTTTCGCTCCATTTGTTGTTCTGACAACGGAATTGTGGCTTTTATTATGCTATCTTATCCTCAGAAAGTCAAGACCGCCGGGTGGGGACCCGGACGATTTTTGGAAAGGGAAGGGATATTATGATCCGCAAAATCATCCACATTGACGAAGAAAAGTGCAACGGCTGCGGTGCGTGCGCGGCAGCGTGTCACGAGGGGGCGATCGGCATTGTAGACGGTAAGGCAAAGCTCCTGCGTGACGATTATTGCGACGGCCTCGGCGACTGCCTGCCGGCTTGCCCGATGGACGCCATCCACTTTGTTGAGCGCGAGGCGGCTGCCTATGATGCTGCGGCCGTGCAGGCGAATATGCGCAAAAGGCAGGCGCAGAGCGCGCCTGTGCACACCGGCGGCTGTCCCGGCAGCCGGATGCGCAGCATCCGCTGTGAGGAGGCCGCGCAGCCGCAGACCGCCGTGCCGCAGCCGTCGCAGCTTGGCCAGTGGCCGTGCCAGATCAAGCTCGTGCCGGTCAACGCACCGTATTTTCAGGGCGCGAAGCTGCTCATTGCGGCCGACTGCACGGCGTATGCCTACGCGAACATGCACAGTGAATTCATGAAAGGGAAGATCACGCTCATCGGCTGCCCGAAGCTCGACGCGGTGGATTACACCGACAAGCTCACGGAGATTATCCGTGGCAACGACATTCAGAGTGTCACCATCGTGCGCATGGAGGTGCCGTGCTGCGGCGGGCTCGAGCACGCGGCAAAGACCGCGCTGCAAAATAGCGGTAAATTCATCCCCTGGCAGGTCGTGACGATCTCGACGGACGGGAGAATACTGGATACGATTTGAGTCATCCTATGATCGATAAGACCACAGAATGAGGAGGATTTTTTCGGTGGACAACAAGATGTTTTGTTTTCAGTGCGAGCAGGCGGCGCACTGCACGGGCTGCACCGGCAGCGCGGGTGTGTGCGGAAAGAGTGCCGAGACGGCAAATTTGCAGGACGAACTGACCGGCGCGCTCATCGGCCTTGCCCGCGCTGCGGACGGCAGCCCCGGCGTGAACGAGGGCACATGGAGCCTCATCATCGAGGCGCTTTTCACCACGCTCACGAATGTGAACTTTGACGCGGCGGCCATCCGCGATGTGACTGCACGCGTGAAGGCGGAGAAGAGCCGTCTTGTGCCGGACTGTGCGTCCTGCATGTCGCCCTGCGGGCACAACAATGACTACGATGTCTCGCGGCTCTGGACGGCGGACGAGGACATCCGCAGTCTCAAGTCGCTTATCCTGTTCGGTATCCGCGGCATGGCGGCGTACGCCTACCACGCGATGGTGCTGGGCTATACGGACGGCGAGGTCAACCGCTTTTTTGCCAAGGCATTGTTTGCCATCGGCGAGGACTGGGGCATGGATGACCTGCTCCCCCTTGTGCTGGAGGTCGGCGAGAAAAACTACCGCTGCATGGCGCTGCTCGACAAGGCCAACACGGAGACCTACGGCACGCCAGAGCCGACCACCGTGCCGCTGACGGTGGAAAAGGGACCGTTCATCGTGGTTTCCGGCCACGACCTGCACGACTTGAAGCGCCTGCTCGAGCAGACGGAGGGCAAGGGCATCAACATCTATACGCACAGCGAGATGCTGCCCGCGCACGGCTACCCGGGCCTTAAAAAGTATGCCCATCTCAAGGGCAATTTCGGCACGGCGTGGCAGAACCAGCAAAAGGAATTTGCCGACATCCCTGCGCCCGTACTATTCACCACGAATTGCCTGATGCCGCCAAAAGCGAGCTATGCCGACCGCGTGTTCACTACGGCGGAGGTCTCATATCCGGAACTCAAGCATATCGGCGCGGACAAGGACTTCACGCCGGTCATCGAAAAGGCGCTGGAACTGGGCGGCTATGCCGAGGATAAGGCGTTCACCGGCATCAACGGCGGCAGCACGGTCACGACGGGCTTTGCCCGCGGCGCGGTGCTGGGTGTGGCCGACAAGGTGGTCGAGGCCGTCAACTCCGGCCGGATCCGTCACTTTTTCTTAGTCGGCGGCTGCGACGGCGCGCGCCCCGGCAGGAACTACTACACGGAATTCGTTAAGCAGACGCCGCCCGACACCATGGTGCTGACGCTGGCCTGCGGCAAGTTCCGCTTCAATGACTTAGATCTTGGCACGGTGGCGGGGCTGCCGCGCATCCTGGACATCGGCCAGTGCAACGACGCTTACAGCGCCATCCAGATCGCGCTGGCGCTCGCCGACGCCTTTGGCTGCGGTGTGAACGAGCTGCCGCTTTCGATGGTGCTCTCGTGGTACGAGCAGAAGGCTGTGTGCATTCTGCTGACGCTGCTGTATCTCGGCATCAAGGACATCCGCCTC
>ENA-UESJ01000727-UESJ01000727.1-human-gut-metagenome-genome-assembly--contig:-NODE-727-length-17373-cov-28.505840_pt1 | contig 17373 bp, 16 predicted proteins | sample MGYA00243000_ERZ508001 | MGnify/ENA primary metagenome ERZ508001 (study PRJEB26167, sample SAMN06115479) | human gut metagenome | host: Homo sapiens | place: China:Chongqing | collected 2015-03-03... | reverse complement strand
CATCAGAATCAGAGTCTTTCTCATAATCATTCCTCCTCCAGCAGGTCAGCGTTAAACGAATCGGCAGACAACACATCATGTGCCGGACAGTTTCCTTCGTTTTGTACAACAAAACATAACAATCCAGAACGTATTATATCAAACTGAATTGTAATATTAGGTCTATTCATCATCTGATATTGTCGTATCATTTCATCTGTTTGTGTTTTTGCTGCCTTGGCAGATTTTCCATTAAAATAGCAAATCACAATCGTTGCTATAACATATATTGCTGTAATTACAACCATTATCCAGTCTGTCATAAAATGTTGTTCCTCCTCTCCAATATTTCATATTATATAATTTTCTCCGCCAGCCACGAATCAATTTCAAATTCGCGGGAATACACTTCAATTCACACTTCATCAGCTCATCTTCTATGACGGAAATAACTTTCTTGCCCTCTTCCGGATTATTCGACACGAAGGCTGGCTTGTATGCCAGATTGGCAGCGGCGGTACCGTCAATATATGCAGTTGTCAATCCTTCTTGAAGTTGTGTAAGGGCGGTGTTCGACATGGTATTCTCCGTATTTAACATTTTCTTTACCATTAATTCCATCCCTTCCATACATCAGGCTGATATCCAAGTGTAGATTGTTTTCCATTTCTTACTACTGGTGTTCTAATTACCTGCGGATTCTCAAGTACCTTTTCCAGTTTATCTTCATCTGCAATATACTTAATAAGTGCAAGTATATCCTTGTTTTTTCCATCCCAGTTAATCATATTTTCAAGGCCGCCATTAGCCTGTGCAACAGAAGTAAACTCTCCCTTGCTCATGCCTTTTTCTTTCATATCAATGAACTGATACTTTATACCTCGCTCCTTGAAGAAACGTTCTGCTTTCTTTGTATCATTGCATTTCTTAGTTCCAAAAATCTGTATATTCATCTGCTTCACCTACTGCAAATCATAAAGTTTCATTTTCTCTGTATTTCTATATTCATGTTTCTCGTAGTACCCAATCAGCTTTCCTTCGTCTCGAAGATCAGCCCTATATACATCCTTAGTGTACATCCTTATTTTGTTTTTCATTTACAAATCCGCCATGACAATGTATAATATTTCAAGAATTAACAAATACTGTGCGCTGATGGATCGGTGCCTATACTTAGGTGCTTTAGTCCTTAGGTGTTGGTTTGCACGAAGGGGGCTTCCTGTACGGTGTCTGCATAGCAGATGCTTTAGTCAGAAAGTTCTTTTACTTTACCCATTTTTCTATATCACTCTGATATAATATTTTCTTATTGTGCTATCTTCCATCAGTTTTTTTCTGATATGTACATGCATTCTCACACATACATTTGTTATCTTCCCCTAAAAATTGACATGCAATATTTGGTGCTTCACATTCGTAATTTCCCTTAAACGCACATATAAAAGCCGTTTCTAAATGATGTTCTACATCATCTATCCTTGTATAATCAAGTACTGTATATGCAACACCTGTTCTAGGTCTATAATAGTTTGTAGCATTTCTCTCCAGAACAAAAAAGTACACTTTCTTCCAATTGTTTTCAACTACTTCAATTCTGTGTCTATCCATATCTATATTTGCAAATTGAATTACAAGCTCTATATAATTTGTTAAGTAATATGAAATTTATAAAGGGTGTTTTTGTGTCTGACCAGTCAGACGGAACAAGAAAGAACAATAATATAGAGCTTGTAATTCAATTTGCAAAAGTTCCGGCCCCCTTCGGATTTATGCGGGTCTTGTTAGCGGTCGTATGTCTGTTCCGGTTACTTCACCAGATGGTTTTTCTTCTTGATTCGATAGGCGATGTAATAGAGGATGCAGAGTCCCATGAGGAGCTCCGAAATTCGTCCCAGGTAGTCGCCGTATCGGGTGTAAAAAGTCAGTTCGCTGTTGAGTTCGACCTCTCCGGTGAGGATGCCGCGACGGTCCCAGCCCAGCTTTTGCTGCACGTCCCCGCGCGTGTCGATGAATCCCGAAGTGCCGGTGTTGGCGCTGCGGGCGATGGCCCGGCGGTGTTCGACGGCCCGCAGGCGGGCGATCGAGAAGAGGTGTTTGTGACCGGGTGTGTCGCCCCACCAGCCGTCGTTCGACGAGATCAGCAGGGCTCTGGCTCCCTCGCGTACGAATCCGCCGTAGAAGTTGCCGTAGAGCCCTTCGTAGCAGATCGGGGTTCCCACGCTCACGCCGTTATGAACGAATGCCGGACCCGGTTCCCCCACGCCGAGTTGCCCCACCGTGCCGCCCAGGTCGATCACCAGGAATTTGAGGGCCTTGAAGATCCAGGTCGGAGTGCTTTCGACGCCGATTACCAGCCGGCCCTTGTGGTGGATCGGGAGGCAGGCGGTCGTGTCGATGCCGAGCGTCGAGTTGAATTTGTCGTAAAAAGCTCCCCGTTCGTTTTGACGGGCGGTTTCCGTCTGTTCCTCCGGCGGATAATAGACGATGGTTTCGGCTCCTGTGACGATCATCGCACCGGAAGATTTTTCGCGCAGGATCTCTCTTATTTTCGTAACGACCGGAGCCTGCGGCAGATAGCGCTCGTCGTAGGCGTAGGGCCAGACCGTTTCGGGCAGTACGATGAAGTCGGAGCCTGCGGGAGCCTCTTCGATCATCGAGAGCAGCAGCCTTTCCTGCATCTGCTCCGTTCCCGCAGCGAATTTGTCGTAACAGTCGATGTTGGGCTGCACTACGGATACCGTGACCGAGCCTTCGTCAGGTGCTTCGTAACTCCAGAAAATGCCCAGCGAAACGAGAATCGGAAGGAGTACGACCGCTCCGGCCCAGGTCCAGGCTTTTGCGTCGCGCCGACGGCGCCAGGCCTCGTAAAGCAGGATATTCGAGAGAAGCACCCAGAGCGTACCGCCGAAGATGCCCGTGTATTCGTACCATTGCACGGCCCACACTTCGTGCGAGAATCCGTTGCCCAGCAGCAGCCAGGGCCAGGAGAAGTCGCCGGTCGTGTACCAGTACTCCGTGGCGATCCAGCCTGAAACGAGCAGCGTGTAGGCCAATGCCTTCGGTCCCTTTTTCGAAACCGTATGGAAGAGCATGAAGGCGACCATGTTCAGGAAAGACGAGGCGATCGTCGCGGCGAAAGGGCCTACGGGAGTGGCCAGCCAGATCCACCAGATCGTAGAAACATTCCAGAGTACGAAGGTGAGGAGCGCCCAGCCGAAAACTTTCCACCACGAGCGGCGGGAAGCGTCGTACGAATCGCTGATCCAGAGCAGCGGCACCAATCCGAACAGGAGGGTGAATCCCGTTCCTCCGAGCCATCCCGGCGAGAGCAGGAGGGTCGAGCAAAGTACCGCAGCGAATTTGCGCCCCATAGAAGTCATTAATTTCTGGCGACAAAAGTAACGAAAGCCCTGCATATTTCAAAAAATATAGAATATGAATTCCTTCTTTGCGGAATATGCCGCTGATTCTCGAAACCCCCGACGAATCGCGTTGGGCGGAGGAGATCGCGGAATTAAAACGGTTTTCGGAAGAATAGTCGAACGGTTGCGATTCGCTTTCCGCCGAAACGGCTGTTTCGGCGGAAATTTTTGTGCGAATTTCCATCCGTAAGTTTGTAAATCAGAAGCGTATTCAGTATCTTTGGATAGGAGTGTGAGTGTTTCCCGTTCCTTCGAACTTATAAATCCGCCTGCCATAAATATTTTAGCGGTCTTTTTACGGTATTTCCCGGCATTCGAAGAGGGGGAGGCGTTCCGGAGTTGTATTCCGTCTGTGCGGGAGATTCAGGAAATAGCTTTCGGGTCGAAAAACAGCCGGGAAGCGGGTGGCTGGATCATTCAATATGCGGGGCGTCACGGTTACAACGCAGAAACGATCAATCGTTTTTGGAATATATACACTATGATCGATAACGAAGATACTTATTAAAAACGAGGCCATATTATGAAAAAGCGACTGTTATTATTTGCGATCCTGTTTTTCGGGTTGTGTGGTTGTGATAAGGACAACGGAGAGGATGTGGATCCGCCCGGAATCGGCCACTTTGTCTGGGTGAATGCCAGCGATCATCGGATTACGATGACTGTGAACGGTCAGTTCGAAGATGAGATCATGTTGCCCGGAGAGCGTATTTCGAAAACGATGATCGGATTTATTGCTCTTCCACCATCACCTGATTTGTATGTAATGCATGGGATTGAAATTGTATTTGACGACGGGCCTTACGGCGGTGTTTTCACAAGACCGAAGGAGTATCCGGCGGCTCCTTACAATCCGTGTAATGAGAAGGAGTATGTATGGGAGGATATGCCGGTGGAAAACGATTTGTCCCATTGGGTTTGGACCTACACTTTCACCAATGCCGACTACGATGCGGCCGTAGCTCGCGGGCCGATGACGGAGCAGTAGCGTTTTGCTGAAACAGCGAAATCCTTCGAGTCGAAATCCCCGGCACAGATTCGCTGTGCCGGGGATTTCTATCCGGGAATTTGACCGAAGCTTTTTCGCGTGGAATGTGCAGAAGTCGGATTGCATGTCCGAACCCGTGCGTTCGGCCGTTGCCGCCGAACGGGAATATTCCGATCGTAAGATTGTTTTCGATTACTGTTCCGGCCCTGCATGGCCGCCCGTTTGCCGTACCGTGTCGGGTTTGGCCGCAGTGAGCGAATCGGGCCGCAGAGTTTCCGGCGCCGGTTTTTTTTGCCCCGTTTTTTCGGGTGCGGGCATTTCGGTTGCAGCCGGTCCGATCATCGAAGTATAGGTGTTGTGGCGGATGGCGGCGATGACGATTACCGCGATAGCGGCGATGGCCAGGATCAGTCCGATGATTCGTTTAGTCATGGTCGTTTTGGGTTTTAAGCACTTCGACCGCCCGCAGCATGACGGGGTCGATCGGGTAGATATTCACGTAAAATCCCGCTTCGTTCAGGGGGGTGTTCCGTCCGATGTAGGCCCGTAACTGGGCTTCGATCAGCTTGCGCGAGCGGGCGATGTCCTTGTAGTCGGGCTGTACGCCGTTGCGGGCTGCGTATCGGATGAAGTCGTTCATCAGCTCCTTGTCGGCATCGAGCAGGGCCTGGAGTTCCGGAATGGTCTTCACGGCGTTCAGGGCGTCGCGGTGACGGTCGGCGTATTCGAGCGTATAGCGGAAGAGGATGTTGCGTCCCGACACCTCGAGGAAATAGCGGGTTACGTCGGTCGTATCGACCGGCACGAACAGGTCGGGCATGATGCCTCCTCCGCCGTAAACCACTTTGCCGCCGGGCGTTACCTTGCGCAGAGAATCGTTGAAGTGAATGCTGTCTGCCGAGAAAAACTCGTTGTGCCGGTAACGGTTCCAAAGATCTTCTTCATACCCCAGCGCATCGCCGTTGGTGTAGGGTTTTTGGATCGAGCGACCTGTGGGAGTATAGTAGCGTGCGACGGTGAGCCGCAGGGCCGAACCGTCGGGATAGGGTATCTGCCGTTGTACGAGTCCTTTGCCGAACGAGCGGCGTCCGATGATCGTACCCCGGTCGTTGTCTTGCAGCGCTCCGGCCAGAATTTCGCTGGAGGAGGCGCTGAATTCGTCGATCAGCACCGCCAGGGGCAGCTCTTGGATCGTGCCGTTTCCGTCGCTCATTTCATCCGTGCGGTTGTGGTTTCGGTCTTCGGTATAGACGATCAGCTTGTCGGCCGGCAGGAATTCGTTGGCGATGCGGATTGCCTGGTCGAGGAAACCGCCGGGATTGCCCCGCAGGTCGAAGATCAATCGCTTCATACCTTGTGCCTTGAGGTTGTTCAAGGCGGTGATGAGTTCGTTGTGCGAGGTGATGGCGAACTGGGAGAGTTTGATGTAGCCGATGCTGTCGGGCAGCATGAAGGCCGCTTCGAGGCTTTTGATCGGAATGGCGCCGCGTGTCACTTCGACTTCGACCGGCTCTGCGATCCCCTGCCGTTCGAGCGATAACTTGACCTGTGTGCCGCGTTTGCCCCGCAGCCGTTTGACAATCTCGTTGTTGGGGATCTTCTGCCCTGCCACCAGCGAATCGTTGATCCGGATAATGCGGTCGCCGGCCTTCACTCCGGCCTTGTCGCTCGGTCCCGAAGGGATGACATTGAGCATGATGACCGTGTCGGGCGCCATGTTGAAGACTACGCCGATGCCGTCGAACTCACCCTGCAACGGCTCGTTCACCGCCTCCATTTCCGATTTGGGGATATAGACCGAGTGGGGGTCGAGTTCCTCCATCAGCAGGGGAATCACTTGCTCGGAGAGCGAATCCATCGACACCGAATCGACGTATTCCGTTTCGATCAGCGAGAGCGTATAGGCCAGTTTGTTGGTCGGATGGGTCAGTTGTTCGACCAGGTTCCGCAGTTGGGCTTCGGGAGTGTTGCGACCCAGATAGCGTCCTAACAGCAGCCCCAGCACAACGGCTGCGGCGAGCAGGATCGGGAGCAGGATCGCAAGACGGGAGTTTCGGTACATCGTGTTTTCGTCGGTTTTATGGGGCGTTCGTGACGATCGCCGCCGCTTATTTGTTCTTGAACGTATAGGTCAGTCCTACGCTCAACAGCAACTGGGTCTGGATGTCGTAGTTTTGCGCCCGGTTGTAGTAGAGCTGGAAATTGAACGTCGTGGAAAGGTATTTTGTTGCCTTGATGTCGATGGTATTTTCCCAGCGTACCGTCGGATGGATTTGCAGCATCGGTTTATCGCCGATTCCCTGTGCATCATCCCAGGCCTGGAGAGCTTTTTCGTAGGCGCTGACGCTGGTATATCTGTTTTTCATGTTCAAATTCGACATCCAGCCCATGAAGGAGAAGAGCGTGGTGCGGTAGCGGAAAATGCCCTTTTTGCCGAACGTCCGGTCGAAGTCGATCTGGATTGAGGAACCGCCCTCGTATTTCGAGGTTTTGTTCGCATTCGAAAGGCCGTAAGCCTGCCAGCCCGGTTTGTCGTCCCATCTGTTGCTGCGGACCTTGGCGCTTTCGACGAATACGGCGCTCAGGGCGATCGGCGAGAGGTTGATCTTGATCGGAAAACGCTCGAGGGGACAGGTGTAGGTGAAACCGCCCGATATGTCGAGGTAACCCGGCGACATAAAGGTACTTTTCCGATCGTCGGCCGTCTGCTGCGAGCGCGACACGTAACCGTTGGCGAACTGGCTGCGGAATTTGATGATCGAGCCGACCTGCCAACTCTTGTTGATGATGTAGGCGGGATTGGTCGAAATCTGAAATTCGTCCTGGTTCTTGTACCAGGTGGCCTCGCTGGTCGTAGAGCCTCCGTCGCCGGCGACTTCGATATTCATCCGGTTGTAGCCGAACTTGGCATCGAACTTGGTTTCGATGGTAAAGCGCTGTTTGGTAAAGGTGTGATGCAGGAAAAGCGTGGCGGCCAGACCGATCGAGTTATCGCCGCCCGAAGTTTCGATCCACGAATCGCTGTACGAGGCTACCGATCCGAGTATGCCGCCGCCGAATTCGAGGGTATTGCGCTCCTTGCGGATCGCGGCACGCTCGGCACGGTAGCGGGCGCGGCTGAAATAACTCTGTGCATCGACCGTCGTGGGGCGGACTTCGTTTTTGAGGATTCTTTCCGAGGGGTCGGTCTTGACTTCGTCGATCGTGATCTGTGCAGACACGGGATTGCTTATCGCCAGGGCGCAGAGGAGGGTTGAAAGCAGGTAAAATTGTTTCATAAGCAACTAATTGATACAACAAATTTAGGGATTTCTCTACAAAAATCGCTACATTTGTTAGCAAAACGATAAATAATAAGATAAAGCGAACAGTATGAAATATTTCGGAGCACACGTAAGTGCTGCGGGCGGTCCTGAAAACGCCCCTTTGAATGCACATAAAATAGGAGCTACGGGCTTCGCCCTTTTTACCAAAAACCAGCGTCAGTGGAGCGCACCGCCCCTGACGCCGGCCCAGATCGCGGCTTTCGGAGAGAATTGCCGGGCCGGGGGTTACGCGCCCCGGAGCATCCTGCCGCACGACAGTTACCTGATCAACCTGGGACATCCCGAGCGCGAAGGGCTCGAGAAGTCCCGGACGGCCTTCATCGACGAAATGAGCCGCTGCCAGGCCCTCGGCCTCGATCGTCTTAATTTCCATCCGGGCAGCCACCTGAACCGAATTTCGACGGAGGAGTGCCTGGACCGCATCGCCGAGTCGATCAATATCGCCCTCGACCGCACGCAGGGCGTCACGGCCGTCATCGAGAACACGGCCGGACAAGGTTCCAACCTGGGATTCAGGTTCGAACACCTGGCGTATATCATCGACAAGGTCGAGGACAAGTCGCGCGTGGGTATCTGCATTGATACCTGTCATGCGTTTACGGCCGGATACGACCTGCGTACCGCTGCGGCTTGCGATGCGACATTCTCCGAGCTGGATCGGATCGTCGGACTGAAATACCTGCGGGGGATGCACCTGAACGATACGTTGAAGACGCTCGGCAGCCATGTCGATCGTCATGCTCCGCTGGGCGAGGGTGTGTTGGGGATCGAGTGTTTCCGGTACATCGCCCGCGACTCCCGCTTCGACGACATGCCGCTGATTCTCGAAACCCCCGACGAATCGCGTTGGGCGGAGGAGATCGCGGAATTAAAACGGTTTTCGGAAGAATAGTCGAACGGTTGCGATTCGCTTTCCGCCGAAACGGCTGTTTCGGCGGAAATTTTTGTGCGAATTTCCATCCGTAAGTTTGTAAATCAGAAGCGTATTCAGTATCTTTGGATAGGAGTGTGAGTGTTTCCCGTTCCTTCGAACTTATAAATCCGCCTGCCATAAATATTTTAGCGGTCTTTTTACGGTATTTCCCGGCATTCGAAGAGGGGGAGGCGTTCCGGAGTTGTATTCCGTCTGTGCGGGAGATTCAGGAAATAGCTTTCGGGTCGAAAAACAGCCGGGAAGCGGGTGGCTGGATCATTCAATATGCGGGGCGTCACGGTTACAACGCAGAAACGATCAATCGTTTTTGGAATATATACACTATGATCGATAACGAAGATACTTATTAAAAACGAGGCCATATTATGAAAAAGCGACTGTTATTATTTGCGATCCTGTTTTTCGGGTTGTGTGGTTGTGATAAGGACAACGGAGAGGATGTGGATCCGCCCGGAATCGGCCACTTTGTCTGGGTGAATGCCAGCGATCATCGGATTACGATGACTGTGAACGGTCAGTTCGAAGATGAGATCATGTTGCCCGGAGAGCGTATTTCGAAAACGATGATCGGATTTATTGCTCTTCCACCATCACCTGATTTGTATGTAATGCATGGGATTGAAATTGTATTTGACGACGGGCCTTACGGCGGTGTTTTCACAAGACCGAAGGAGTATCCGGCGGCTCCTTACAATCCGTGTAATGAGAAGGAGTATGTATGGGAGGATATGCCGGTGGAAAACGATTTGTCCCATTGGGTTTGGACCTACACTTTCACCAATGCCGACTACGATGCGGCCGTAGCTCGCGGGCCGATGACGGAGCAGTAGCGTTTTGCTGAAACAGCGAAATCCTTCGAGTCGAAATCCCCGGCGCAGATTCGCTGCGCCGGGGATTTCTGTTGAATATTGCTTGTTTCGTTGGAGCGCTGCCGATAATTCGCCGTCAGATTCGGTCGAGGCATTCGCGGATCAGGCGGGCGCTGTCGCGCACTTCCTCCTCGGTGATCGTGAGCGGCGGCGAGATGCGGAACGCCGTATCGCAGTAGAGGAACCAGTCGCTCAGGATGCCCGCCTCCTTGAAGAGCTCCATCATACGGAACATCTTGGCCGACGAGCCCAGTTCGACGGCCAGCAGCAGGCCGCTGCGCCGGATTTCCACGACCTGCGGATGATCCGCCAGCAGCGATTCGTAGAGGACGCCTCTGCCTTCGACGTGTTCCACCGTGCCGGTTTCCAACAGATATTCGAGGGCCGCCAGTCCCGTTGCGCAGCAGACCGGATGTCCGCCGAAGGTGGTGATGTGCCCCAGGGTAGGGGCGGTTTGCAGCGTGTCCATGATCTCTTTGCGCGATACGAAGGCTCCGAGAGGCATCCCGCCGCCGAAGGCTTTGGCCAGGCAGACGATGTCGGGTGTGACGCCGTACTTGCACATGGCGAACATTTCGCCCGTGCGTCCCATCCCGGTTTGAATTTCGTCGAAGACGAGCAGCGCACCCACCTCGTCGCAACGTCGCCGCAGGGCTTCGAGCCATCCGGGAACCGGGGGCCGTACGCCCGCTTCGCCCTGCACGGGTTCGACCACGACGCAGGCCGTGCGGCGGGTGATGAGTCGCAATTGGTCGAAATCGTTGAAGTCGATCGCCCGCACATCGGGCAGCAGAGGCCGGAACGCGCCCTTCCACTCCTCGCCTTCGGGCTCACCCATCAGGCTCATGGCTCCCTGCGTCGAACCGTGATAGGCCCGGCGCATCGAGACCAGCTCCGTGCGGTGGGTGTATCGCTTGGCGAGCTTCAGGGCCCCTTCGATCGCTTCGGCGCCCGAATTGACGAAATAGACGCTCGAAAGTTCTCCCGGCAGCAGCTCGGCGATGCGTGCGGCGTACCGCACCTGCGGCCGCTCGATCATCTCGCCATAGACCATGATGTGCATGTAGTCGGCCGCCTGCCGCTGCACGGCTTCCACCACGCGGGGATTGGCATGGCCGACGTTGCTGACCGAAACCCCCGCCACCAGATCGTAGTAGCGTTTGCCTTCGGGTGTATAGAAAAAAACGCCTTCTGCCCGCGCCACCTCGATCATCATGGGTTCGGGCGAGGTTTGGCCGACGTGGGCCAGGAACTGTTTGCGTAGTATCGTATTCATCGTTTTCCTTATTCTTCGGGATATTTGCGTCGGAGAATCGCTTCGGCGTCCCGCACCGAGGCGAAGGTCCAGCGATAGAGGATTTCGGCCCGTTTTCCGGCAGTCAGACGCCAGTCGGGAACCGTTTCCCGCATCCGGGACGAGAGCATGTAGATCAGAATGGCCGCCGAAGCCGATACATTGAGGCTCTCGACCATGCCGCACATCGGGATACGGAGAAATTCGTCGGCCGCAGCGACGATCTCGTCCGAGATGCCGGCGTGCTCGGTGCCGAAGACCAGCACGAAGGGGGAAGCCGCGACATCGAACGTTTCGGGAGTCTTGTCTTCGCGGTGAGGCGTGGTCGCCACGATGCGATAACCCCGCCCTTTCAGGTCGGCGATCGCCTCGGCCGTAGTGCGGTGGCGGTGCAGGTCGATCCATTTGTCCGTGCCCCGCACGATATTGACGTTGGGGTTGAACTTGCAGCGGGTTTCGATCGTATGTATATCCTGCACGCCGAAGGCTTCGCAGTGGCGCACCAGCGCACTGGCGTTCTGGGCATGGTAGGTGTTCTCGGTGAGGATCGTCATGTAGCGCGTGCGGCTGTCGAGGGTGCGTTGCAACACCTGCCGCCGCTCTTCGGACATGAATTCCGAGAGGTAAGCCGTACGTTCCGCGTACCAGTCGAGGGGTTTATTTGCGGTATTTGTCATCGTCGTCGAGCATTTTCAGGTAACTTTCGTAGCGCTGCCAAGATATTTCGCCCCGTTCTACGGCTTCGCGCACGGCGCAGCCCGGTTCGTGGACATGGGTGCAATTGTAGAAGCGGCATTGGGGGGCCAGGCGCATCATCTCGGGGAAGTAGTGCCACAGCTCGGCATCGGCGATGTCGATCAGTCCGAAGCCCTTGATGCCGGGCGTGTCGATCAGGTAGCCGCCCGACGAAAGGGGGTACATCGTCGAGAAGGTCGTGGTGTGGCGCCCTTTGTGATGGCTTTCGGAGATGTCGCCCGTGCGGATGTCCAGCCCCGGCTCGACGGTTCCGGCCAGGGTCGATTTTCCCACTCCGGAGTTGCCGGCCAGCAGCGTGGTGTGTCCCTTCAGTAATTCCCGCACGGCTTCGATACCCGTGCCGTCGAGCGCCGAGACTTCGAGTACGGAGTACCCGGCGCTTTCATAGGTGGCTTTGAATGCGGCTACGGCTTCGGGATCCTGTGCCGCCAGGTCGGCTTTGGCCAGCAGAATCGTGACGGGTACGCGGTAGGCCTCGCAGGTTACCAGGAAGCGGTCGATGAACTCCGGAGCCGTCACGGGAGAGAACAGCGTCACGACCAGCAGCGCTCGGTCGAGGTTGGCGGCGATGATGTGCGACTCTTTGGAGAGGTTCGAGGCCCTGCGAATGATGTAGTTGCGGCGCGGCACTACTTCGCAGATGACTCCGGCGTCCTCTTCGTCCCGTTCGCAGACGACCCGGTCGCCCACGACTACGGGGTTGGTCGAACGTACGCCTTTCAGACGCAGGCGTCCCCGGATACGGCACTTAACCGTTTCCCCGGCGTTCGTGCGGACGTCGTACCAGCTGCCCGTCGTGCGGATTACCGTTCCGGTGAATTGTCGCTCCATAATTCTTGTTCATCGATTGATACCTGCTCTTTGGCCCATTCGAGCAGCGGGAAGAGCGAATCCGCCAGACGGATCATCGGACGGTAGCATACCGACCGGTCGAGCGTCTTTTCCTCGGCCAGCGTATGGTCCTTGTTCAGAGATTCGAACGCCGAGAAGAGCAGCCCCAGGATCAGCAGCGTCTTGGCTGCGGATACCGCGACACCCAGCAGATGGTCCGGGATGCCGAAGCCTGCGAAATGAAACACCTTGCGCAACAGCCGTCCCACGATCGCCACCGCGATCAGTACGACCACGAAGACCGCCAGGAAACCGCCTGCCGTCGCGAACTCTTCGTCCAGATGCAGCAATGCGCCCGCTTCGGTACCGAAGCGGATGCCGAGCCATGCCCCCAGGACGATGCCTGCGAGCGAGCAGAGTTGCAGAATGAGCCCCTGCCGCCAGCCGTTGAATACGGCCCACAGCATCAGGAGTCCGACGATCAGGTCTATTACGCTCATTTGGCTTGTGTCGTTTCGTTTATGCCGGTCGCATGCCTTCGCCGATATTACCTTTGTCCGGTGAAGGGTCCGGTATTCTTTTCGGAAGTACTTTGATCCGTTTTCAGACAACTTTCGCAAGTCGGTCCGAGCCGCGTTTTTCTTCTACAAAGATAGTGAAAGCCGGGAGAAAACGGGAACTTGTTCCCGGTTTTCCGAGGCGCATCCTATTTTCTGCAAAGATAGCGAAAGGTGAGAGCAGCGCCAAAACTTAATTTCCGGTTTTTCTGTTTCTGCGGGACCGGGATTGCAAGTGTTCCCGTTATCCGCTCCAACCGTCGGTTTTCGGTCCTTGTTCGAACGGTATTTTCCGTAAAGATACGGACAAAATGCGTATAATCGAAAATACCGATTTTTTTGATAGAGCGTCGGACTTGTAAAGATATGTATTTGGTGAAAGATTTTAAGAAACAGCGCCGCTCGGTTCTCCTCTGGTGGTTGGCTGTGTTGGATCGGTTCTAAATATAATAAATATAGGTATTTATTCGCTTTAACGGATAATGTCACGAAGATTGACGTTCAGTGCATTGCATATGATACACATGGTCTTTACCGTGAGGTTGGTGCGTCCGGATTCGATGCGGCTCATATTGGATCTTTCCATGTCGCAGCGGTATGCGAGTTCTTGTACAGTCATTTGTTTTTCTTTCCTTAACTCTCTGATTTTATTCGAGATAAATTTTATCTCTTCCTGGTAGCTGATTGTCATTTTAACTTTTTCAATGAAAATTTTTGTCGTACAAATATTTATATATATATTTGCACCGTGCGTATCATATATGATACGTTTTCGGAGAGTTAATACGCTCATAATAAAATATATATAGTATATGAACTCATTTCAAAACACTTATCAATTATGAAAAAAACATTATTTGTGAAGTTTCTGTTCTTACTTCTGTGCGGGAGCGTGCTGACTACCGCAGGTTGTAAGGATTACGATGACGACATCGACGCCTTGCGTAATGATGTCGAAGATCTGAAGGGGACGGTTGTCGAACTCAACGGTTTCGAGAATCGTATTGCGGCGTTGGAGCAGACCCAGGCCGCTTTCGAAGCGATCGATTTTTCCGGATTTGCGAAAAAGGGCGATATTTCTTCGTTGCAAACCCAGATCGAAGGATGTGTCAAAGACAGCGATCTGGCTGCGAAGGTCGTCGCAGCGATCGAATCTTCACTCGCCGACGGGGCCTTGCAGGAGAGCCTGAACAGTCTGAAATCGGGTATTCTGGAGGAAATAGCGGGTATTTATGCTACCCAGGAAACTTTGGAGAGCGTTCAGGAAACGCTGGAAAATATGATTGAGCTCAAAAAGGATGCCGCAGGTTTTTCGCTCGAAGTGACGCAGCTCATCGAATCTTACCTGTCGGACAACGGTTTCGAGGCTGCCGGTGGAGAGCTGACCGACAGTCAGGTGAGCCAGATCGAAACCGCCGCCTCGCAGTGGATCGCCGATGCTATCAAGGCCGAACTCGAAACGGCCGGCAGCTCGATCAATAAATGGCTGGGCGATGAACTGGCAGTTTATATGGACCAGATGACATTGGGCGACAACCTGTTGGGGCAGGTTTCCACGCAGGCGATCGCATCGGTTATGGAGGAACTGGACAAGGAGGCCAGTGCGCTGACTGAAAAGATCCAGGGACTGATCCGGGAAAACAACGGTTCGCTCGTGATTTCCAAAGACCAGCTCGACCAGGAATTTCAGAATTATCTGGCGACGTTGGAGGCCAATGTCGGTTTGCTCGGTAGTCGTATCCAGTCGATCGTTTACCTGCCGGATTATGTGGACGGTCTGATCTATTTCGGCAACGGGGAGCAGTATATCGTGTTGTCCCGTGAGAACGAAGTTACGCACGAAACCGAGTACCGGAATCTTTATTTGCGTCCCAGTGCGGAAGGCGAGCAGATAGCGACTCTGCGATTCCGTATGACGCCGGCCCGTGCTGTGAAAAAATATGCCAATACGGAGGCCATGTCGCTCATAACCGAAGAGGTCGGAACGCGTGCGGCGGCCGGTTTTACGATCGAAGAGATCAAGGACATCGATGAAACGACCGGCGAATTTACGGTTGTCGCTACGACGGATTACGATTATGTTTCCGCAGAAAAGGCCGGCAAGACGCAAATGGTCGCCCTCCATGTCGATGGTTCGGCATTGAGCGAAGGCGAATCGAACGATTTCGAAACGGACTTCACGTCGGCTTTTATCGGAACCGCCTATGCCAAAGCGGGTATTCAGATCCCTGCGACGAATTTCGTGTTGGCCCGGGCCGATGCCGAGAATGAGGGCGAATACGTCGAATATACCGACGAGGTGACTACCGAAGTAAAATATACGGACAAAGAGGTTCATGGCGTGTTGGCCGGATATACGGTCATGTATAAGGACGGTGAAACGATCCTGCCGCTCGCAGAGGCTGCCGAAGCTAATAATTGGACCGTGGATCTGGCGGCACTGGTATCGGCGTCGGCGGAATTTACCTTCAGTGATCCGGGTAGCGAGGAGCTGTATGCCGTCGATGGAAAGGCGCTTACATTCGCTGTTGCCGAGTCGGAAACTGCGTTGATCGGACAGACAGTAACCGCTGCTGCGACTTATGCATTGCTCGACGAAGAGGGATTTTCGCTCGAAGTGAAAGCCGGTGCCGTGAATAAATTCTCCATCGCACCCGACGGTGTCGAACTTTCCACGCCGAAATCCGAAGTGATGTGGACGTATGCTGCCGCTACCTCCGACGATACGTATGAGGCGAAGGGACTTGTGTTGACTCCGGATAAGGGTATGCTTTCTGCCGTTCAGTATAATGCGCTCAAGGATAATGAGAATCTGGTTGTCGAACTTTACCGGGGTACGGAGCTTGTATCGGAGATCGTCCCGTCGATCGAATTGCCGGCTACTCCGACCTACGATACGGACGTGCAAACGGTCGATTTGAAGTTGGTCGGCGATCTGGCACAGAGTGCTGAATATGTCGTAAAAGCCGTTTATACCAACGACGACAAGACCGTCGTAACGATTACGATTCCCGTATCCGTAACGGGTATTCCTGAAATTCCGATGCTGGAGCAAACGCTCGAATTGCCGTATAATGCAGCCTCCTCGACGGGCCATCACGTCGCTGTCGAAGAATTCCGTGCGCTCCTTTGGGAGAGTCTGGATCAGACGGCCCGTGCGCAATTCGGAGAGGAAACGTTCATGCAGCTCTCCTGGACGAGCGACATGGCGAAGGATGAAGCCGGCAACTATGCGACGGTCGGAGCGAGCGGTAAGAACATCAACTTTGTCTTCGGTAAAGCTGCGGCTCTGAATGTTTCCTACACCGTGAAGAATCTCTTTACGACTGCCGATCCCGTACTTACGTTCGAAGCTGTCCTGCACGTGACTGTTACGGCTCCCGAAATCGAGTTGCTGCGCGGATCGTCGCTTTCGGACGACGATCGTGCCCAGGCCGTAATGAAGATCGAAGGCAGCACGCTGCAAATCGATGCATTCGACCTGTCGAAAACCTGGTACATCGCAAAAGATGCTCCGGCAGAAGCAAAGGTCGTTTATGCGACCCAGGCAGAAGGGGCTGTCATCACGGATGCGACGCTCGATTGGGGTACCTGCGACGAATTGTCGATCGTGGTTACCGCCCAGGTGATGTATGGTGGCAAGGCGTTGGGCGAGCCGAAGACCTTTACCGTATCGATCGCTGATCCGATCGCTGACGCGACGATTGCGGTCGAAACCGGAAAACTCGTCGCCAAAGTCGATGAAGATGTAACGCTGGATGTCGCTACGTTGCTTACATTGAAGGCGGTCAATGACGTGAATGTATTCGATGGTTCGACAAATGCGCAGAATACCAATACGGCGGTAGCCGCAACCATCGAATATGGCGAGGCGGTGGTTTCCATCCCCGACGGCCGTGTGAAGTTCGATGCGGAGAGTCATGTTCTTACGGTAGTCGAAGGCGGTGATCTGGAACTGATGAAGGAGATTACCGTAACGATTCCGGTGAAATATGTCTATACGTTCGGCGAACGTACGGCGCAGATCGTTGTGAATGTGACGAAATAACCGCATCGTGGACGGCGATTGTTTCAGGTTTTCTTCCTGCGGGGGAAGGAGCGGAAGAAGATAACCGGAAAATCGCCGGGTGAAAAGGCTCCGAATCTTTATTGAATGGCGGGACCGGCTCTATTCAGAGCCGGTCCCTTTTTGATATGTTTTTGCGGAGGATATGACGGCAATACGAGTGTAGGCGACACTGCGGCGAAGGCTGTGGGTATGCGGCGGTCGGATGCGAAAATCGTGAATTTTCCGGTATATTCGGGCGTATAACCTGCCGATCGGGTTATGCACTGTCGGCTGATGTTGAGTATATTCTGCGCCTCGTGCGAAGTATTCTCTGTTTTTTCTGTCGCTTGGAAATTCCGGATATTGATT
>ENA-UESJ01000722-UESJ01000722.1-human-gut-metagenome-genome-assembly--contig:-NODE-722-length-17466-cov-5.886250_pt1 | contig 17466 bp, 10 predicted proteins | sample MGYA00243000_ERZ508001 | MGnify/ENA primary metagenome ERZ508001 (study PRJEB26167, sample SAMN06115479) | human gut metagenome | host: Homo sapiens | place: China:Chongqing | collected 2015-03-03... | reverse complement strand
AAAATCAACAGACCGAGCGCAATGTAATTGAGCGTATCGACCGATAGGTTCACCTTGTCGTACATATCAGTGATCCAATTGCGGCCACGGCGCGGCGCTTTGGGGTCTGACGATTCTGTCTGCTGCTCGCTTGTCGATTGCGGCTGTTTCTTGTTTTCCTCCATTGTTTTCGCTCCTCCTTCCATAACGATAGAGCAAGAGGCTCCGTGCATGAAGTACAGAGCCTCTGCGAAGCATGTTTGAAAGCTGATGGCACAAGGGACTCTGCCCCATTGCACCGTGAAACCGTTACTTTCTGGTCATGTACTTGCGCATATCCAGAATAACAGCGAACAGGATAACCGCGCGCTTTACGATGTAGGTAACGTTGCCGGAGATGCCCAGGAAGGTCATGCCGGCGATAATCAGCTGCATCATGAACACGCCAAGGACAACGCCGGAGATTCTGCCGGTGCCGCCGACGAACGATACGCCGCCGATAACGGCTGCGGAAATGGCGTCGGCTTCGTAGTTCAGACCCAGCGTCGCAGTGGAGGAACCCATACGGGCAGCTTCGATGAAGCCAGTATAGCCGTACAGAGCGCCAGCGACCATGAAAACGCCGATGATGGTCATCATAACGTTCACGCCGGAAACGCGGGCTGCTTCCTCGTTAGAACCGACGGCAAACATGTTTTTGCCGAAAGCGGTCTTGTTCCAGACGACCCACATCAGCGCGGTCACGATCAGCGCCAGCAGCACATACATGGGAACCACGGTGAAGATGGCAGTGCCGTTGGGGCGAACGCCGGTTTGAATTTGGAACAGGGGCTTGGTGACGAAGCTGGTGGTGTAGCTGGAGTCGAAGGAACCGACCTGCACCGAGTTGGAAACCGTCAGGTAGATACCGTAGACGATCATCTGCATGGCCAACGTGATGATGTAGGGGTGAACCTTGAATTTCGCCATGACGAAGCCGTTGATCAGACCAACACATGCGCCGATGAGCATAACGAGCAGCAGCACCAGCACGATGTTGGCAGGGGCTCCGCCTGCCAGCACGCGATTGGCAACGTCCGCACGCTGGAGCAGGATGGCCGCCACGAAAGCGGTCAAGCCAGCCACGCGGCCGCCGGTCAAGTCCGTACCGGCCAGAATGATACAGCCGGCAACGCCCAGCGCCATCGGCAGACGGGCGGCGGTCAGGGAGATGATGTTGATGAGGGAAGCGGGCTTGAGGAAGGCGTCACGCTGCGTCTGGACATACAGCGCCAGCAGCACGATGACAATAATCATGGCGTGATCGAGAATCCAGTTCAGGACGCTCTTCACGGAGAGATTCGGCTTTTTTGCCTTTGTTGCAACATTCGACATGTTCAGGCAACCTCCTTACAAGTTCTTTGCAGCCAGTTCGAGTATCTTTTCCTGATCGACCTTACCGTCGCCTGTCGGGACGTATTCGCCGGCAATCTGACCGGCGCTCATCACGAGAATACGGTTGCAAGTGCCCAGGAGTTCAGGCATTTCGGAAGAGACCATGATGATGCTCTTGCCCTGCTTGGCGAGGGACTGAATCAGCTCATAGATCTCGTACTTGGCGCCCACGTCGATACCGCGGGTCGGGTCATCCAGCAGCAGAACGTCAGGATTGGTCAGCATCCAGCGACCGAAAATGACCTTCTGCTGATTGCCGCCGGACAGATTCTTAATCTGCTGACGCTGACTGGGCGTTTTGATGTGCATCGCTTCAATCATGCGATCCGTATCCCGAGCCATTTTTGCGTCGCTGAGCAGCGGGAATTTCCCCAGCTTGTAGTTCTTCAGGTTGGCGATGACGGTGTTTGCGCGGATGTCAAGGATGCCGAAAATGCCAGTTGCGCGGCGTTCCTCGGTGACCAGCGCAAAGCCCTGCTTGATGGCGCTGTTGGGTGACAAGTTGGAAATTTCCTCGCCCACCTGCGTGCCATTGATGTCGTGTACTTCCATGCTGTAGTCTTCAGGCGTACCGCCCTGCGCGGCGCGGAAGCCGAAGTTGAACTTCTTGATGGTGCCGCTTTGACGGGTGCGATAGCCGAAAAGGGTTTCCAGCAGCTCGGTACGGCCGGAGCCATCCAAACCCGCTACGCCCAGGATCTCGCCCTTGTGGAGCGTGAAGCTGGCGTCGCGCAGCTGATTGTATTTGGCGGTCAAGCCCTCCACCACGATCATCGGATCGTCGTGGACGATGTTATCCTTGGGCGGATAGGCTGCGCTCAGCTCGCGACCGCACATGTTCCGAATGACCTCTGCGCGGAAGGAATCGTCGTCCGTGCCGTATTCGGTCTTGTGGCGGGTGGTAATCCAGCGTCCGTCGCGCATAACGGTCACGTCGTCGGCAATGCGCCAGATTTCCTTCATCTTGTGGGAGATATAAACGATGCCTACGCCGCGTGCCTTGAGCATATTGATGATGGAGAAGAGCACCTCAACCTCCGCCTCGGTCAGGGAAGAGGTCGGCTCGTCCAGCACAATAATCTTGGAGTTGAAGGAAACAGCTTTTGCAATTTCCACCATCTGACGGCGCGAAACGGGCATGGTGGACATGATGGTACGCGGGTTGATGTTGATGCCGAATTTCTCAAAATTCAGATCCTTAAAGACCTCCATGGTCATGTCGTATTCGGCCTTGTCGGAAACGAAGGGCATCTTAGCGCCGCCGAGCTTGATTCGCGGATAGCGCCCGAGCCAAATGTTGTCCATCACGCTACGCTTCAGCGCCTGATTCAGCTCCTGATGCACCATGGCGACGCCGTTGTCCAGCGCATCGCGGGAAGACTTGAAGTTAACCTCTTTGCCGTCGAACCAGATTGTGCCCGCATCCTTGCTGTAAATGCCGAAAAGGCACTTCATCAGCGTGGATTTACCGGCGCCGTTTTCGCCCATGAGTGCATGGACGGTACCGGGACGGACGGTCAGCTGTGCATCGTCAAGCGCTTTGACGCCGGGGAAGGACTTGCAGATGCCTTCCATGCGCAGCAAAACATCGTCTTTTTGCATGTTTGTCTTTTCCTTTCCTGGAATTCAACGAGAACAAACGATTGTAAAGCGGCGGATGATACCGTGGGTACCGACCTGCCGGAGAGCAAGTCGAATGCTGCTTGCCATATGTTGGTCAGCAGTGAAAGACGGAGAGAACCATTCGGTTCTCTCCGCCCGAAGTGCTCAGGGAAGAATTACTCGCCAGTGTACACAGCGTAGGGAATCTGCACGAACCAGTTGTCAACGATAACGTAGTTCTCGTTCAGACCCTCGAACTTGTTTTCCTTGCCGGCAATCAGGTTCGCGGTGATGGTCGCAACAGCGTCCGCCATACCAACGTTGTCCTGCTTGATGGTGCCGACCATGTAGCCGTTGTTGATCAGATCCTTCGCAACGTCGGTCGCGTCCACGCCGAACACGGGGATCGCGGTGGTGCCTTCGCCGTGGTTGTAGCCAGCGTTCTGCAGAGCCATCACAGCGCCATACGCCATGTCGTCGTTGTTGCAGATAACCAGCTCGACCATGTTGCCGTTGCCTTCGTTGTACATGGACAGGACGGTCTGCATCTGCTCAGAGGAGAAAACGTTGGACCAGCTGCCGTTGGGGTCAACGAGGTACTTGTTGGCGTTGGAGGCGTCGTAGAACTCAATCTCCGGCTTGCCCGCGGCAACCAGCGCCTTGTTGGCGTATTCCACAGCCAGCGCGGTACGAGCGATAGCTTCCTGGTTAGCTTCGTCGCCCTTGAACATGATGTAGGAAATCTTGCCGTCGCCGTTGAGGTCGATGTCGTTGTAATGCTCAACCAGATACTGACCAATCAGCTCGCCCTGCATACGGCCGGCGTCTTCAAAGTTGGTGCCGACGAACGCGGAAGCGGGGTTGTTCAGAAACAGGTTGGCGGCTTCTTCGTTGTTGGTAGAGACAGGACGGTTGAACCAAACGGTGGGGATGCCCGCAGCCTGAATCTGGTTCATGATGGTCTGCGCCGTGCTGATGGCGCCGGATTCAACGAGGTTCACCACAATAGCTTCGCAGTCGTTGTTCATCAGAGCCGTGCTGATGAAGTCGGACTGTACCTGCTGGTTGCCGTTGGCGTCGGAGCCGTTGATCGTCAGGTTCAGCTTGGCGAAATCAGCTTCCATTTCGGAACGCACGGAGGAAAGGTACACGTCGCCGTAGGTGTACCAGGACACATACGTATCGGCCAGCGCACTGACGCACGCAAAGCACATCATGACAGACAGCAGCAGAGCAACGAGTTTCTTCATTACAGAAGCACCTCTTTCTTTGTTTTTTGCGATTTCTCGCATGTCTCTTTTTTTGGCTCGGTATCGACAGAATCGAACAAACATGCAAAATCCGGTCGAATACTGACCAATTGAGCTAACTGCATTATATCATCGTTTCTGTCCGTTGTCAACACAATTTGTCGTAATTTTACGTGACTTTCACACAAAAATATTCACGTAAACAAATACGACGTGAACGCCCTATATTGACAAATTCTTGTCCATATGGTATAGTTGAATCAGAAACAAAATACTTACTGATTAGTAGTGTCGTTTGTTTTGCCTACTGTTGGAGGCGCTCGTATGGCGCTCCCTTTATTTGTGTTGCCTGTAATGAATGGAAGGCACTACCGCACAATTCGTCGGCAGCGTTGGCGATGTCTTTTCCGCCATCTGCGGCATGCAAATTTCTCGATTTACATCCAGTAAACCTTCGAAATTTGCATTTGCATCTGACGAAAAATCCATTCGTCAGCCGACTGCCTCATTGTGCGGTGTTACCCTAAATCTACCCTTGACAAATCACATTCCAAAAGAGGCTTTGTCAAGCCCTCTCCCTGGCAAGGGCGCACTTACTCACCACCTGCAAGCAGACGGTGGTATCCCTCCCGTTGGTCGGGCTCGTGCACTCTCCGATGGGGAGTTTCGCTCTCTGCGGAGAGCGACAGGAAATTCGGCAAACCTCATTCCCTGCACGAAAAACGCCGCTGCTGGCAGAAGTACAGCAGCGGCATTTTTCGTGATGACGCAGCATTGCCGATAGCGCTGAGGCGGATTCTCTATGCAGTTTTTTATAGGCTGACAGCTCCGTAAGCCTTCGTCGTCAGCTTCAGGTACTCAACGCCTGCCAGCATGACAATACCAATGCCATGCGTATCGTTGAAGTTCCACATCAGCGTGCGATAATAGGCGCGGGAGAAGGAGAAACCTGATCCGCGGCACACGCCGTACAGGTTGCCGTCCCGGTCAATCGCCTGCTCGCACAAGCCCTTCCAGGCACGCTCGACGGCGCTGCGTACCTCATCCAGCACCGCCACATCATACCAGCCGTTACGCAGGCCGCGGGAGAAGGCGCAGATGAACATGGCCGTCGCCGAGGACTCCAGATAGGTACCGGGTTCATCAAGAATCTGATGCCACAATCCGGAGGCATCCTGCAGCTTCATGTACCCTGCGCTGAGCTCGCGGAAGAACAATAGCAATGCAGGCCGCTTCTCATGGCCGACCGGCAGCTTTTGCAGCAGCTCGCTGAGGGTGAACAGCACCCAGCCGTTGCCTCGGCTCCAGGGGATACGGTTGCTCTTTCCGTTTCGCAAACAGCGCATGTGGGACATGATCTGTTTGTCGGGCATAAAGAGGAGGTCCTTGTATTGAAGCAGCTGATTAGCGCAGGCGTTCATACCTTCCATACTACCGGTCAGCTCCGAATAGCGGCACAGAAAGGGGCCAGACATATACATATCGTCCGCCCAGATGGTATCGTCGCGGCGGCAATAAGCTCCTTCGGAGGTGCGGGGCTGTTCATGGAGCATATATTCCCCAATGGCATCAGCCAGCTTGCGGACAGCCGCGTCGCCGGGCTTGGCGCATTCCAGCATCATGGAGCCAAAGGAGCCGCAGTCGTCCAGCGCGTCAAGCCAGCAGATTTGCTGATTGACCCCCGGAAAGCCATACCTTGCCTGATCATAAAGCGCATACTCATGGATGGAGACGACCTGATCCGCATGGCTTGTCACATAGTCGTTCATGACCTCGCGGCTCAGGAAATGCCCCGCCTGCCACATGCCGTAGAGCGTAACGCCCAGCGGATAAGTCCAGCGGCCAAAGAGCTTGCTTTCCACATAGGGACGCAGAGCAACGCCGTCAAAGCCAGTGCGCCAGGTGATTGTCCCCTCCGCGCCCTCAACCAGCTGTCCCATGGCGCATGCGGTGAAGGCTGAAGTATCCGCGGTTTTCAGCGGGCCCATGATGAGATAAGGTGTCGTCCTTCCATGAATATGCACAGGAGGCTTCCTCCAAGCCCAGTCGCTGTCGCTCACCAGCGCGGCCACCGCCTGATAGGGGCCGACGGCCACAACATCATGCTGTGCTCCGGGGATAACCCGTCCGGGCTTACCGTCCACGATCAGGGTTACAGCGTCATGGGCGGCAAGGGGGACACGGACGCTTCCCTTGAGCCACGCCGCATATACGCCTGCCCCGACAAGAGACTTTTTCTCCGCGCGGGGAAGCCAGGTCAGCTCCGGCGGCATAAAGTCGCCAAAGAAGCTGCCCACGTCAATCTGCATCCGTTCATCCACCGGCTCCGTGTAGAGGATTCCTGCCTCCCCGTCATATTCCTTGTAGGGCAGTACATAATTACAGGGCTCCCACTGCGGCATGGCATTGGCGAAAGCGCAGCCAAAGCCGATCTCCGTCCGCTCGCAGCGCCATACGAAACGATTGTAGCCTGCCCTCAACGACACATCGATCCTGCATTTTTCATGGGTGCGTTCCTGATTGCCGTTGGACTGGAACACCCTTTCCTCATTCAACCACACCTGAACAGGACCGTCGCACTCCACCATGAAGCCGGAGCTCTTGGCCTGCGGACAGTATAGGTCGGCGGCGGCATAGACAATTTCGCCATTCTCTCCGCCGGGAAAACGCCGCGCAAAATCCAGCAGATATCGCGCCTTTCGATCCGCCTGAATGCCTGACTCATCAAAGGTGCGCCAGATAAAGGGCGTAACAGGATTTTCCCCCATAAATCGGGTTCCAAGCAGATCAATGATTCTCCCGGCATCGTCGCCATAGCTCCAGGCAGCGCTGTTGCGATCGTCAAAATAGTATCCCATGGTCAATTTCCTTTCTTTTCTGCAATGCTTTCGCGATAGGCGGAACGCTTGGCTTCAATGGCGCGGCTGCCGCCCGCGGAGAGATAGGCGGCCACGCAGCGATCCCATTCCTCATCGAAATTCTCAGCCGGGCACATGATGGTTCGTATGCGGAGCTCCCTTTCCTTCGCGGCCAGGATGTTAACCGTTTCCAGCGACGCGGGGATATAGCCGGTAAGCGTCGGGATGGAAAAGGTGTTTGTCATCGCGACGCGCCACGCGTCCCGCCGCAGGCTTCGCAGCCGCTCCATATACATACCCAGCGACAGCCGTGCATCTATATCGTCGTCCGGAGTATAGGCGTATCCGTTGTACATCAGCGCTAGGTCAGTCACGCTGATTCTTGGCTGCTGCATCTGGCTGCTGCTTACTGCAACGGGCATATTGCCCTCCAGCGTGTAGTGCTCGTTCTCAAAGCCATAACGAAGGACGAAATCATTCTCCGGCTGCGCAAGCCAGTTCAAATAGCGCACGGCTGCGTCCGTATGCGCGCTACGGGAGGAGACGAATACCATCATGCCATAGGGATGATAGGTGTACTTATAGGCATGCCGTCCATCAGGAGCAAGGATGTCGACAGCCGCAACCTCCGCGGATGGGTCGGTGCTGTACAGCTTTGTCAAAGCCCCGTTGACGCTGTCGAACCCATACCAGGAATCATTGCACCAAAACCCAACGTCGCCATTAATGATGGCCTGCCCATACTGGGATTTATCGTTCTCCCCGATCATGGCGAAATCGCTGTTGAGCAGCCCAGCATTATACAGGGTGTTCAGATAGCGATAGCCCTCCTTGGCCCCATCGTACAGGAAGAAGGGGCGCGAGGCCAGATCCTCGTCGGAGATAGCATCCTGCTCATAGAAGCCTTCGATCAAAAGGAGCATCGGCCAATAGGTCGTGCCGTAGCTAAGGAAGGCGGGAGCATCCGTGCCGCGGCCGGCAAAGTCGGCCTGCTGGAAGGACCGCAGGATTTCCAGCAGCTGCTCCGCCGTCAGGGCATAGCAGCCGTTTTCCTCCTTTGGCAGATCAATTCCCAAACGATCCAGCCAATCCTTGCGGATGAAGGCGCTGGTCACATCGGTGGTGCTGCGCAGGGAGGGAATCGCGTACTGCCGCCCGTCGATTTCTCCATACGGCAGCACAGAGGCATGACTTCGTTTCAGATAGGAGCCGTTTTCCTCCAGCTCGTCGGTAATGTCGGCAACCAGTCCATTGCGGCACAGCGTCAGCCAGAAATCATACTCATAGGTGAACATGATGTCCGGCGGTTCGTTCTGACCTGCCAGCAGATTGATCTGCGCCACGTCATCCGCGCGCTTCACACGCACAAATTGCAGATCTATATCCAGTTCGCGAAGCACCCGGCTTTGAATATAGCGTACCCAGGCGTTGTCCTCGCAGGAGCCATATTCCTCGGGCATGTTCTCCCGGTCATAGACCATGACGCGAAGCGTTTCCGTCTGTGCCGACGCGCTCCCATGCACAAGGAACGGCAGCGTCAGCAGGAGAAGGAGAAACGAGAGCAGGCACATCTTTCTCACAGGAAATACCTCAATCATTTTCTGTGACCGGGAATTATACCCGGTCGCTCAAACAGCGGAGCGCATATTAAGGTAACACCGCACAAATGAGGTGGTCGGCTGGCGGAAAAGACATCGCCCGACGCGCCGCCGAATTGTGCGGCGTTGCCTTAAGGCAATACCGCACAAATGAGTTGGTGCGATGGCGAATGCATTTTTTGTCAGATGCGATTGCAGAAATCGAAGGTTTACTGGAGGTAAATCGAGATTTCTGCAAGAAGCAGATGGCAGAAAAGGCATCGCCAGCGCTGCCGACGAATTGTGCGGTAGTGCCTTAAATATCCGTGCGCTCGGCCTTTTCAAAGTCAAGAATCGTCTGATGACCGCCGGCATTGATCTCGATTGCGCCCGCGTCAAATTCCGTCTGAGCAAACTCGTTATCATAGCGCTTGTAGCCATGGATGCAGATGGTTTCTCCCCCGACGGTCAGGGGCCTGTTCCAGCCGAAGGTGATCTCACCCTGAGAGGGAGACTGGTAGATCAGGTTGTGCGTGTCGCCGCACACCTTTTTCCCGGCAAAGCCGTCCATGAACGCCTCAAAGCTGCCGTTTTCAGCCTTGGAGCCCATTTCAATGACCCACACGTTTGCGTGACCCTGCGCGATGTACTCATAATCGTCGGCACGGTCATATTTCTCCTGCCAGCTTTCGGCGTACAGCTCTTTGAACATGGCGGGATCCTTCTTTTCCCAGTAGCCGGGCAGCAGCGAATACACCGCCGCATACCCATCGCCTTTGCGGCCAAAGATCCAGCCCTCCTTCTCCACCACCTCGTCCATCTCATGCCTGGGGAAGTAGAGGTGGGAATAGAGGTAATCCACAAAGTCGGGTTCAACGCGGTACAGGCACAGCAGCACGTTTTCATGCTGCACGGCGCGGGGCAGGGTCAGGTTGCCGGCCCAGCAGTTGGGACGGTTGGAATACTCGGTGGAAGCGGGATTGGTTGTAAAGATGACTGCCTTGCCGCCCAGGGAGGCCGTCCAGGGATGCTGCTGATAGCCCATGCGGCCCTTGCGGAAATCCTGCGCGCAGCTGAGGATATAGTCCGGCGTACGGCGTGTGTAGATGTCCACCTGTGTCATGGCTGTGAAGTCGGGCGCATCCACGCAGGGCGCACCAGCCTCATCATGCAGCTTGTAGCGCTCATAGTAGGCGCGGACACGGTTAGTCATCCAGTTCCATGTGGGGAACACCTTCAGCGAGTTCTCAATGGTCAGGCGGTCGGAGTATGTCTGCTGGCCCCAGAAGAACATGATGTTGTCAAAGTCGGCGGGATCCACGCCATAATACTTGGCGTCCGCCACGTCGATGCTCATGCGCTCGCGGTTGGTTTGGATTCCCGTGGGAGCCGCTGCTGCCGCCAGGATAGCCTTGGGACAAACATAGCCGTTGGCAGCCAACATCACGGCGCAGTTGCTCATGGTGCCGGCGTATCCCTTATCAAACAGCAGCGCCATCACGGCGGAGCAATCCTCATAGTCGGGCTCGATGATAAAGCGGGTATAGACGCGGCCATGGGTGGTGGGCAAGTGCCCTTCAAAATGATTGACCGCCAGGTCAAACACCAGCATGTCAATCAGCATGCGGCAGCGGGTGCGGATATCCGCCTCGTCGGCATAGATCATCAGGTTGACCAGACCCAGCATGTCATCCATGTAGTATCCCTGAGTCAGCCATTCGCTGAAGCCGAAGCGTTCACGCCAGTTCAGCCAGCGGCGCAGGAAGGCGGTGGCATGGGCGTGATGCTCAGCGCCGGTCATGCCATTGTTGGGGAACACCACGTCAGGATACATCTGCCCCACCAGATATTCGGCGCTGTGATACAGGATTTGATGATTCTCGGTGAAGAAGCAGGCGTGCACATCGCCGGGCTCGTCCAGCCAATACTTGAAATGAATCAGACTCTGTTCAATCTTCTGTGCCTGCTCCTCATTCAGGCGCGTTCCGCGATGCTCGCGCAGCATACGGATCAGCGCGGGGATGGTGAAATCAGCGCAGTCCAGGCGGGCGTCGATGCGCTCAAGCGCCTTGTCAATGGCGAAGTTTCGAATAGGCGGCGTGTCGATCCCGGCCTTTTGCAGCTCCATCTTCGCCAGATCGTAATACAGGCCCAGGAAGCCGTTGAACGCGTCAAACGCGCCGGACATTTCCTCGGGCGTGGTTGCAGCCTGGACCTTTCCAAGCTCCACGACATGTTCCAGATACTTCAGGTTGTTGATGTGATTATCCCTCGCTTTCATGATAGTCAGCCGCCGTCTCGGCGGCTATGGTACTGTCTGCGGAGGGATGCTTCCGATACTCGCCGGGGGAGCATCCCATATACTGTTTGAACAGACGATACATGGTCTGCTCGCTGCCAATGCCGACCTGCTCGGCAATATCCCGCTGGGAGATGGTCGTATTCACCAGCAATTCCTTCATCTTTTCAAGGCGGATGCCGAGCAGATAGGCTGAAAAGGTTGTTCCCATCTCCGTTGATATGATCTTTCTGAGATAGGAATAGCTGATTCCCAGCGCGCTTGCCACATCCTCGGGCGTAAGAGACTCGGCATAGTGATCGCCGATGTAGCGGATAAACTTGTTCGTATAGCCGCTGCCGCCCTTGTGCGCCTTAGCCAACTGCCTGGAAAGCTGAACAAATTTGCCCTCCAGCCATGTCAGCATGTGCTCCAAGGTGTCAAAGCTGCTCAGATAACGGAACGGGGAATGCTCCGGTTCGTCAAACAAGGCGTTGAACTGCACGCCCTTGCGAAAGGCCGTCTGGATCAGCACGCCTAAGAGCTGGGACACGGCGAACTCCAGGTCGTCCATACCTGCGTCGCTCTCCAGCAGCTTTGCAAGCAGCTCCCTCAGGCGTTCATGAATCGCGTTTTCTCCCCGGTCAATCGACGAGACAATGCTCTGGATCTTTGCCTGCGGGAACGTAAAGGATCTTGACACGCCCATTCCGGGCGTATAAAGGATGGTGCACCCGACGCCGCGCACCAGCTTCCAGCGGATCGCGCGCTTGGCCTCGTTCAGCGCCTCGGCCACATGCTCCCGTCCGGAAAAGACGGAGGAGCAGGAAAAGCTGAGCGTGCAGGTGGTGAAAGCCTGCATAAGGGCTGACGATTTGTCCATCAGTGCCTGACGCGCCTGTTCGGAGGGGCTGTTCTGGAAACTGACGGCGGCGGCAATGGACCACTCATTGATCCGCACTGTGTAGGAGCTTTCCCCCTCCCCCAGAATACCTCGGAGAGAATAGCGCAGCAGATAATCCAGAAAGGGCGACAGCTTACGCGCCTCGACAATGTGCTGATGCGGCTCGTCAATATCGCAAAGTAGGAACACATAATGATCGAAGGATGCCAGATGAACCAGCATACTTTCGGTCAGCTTGTTGGAAGTGACGGCTTCATAGAGCTGAAGATCCATCTGCTGGATGGTTTCCTGCCCATCGCTGGCATGCCATTGCTCCGATACCTGAGTCAGGACGTTGGTGGCTTCCCTGGCCGTGTCGGTTGGGATCGACTGTTCCTGCAATTGACGTTCAAGGGTAGCCTGCAATTCGGCGATGGGACGGTTCATCTGCCGCGCAATCATGCGGAAGCTGATGACGATGACCATGATGAACACCGCCAGCACTATCAGCGCATACAGCGCCTGCTGCACCACGGTCATGATCACAATATCGCCCGACACCCATACCACATAGAGGAAATGCCTGCCCCGATAGGCGGAACAGATTTTTCCTCCGTCAACCCAGTGCTGGTAAGTCTCGTTGGGGGACGCGAGAAAGTCAATAGCCGCCTCAACCCGTGCGCCGACCGGCTGAGAGTTCATCGGCTGAGAACAGACCGTGCGTCCGTCGTGGGTGAGCACCATGAGCTCCTCCAGGCTGTCATTGTGTTCAAGCAAGGAGGCGTACAGCTTTTTGCAGTCCAGCAAGAGATAGACAGCGCCGTGAAAACCCACGTCCGACACGTCTAAACGCTGCCGGTAGATCAGGCATGAACGACTGATCTCCTGTCCGGGATATCCATCCACCTGAGCGATGGCAAATCCCTCGTCCCACGCTTCCTGCGCTGTTTCTTCCACAATATTGCGGATGGCCGGAACGTCTGCGCTGTATCGGGTACGGCTGGCTGTGTAGACCACGCCGCGATCCTCGTTCAGCACCCAGATGTCATACAGCGCGTCGTCGGTCAGCTTGATGGTGTTGAGGGTTTCCATATAGTTGATGCTGCGTAGTGCTTCCTCCGTGAAGGAGACAGTTTGACTCAGTTTGGCGGTCTCACGGCTTACGCGCAGCATGGATGCGTTGCTCTGAATGTTTTGCAGCGCAAGTTCCAGCCGCTGCTCTAATTGTCGTGCACCCGTATCGGCCAGGTGGGAGGTGTAGCCTGACAGGGAGACGATTTGGATCACCGTCAGGATCACGGAGAGCAGGAAGGTGATCACAATGGCAATGGCGAGATACTTTCTCGTTGCAATCTCAATGACCTTGGGCTGAACTGATTGCTTATGCCGGTTCCTCTTTGCCGTCATGCTGCGTCCTTCAACTTTCTTCCTGTCGTTGCTATCATTATACCGAAAAGCATATGTTTTTGAAAGGCACATACGGTCGATTTTTGTCAAGGATGATAGGAATAATCAGTATTGTTAGTGGAACAGTTGTCAGTTTTGTAGTATGTTATAGCCAGCAAGATGGAGCAAACGAGAAATAAGCTTCCATATCGCACATGGGCGCGCCGCAAAAATTGAGTGAAGTAAACGCGCCCTCAGAGCAAAGGAGGAACCCTCATGACTGGTCTGGCACACGCAAAGAAGAGACAATCCTGGCTTCACGGCTTAGCGATCAGCCTAAAGCGCGACTGGCGGCTGTATCTGATGATGATCCTGCCGGTTATCTTCTATATTATGTTCCGTTATACGCCCATGCATGGCATCGTGATCGCCTTCCAGAACTACAATCTGTTCAAGGGGATTGCCGGTAGTCAGTTTGTGGGCATGGCAAACTTTGAGTTTGTCTTTAAGATGAGAGACTTTTCTATTGCGCTGCAAAACACGCTGCTGCTGAACTTCCTGGATCTGATTGTCGGCTTTCCGGTACCCATTATTCTGTCTATCATGCTCAATGAGATCAAATCCACAGGTATTAAGCGCGTGTCGCAGACGCTATTGTATCTGCCCCATTTCCTGTCCTGGGTTATCATCGGCGGCATGGTACTGACGATCTTTGCCCCTACCACCGGCGTTGTCAACTCCACGCTGATGAAGATGAACCTTATTTCCAATAATATCCCCTTCCTGACCAACGGCGTTTACTGGCGCGTCACTTATGTGCTGGTGGGTGTGTGGCAGAGCATGGGCTGGGGAACCATCCTGTACATGGCGGCCATCACCGGCATCAACCAGGAGCTGTTTGAGGCCGCCAAGATCGACGGCGCTAACAAGATGCAGCAGATTTGGCATGTGACGCTTCCCGGCATCCGTTCCACCATCGTGGTTCTGCTGATCCTGAACGTGGGGCAGATGATGAATATCGGCTTCGACCGGCCCTTTGTGATCGGCAATACCATGGTGCAGGACTACTGCGACGTTATCTCGACCTTTGTGTACCGCGCAGGCATCAAAAACGCGCAGTTTGCCCGCGCAACAGCCATTGGTCTGTTTCAGTCGGTCGTCGGCCTTGTTATGATCACCACCGCCAACTTTGTCTCTCGCCGCCTTGGCGAGGAAGGCATCATGTAAGAAAGGAGGATGAGAATCATGACTACCGTGCAGACAAAGGTTCTCATGCCTGAAAAGAAAAAGAAGGTGACCCTCGCTCAGGTTATCCTGGTCACGATTATTATGCTGTTTGTGCTGATCTGCGTGCTGCCGATCATCAACGTAGCCAGCGTGTCCCTAAGCTCCAAATCCGCCATTCTACGGGGCGACGTGGCCTTTTTGCCGGTCGAGCCCACGATCAACGCCTACAAAGCCATTGTGCGCGACGCCAGCATGATCCGCAGCCTGTTTTACACCATCGAGCTGACGGTTATCTACACGGCCATGGCGATGGTCATGACGATTCTGCTGGCTTATCCGATGACCAAGAAGCGCCTGCGCGGCCGCCGGCTTCTGTCGCTGTTTGTCATCTTTACCATGTATTTCAACGGCGGTGCCATTCCCACCTACCTGACGATTAAGAACTACGGCCTCATCAATTCCATGTGGTCGCTCATCCTGCCGGGACTGATCTCCACCTATAATATGATCATCCTGCGCTCCTTCATCAGCGCCCTTCCCGGCGAGCTGGAGGAAGCCGCCATCATCGACGGCGCTACGGATTTTCAGGTGCTGCTCAAGGTCATCCTGCCTCTGACGCTCCCCGCCATCGCAACCCTCTCTCTGTTCTACGCGGTGGGCAAATGGAACAGCTTCTCCGACGCGCTGTACTACATCTCCTCCGCTTCCCTGCAGCCATTGCAGCTGAAGCTGTACAACCTGATCAAAGGCTCCACCACCCTGGACATCTCCGCCGTAGAGGGCAACAGCGCTGATCTGGGTCATAGCATATCCGAGTCCATCGAGTCCGCATCCATCATCTTCGCCACGCTGCCCATCCTGGTGGTGTATCCCTTCCTGCAGCGCTACTTCGTGTCCGGCGTGACCGTGGGTGCTGTCAAGGGCTAATCTTCCCTACGCATTCAGCCGTCTGGAGAATGACGGTTGAAATATAATCAACAAAGGAGTGGAAACCATGAAGAAGTTCCTGTCCTACCTGCTGATGCTCATCCTGGTCGCGTCCTGCCCGAGCATCCCTGCCGCAGCCAACGCTGAAGACTGGATCACCCTGCGCGTCGAGTGCTTCGACCGCTCTGTGTCTGGATTGAGCGTTGAAAGCAACCTGCAGCACGACTACATCCAGAAAAACTTTGGCGACCCCAATCACATCAAGGTGGAACTTGTGCCCGTGTCCCGCTGGAGCGAGACCGACATCCTGAACACCTGGTTAGCCGGCGGCACCGCCCCTGACATCTGCTATACCTATGACACAGCTCTGGTGCAGCAGTATGTCAACATGGGTGGTTTGACCCCGCTGAACGACCTGCTGGCGGAGTATGGCCCGAACGTATCCGAATTTCTGGGTCAGGGCGTACTGGAATATGGTCAGTTTGACGAGAACGGCACTAAGGTGCAGTATTATATTCCTGCCCGCCGCATCAATGTGGCCAAGCTGGGTCTGTTCATCCGCAAGGACTGGCTGGACAAGCTGAACATGGCGGAGCCTACCACCACCGAGGAGTGGGTTGCCTATCTGCGCGCGGCCAAGGAAGCCAAGCTGGGCGGCGAGCAGACGGTTCCCTACGCCATGAAGCTGTATGAGAACAGCCCGCTGTTCTCCACCTCCGTGATCGTGGATTCCTTCCTGGACTTCTCCAAGATCACCAAGGAGGACTGGTACTCCCTGTATCACGAGCAGATGCCCGGCGCGAAGGAGGCCTATCGTCTGCTGAATACCCTGTACAATGAGGGTTTGATCTCTGAGAATTTCGCCATTGATAACGGCGACATCCGCGACCGCGATCTGAACCAGGGCTACGCGGGCTTCTACATCGAGGGTCCCACGCAGGTTTGGCCCGATTACAGCGATGAGATGAAGAAGAACGTGGGCGAGGACGCCGAGTGGATCCCTGTTAACCCCTTCGTGAATCCTGACGGCTACACCCTTCACGAGAACTATGCCGCCAACGGCATCTGCATCTTCATTCCCAGCTGGGTGAATAAGGAGACCGCTGTTGCCGCGATGAAGTACATGGACTGGATGGCTCAGCCTGAAAACATGTTCTACCTGCAGAATGGCATTGAAGGCGTTCACTATGATCATCTGAACGAGGACGACCTGCCCGTTGGCCGTGTAACTAATGACAACCTGCCCGACGACCAGAAGTGGCTGTCCGCTGTCGACCTGGTGTTCCTGTCCAATGGCAACAGCTTCGGCAATGATGAGCTGAACAATAAGTACAGCGCCCTGGCCTTCACCGGCTATGAGGATGTCGTCGCACGTTCCTATGAGTACATGGCCAAGGATTCCTATGCACCCATCGGCTTCACCGTGGCGATTAAGGCCGAGGCCGACTACGGCCAGATGGTGCTGGCAAAGCAGGCTGAGCTGCTCACCAACGCCCTGACCTGCGATCCGGCCGAATTTGACGCGGTGTATGATCGCTGCGTGCAGGCCATCCTGGACGTTGGCGGCCAGCAAATCGTCGATGAGCGCAAAGCTGCCTATGAGGCTGGCTTGATCCGCGGCGACTTCCCCATGGAGGTGCTTTCCAAGTAAACATGGACTGGATGATAGCCATCAGCGCTGCTGATATGGCTACGGCATAAGGAAACATTCTCAGGGAGCGATGCAGCAAAAAAGCGCATCGCTCCTTTTGCTGCGGGCGGCTCCCATCGGGTCAGGTGCCCACCACCGGTTCCTTGCCGGGAAGAATTGCTACGAAGATTTCGCTCGAACATCCTCCGTCTTGGTAAATACAGGCTGAGCTGTGACGGACGCGGCGAGCAGCATTCATCCAAGTAAAGGTACGTTCGACAATCCAGCGCCACGGAAGTTTTTCCCACTCATGAGGCTTGATTTTCTCGGAGATGTCCACCCGGCGCCGGAGCTGTTGATTAAGGTAACACCGCACAAATGAGGTGGTCGGCTGGCGAATGGATTTTTCGTCAGATGCAAATGCAAATTTCGAAG
>ENA-UESJ01000711-UESJ01000711.1-human-gut-metagenome-genome-assembly--contig:-NODE-711-length-17616-cov-13.360625_pt1 | contig 17616 bp, 10 predicted proteins | sample MGYA00243000_ERZ508001 | MGnify/ENA primary metagenome ERZ508001 (study PRJEB26167, sample SAMN06115479) | human gut metagenome | host: Homo sapiens | place: China:Chongqing | collected 2015-03-03... | reverse complement strand
GAACCTTTGGACAAGATCTCATCAATAATCTGAGTTGTATTATTAAGGTGTTCTTTTCTCTGCTTGCAGATTTTGTCATACTCTCTTAAATCTGATATCTTTTTATTAAGTTTAGCTATTTCATCAGCCCGACAGGACATTTGTGTCAGAATGTATATTTCTCATTGAATTACGCTCTGCACTGCGATAGTATTTTCTGTAATTTATCGGTGTAACACCGTACAGCTTTTTGAATCTGCGGCAGAAATAGCCGATGTTCTCAAATCCTGTTTCATGCGCTATGGTGCAAACGCTGTTTTCGGTATCAACAAGGAGCTTTGATGCACATTTCAGTCTGTATTCTACAACGTAATTTATCGGCGATGTGTGCAGGTATATCCTGAAAATATTGAGGACACTGCTTTTGCTTATAAGAACTGTTCCTGCAATATCGTCCAGTGTTATCTGACCGCTGTAATTATCATGAATATACTGCATCATTATCTGAAGCTTAGCCTGCGTTTGTGCAGAATGCCCGGACACGGGGCCGCAGTCTGTTATTTGTATGCTTTCATATAACAGCCGCCATAGTTTCAGCAGCAGTTCTACCGTTTCCATTTCAGAAGCCGTGCCAGAACCCTGCACAGCAAATACCGACCTCATTGTTTCGATAATGCTGTGGTGCGCTGTTTCTTCGGCGGAAAAAATCACACATTCGGTAGTTGATTCAATTATCGGTCTGATGTATCTGCTGTATATCAGACTGCCCTGCGGCGCAAGCAGAACAGGTGAAAAAACAATGTTAGGAATGATGGCGCTGTCTTCTGCTTCAAACCTGTGTATCACCTGAGAATTTATAAAGATCCCATCGCCCGAGCTTAGAACATACCTGTTTCCACCAACCAGAAAATCAGCCTTGCCATGCTGTACATAAACAAATTCGACCTCTGGGTGCCAGTGCCAGTCGATACAGTGAAAATCGAAATCCCAGATGTCCTCATAATAGTAGCAGAAGGGATATTCTTCGCTGCCGTGACTTGCAGTTTCGCGTAAGGTTTCATCCGTTATTATCCTGTCCTTTTTGATTTCATCACTCATATTCTCACCTGATTTACGATATTGTGTAATAAAAATGTGATTTTGTGCATTGAAATGTTATGATGTTTGCTATATAATCTGATTATATCAATCGTCAAGGAGTTTGTCAATATGGCTGTGAATTACAGAAAAACACTTATATCCTGCTATCTTGGATTCATCACGCAGGCAATAGCGGCTAATTTCGCTCCGCTTCTATTTCTCACATTTCACAACGGCTATGGTATCCCGCTTGGAAAAATCGCCCTTATCTCGTCGGTATTTTTTGTTACTCAGCTTATCATAGATGTGCTGTGCGCACGTTTCGCCGACAAAATCGGCTATCGGAAATGCGTTATCGGTTCGCAGGCTTTTTCGGCACTGGGACTTATCGGACTTGCCTTTTTGCCTGAACTGCTCCCCGACCCGTTCACAGGAATAATCGTAAGCACAATCATATATGCAATGGGAAGCGGTCTGACCGAGGTGCTTGTAAGTCCGATAGTTGAAGCCTGCCCGTTTGAGCATAAAGAAGCCGCAATGAGCCTGCTGCATTCATTCTACTGCTGGGGTTCGGTCGGAGTCATACTCATTTCAACACTGTTTTTTACTGTTTTCGGCATAGAAAACTGGAAGTGGCTCTCTTGTATCTGGGCGATAATTCCACTTGTGAACATATACAATTTTTCAGTATGTCCCATTGAACATCCTGTCGAGGACGGCAAAGGTATGCGTATCCGTGACCTGCTCAGAGTACCGCTGTTCTGGCTTGCAATACTGCTTATGGTATGTGCCGGAGCCTCGGAGCTTTCAATGGCGCAGTGGGCGTCGGCATTTGCAGAATCCGCTCTCGGACTTCTTAAAATTGTAGCCAGCATATAAAGCCCTTTTTCGGTAAATGCTTTAGGTTCTACGGGAGAATGTTTCAAACTACTGAACCGGTCGAAATTTTCGACCAGTTGCTGTTTTTCAGATACTTGCAACGAAAACATATAACCATTTGGGAATTTGTCCCGATTGTTTTTTACTGCTTCATTAATTCGTTTGGTTTCTACGCCATAAAGCTTAGCTACATCCCGGTCTATCAGTACTTTCTCACCCCTCAACTCAATTATAAGTTCTTTTACCTCACTTTCGTGAATGATTTCTTTATTGTTTTCCATCCTATTCTATTTAAAAATGCAGAAAGTTACACTTTTAATTTCATACTTGCATTATCTATTTCGTTTATTCTTCACGAAAAAAATAGTAAAAACAAGAGCAAAAGGTACAATGAATAAAGGTTTTTCGTAGCTTTGCACCCATAAAGCATATTATCATGGTTAAAAAATTCGATTTCCTTGTTATCGGCTCAGGACTTGCCGGAATGAGCTTCGCACTGAAAGTAGCTCACAAAGGTAAAGTCGCCCTGATTTGTAAAGCAGGACTGGAAGAAGCCAATACCTATTTTGCTCAGGGAGGTATAGCATCTGTTACCAACTTGAAAGTAGACAATTTCGAGAAACACATTGAAGACACGATGATTGCCGGCGATTGGATCAGTGACCGCGCGGCTGTAGAAAAAGTAGTGCGAGAAGCACCTGCACAAATCCAGGAACTGATAAAATGGGGAGTGGATTTTGATAAAAAAGAGGATGGAGAATTCGACCTCCACAAAGAAGGAGGCCATTCCGAGTTCCGTATCCTGCACCACAAAGACAATACAGGAGCTGAAATACAAACCAGCCTGATAGAAGCGGTAAAAGCTCATCCCAATATTACCATATTTACAGATCACTATGCGGTAGAAATCATTACCCAGCATCATTTGGGAATTATCGTCACCCGCCATACACCAGGCATCAAATGTTTCGGTGCTTACGTATTGAATGAGAAAACAGGAGAAGTGGATACGTTCCTGTCCAAAGTAACTGTAATGGCAACAGGCGGATGCGAAGCGGTATACCGCAATACAACCAATCCACTGGTAGCTACGGGAGACGGCATTGCTATGGTGTACCGTGCCAAAGGAGCAGTAAAGGACATGGAATTTATACAATTCCATCCCACCGCCCTCTTCCATCCGGGAGACCGTCCCAGTTTCCTCATCACCGAAGCCATGCGCGGTTACGGTGCTGTCTTAAAGAATCAAAGTGGCGAAGAATTCATGCAAAAATATGATCCACGCCTGTCATTGGCCCCACGTGATATCGTAGCACGTGCCATTGATAACGAAATGAAGCAGCGCGGTGAAGATCATGTATATCTGGATGTGACGCATAAAGATCCGGAAGAAACAAAAAAACATTTCCCCAATATTTATAAAAAATGCCTCAGCCTAGGTATTGATATTACTAAGGACTATATTCCTGTGGCTCCGGCTGCTCATTATCTGTGCGGAGGTATCAAAGTCGATCTGGACGGACAGAGCAGCATCAACCGTTTGTATGCTATCGGTGAATGTTCATGTACCGGTCTGCACGGAGGTAACCGTCTGGCTTCCAATTCGCTGATAGAAGCAGTGGTTTATGCGGACGCGGCAGCCAAACATGCACTAAATGTACTCGACCGGTATGACTTCAATGAGGATATCCCCGAATGGAACGATGAAGGAACCATGAACAATGAAGAACGGGTACTGATAACCCAAAGCATGAAAGAGGTGAACCAGATTATGGAAGCTTATGTAGGTATTGTGCGCAGTAATACGCGATTAATCCGTGCTTGGAACCGATTGGATATTTTATATGAAGAAACCGAGCGTCTTTTCAAACGCTGTAAGGCTTCACGCGAACTTTGCGAACTGCGTAACATGATTAACATCGGGTATTTGATCACCCGTCAGGCAATGGAACGGAAAGAGAGTCGCGGACTGCATTATACGATTGACTATCCACATGCCGCGGCAGAGAAGAAATAAGAAACTGATTTCAGAATCCACCAAGAGGGTGTGCCAAAAGGTCTAAATAATAAACATGGCTTTTGGCACGCCCTTTTTTTCGACCCAGTAGAAATCTAGCGGGGAGTAATAAAGAATTTTCTTTCAAGCGCATAACTTACCTTGAACATCTTCTTTCTATTAAAAACTTTATTTCCTTTGTTCCTTCAGGAAGAATAGACTATCTTTGTTGTATTGGCATCCGGATACGAACTAAAGACAACAGAAGCAATGATGGAAAATATAAAAGAAATCCCCTATGGCATTGCCAACTTCGTGGAAGTGGCAGAGCAGAACATGTACTATGTAGATAAAACCATGTATCTGCCTTTGCTGGAAAAACAGCCCCGGAACCTGTTCTTTATCCGTCCCCGCTGCTTCGGCAAGAGTATCTTTTTGAGTATGCTGCGTGCGTATTATGACATAGCACAAAAAGAAAAGTTCCAGAAACGCTTCGGCAATCTATGGATAGGCAGCCGCCCCACCCCCCTGCAAGGAAAATTTCAGGTGGTGTATCTTGATTTCTCGCGCGCCAGTGGCGGAAGCGGTTCACTGGAAGAAAATTTCAATAACTATTGCGGCATGGTGATGGACCTGTTCGGCAAAGTGTATGAGCCTTATTATTTTCCCGGATTTGCACAAAAGATGGAAGAACAGCCCGACTTTGTCAGCAAGTTGAACTACCTGAACCTGCATGCGGCTGAATCCGGAATGAAACTTTACCTCATCATCGACGAATACGATAACTTTACCAACATCGTTCTGAACGAGCAGGGAAAAGACATTTATCATGCCCTGACCCATGCCAGCGGATTCTACCGTGAAATATTCAAGAAATTCAAAGGCATGTTCGAGCGCATCTTCATGACCGGCGTCAGCCCCGTCACCTTGGACGACCTGACCAGCGGATTCAACATCGGCTGGAATATCAGTACCGACTACCAGTTCAACATGATGCTGGGATTCAGCGAAACGGACGTGCGCACCATGTTCCAATATTATAAGGATGCCGGACAGCTCCCGATCGACGCGGACATCGAAGCAATGATCCGGGAGATGAAACCGTGGTATAATAATTACTGTTTCGCAGAAGAAAGCCTGGAACGCGACCCGAAAATGTTCAATTGCGACATGGTACTTTACTACCTGCGCAATTACATCACGCTGGGCAAATCTCCTAAAGAGATGATAGATCCCAACACCCGTACGGACTACAACAAAATGAAGAAACTAATCCAGCTGGACAAGCTGGACGGCAACCGCAAGGGCGTATTACGTAAAATCACCGAAGAAGGGCAAATTATCACCAACCTGATCACCACCTTCCCGGCCAAGGAAATCGCCAAACCCGAAATCTTCCCCAGCCTGCTCTTCTATTATGGCATGTTGACCATCACTGCCACACGCGGCAGCCGCTTGGTATTGAGTATCCCCAACTATAATGTGCGCAAACAGTATTACGAATTCATGCTGGAGGAGTACCAGGACAAACGCCATATCAACCTGAACAATTTGATGGACCTGTTCGATGAAATGGCTTACGAAGGCCATTGGCGCGAAACACTGGAATTCATTGCCCATGCCTACAAGGAAAATTCATCTGTACGCAGTGCCATGGAAGGCGAGCGAAATATACAGGGTTTCTTCACCGCCTACCTCAGCGTAAACGCTTATTACCTGATGGCTCCGGAAATGGAACTGAGCCACGGTTACTGCGACCTCTTCCTCATGCCGGACCTGATGCGCTACGAGGTGAAGCATAGCTATATTCTTGAACTGAAATATCTGTCGGTGAAGGACACGGAAGAGAAAGCCCGGACGCAATGGCAGGAAGCGGTGAAACAGATTAACGAATATGCTGCCGCACCCCGGGTACGGCAGTTGGTGCAGAACACGAAGCTGCACTGTATTATCATACAGTTCCGGGGATGGGAGCTGGAGCGGATGGAAGAAGTGTAGGCCTGTTCAAAACAACATGACAGTACGGATGAAAATTCATACAGGAAGTCAATTCACATTCAGAATCACTCTTTTATAAGACTTTAGATTAGGCGTTCCATTATCTGTAAGTTCAAGTATCAAATGTAACTGTTTGCCCGGATTATCCGGTACAATTATCTCCGCCCTCTTCTCATCGGCGTGCTTTATAGCCACCTTTGTTTGCACACTGCCTGCTTCCCGATATTGCCACCATTGGTAAGACAATGAATTTTTATCAGGGTCAAATGAAGGAGAGGCATCCAGTATTATTTTTTCTCCCGGCCGGACTGTGCGTACACTTTCTCCCAATATCCGGGCAACAGGTTGATGATTTGCCTTTGAATATTCATCAGCCACGCACCAGTCGGCACGAGCCGCCCAGTCATTTTGTATAGCAGGCAACCAACGCTGGAAAGTATAATGCGAATCCGGCACACCGTTTTTCAAATCATTCCCATCTTGCATGTGATTGCCATTTTTATACTCCGGGCGTCCTCCCCATCCTCCTAATGTATAGTCTGTATGCTGTTCAAGTCCATTACGTATAAGAGGCATAAAAGAAGGAGTATCCCCCTCACTGGTATATTCCTGAGGATAGGCGGCACACAGTGGTCCGTGCCCGTTCTTAATATGGTCAGCCAACCAAGGTTTATCCATGATCTGTTGCAACTCTTTTGAATTTTTACTAAGTCTGTTCTTAAAATAATAATCCACACTCATGTAATCCCATACATATCTCCATCCTCCATCATGATCCGGTGCGCCCGATTCATAAATAATGATTTCAGGAAGATTCTGTTCTATCCATTTTCCACCGCCGTCCTGATACCAAATACAATATAATCTGGCTTTTGATACCGCTTTTGCCCATTCTGCAGCAGAATATTTCTGCTTGATCTGCCATAAGGCATTGGCCTGGGTGTTGGCTCCACCCCATGCTAAAATATGAACAGGCCTCGGATCAGAATCAAGCAATGTCCTTATGATGAGCTGTGCCCCCTCGCTATCAGACAGTAAAGGAGGCAATTTATGCAAGTCCTCTCTGTTCTCATTACCAACCGCCAAGACACTTAGCAAATATTCAGCATCGGGATAATCGGGATTATGTTTCCTCAAATTAGGCAGACATTCCGCATATTTGGCAATTTGTGATTCGATCCATTTATCTTTACTATGTCCGTCTTTCTGTACCCCATTGACTTGAACAATGCCTGCGACATCATAATCAGAAGAATACATAAGAAAACGAATCATAGAACTTTGATCGTCAATCTCACCATCCGTAGTGACAATAACCCGGGGCTTCTCCTGCTGTCGGGCAACAGCAGATAACATTGACACAAACAAAAAAACAATACAGCATAAAACAGGGGGCATTTTCATATTACAAACTGTTAAATTAGTAGGCCAACACATTCCAAAGATCTCTGATACGTTGTTCGGGGTCCCATTTGCCATTGAATGTCCACTTGGCGGTAACGCCATAAAACTCCGGAGCATTCTCCGCCTCCTTCAAATTATCGTTTAACCAGCCACTATGCCCTCCTTCACGGGTACAACCATAATAATAGGTACGTAGCCCCCACGGACAGGGATCAAGCACTTTATCCGAATAAGCATAATGAATATTCCCGTCAAGCACATTCTTCGACATTTTACATTTGATGAGATAAAATTGGGAATCATGATGATAGCGTCCTAAAAGTGTCGGTGTCTTAGCATCAAATGAAGAATTGGTAATAACCAGTTTCTTGTTCTTGTCACCTCGTCCGTCATGCCAAATCATGGCACGGCTATCACCATAAAAATGGCAGCGTGTGGCATAGCACCATCCGCGAGGACAAAGAAAATCCACACCCGAACAACGAAGATAGAGATCGGCATGATAATACATACCATTGCTTCCGGGCGCCCACAAGGAAAGGGCATCGTTTCCATCGGCCCATACATTACTGTTGATGATGATGGTACGAGTGGCACGTCCAAAAATCGCCATCTGATGGATGGTCGTATTTTCAACGGCAGTTCCGTAATTGTTGTAAACAGTCAGTCCGCTAATAACACAATCATCCGCACCTTCCTGCAACACAATGACACCATTGCCTACCGGACGTCCATGATATTCCGTGATGGCACGTGTCTGGGCTGTTTCAGCCAAGACAATCCGCGTACTGTCACGGTTTTCCCCCACCAAAACAATATTAGGCCTGTCAATAATCACTTTTTGATGATACGTTCCGTTCAACAATAAGATTTTAAAAGGTACTGTCGGAATTTCCGGAGCCTTTTCAATAGCTGCCTGAATACTCTCTCCCGGCTTTACCACCACATCAAAAGCCGTACGCTCTGCCATAGGACGACGATACATTTCAATAAGCCCGTTTTCATTCGCTCCTTTGGTTGCCAGACTGATTGCCACTTTATGCTTCGGATCATATTTGTCCGCCCATGCATTGTATATGGCAAAAAGCTCAGCCGGTCTGCTATTGTACCAACTATATCCGTTACGACGTTCTGTTCCTATTTCTTCCAAATGGCGACGTGGTAGCCCGTCACGGTCACATACATACGGTTCACAATATTTCAAATCATAATAACGCGCCCAAATAGGCTTGGCTTGAGGATCTTCCACAAGACGAGTATCCCGCTCACCATTTGCCAGCACGATACGCTCGCATTTCAAACCGGTAAGTTTATACCTGTCAAACCATTTCATGGCTCCGTGAACCGCCCGCTTCACGCGTGCGTCGGGTGCAGGTAATTCCATGAGCAGACGCACAATTCCGGCACTCTCCGCCGAACAATAAGACGGCAACTCATACGCACGTGCCGGTGCAGGCTTCAATGTTTCCCTATCATTCTGCTGACACCACACTGAAGGTTCTCCATCCTTTATAATTTGTGTAGCCAGTATACACTCTATTCCTTTATTAAAGGCTTTTCCCAAACGTACACACAAAGCCTTGTCTATCAAATCATCCTCATAAGGCGCTTTGTGATTCATCATATCACGTATCATATTCAATGTATTGACAATGGCATCGTCATTAAAAGTAATATGTACCTGATAACCACGCGGACCGGGCCAGAATTGCGGCCATCCTCCGTTTTCGTATTGACCACTCAGCAAATATTCCACTCCCTGAAGGAAAGCATCCCGATAACGTATATCCTTAGTCTGCCTATAAAGACGGGCTAAAAAAATCATCTGGGCAGTTGTGGCATTATTATCTATCGTAGAATCATCACGACGTGATTTATCCTTTATCACTTTAGCCAGCTCTTTATCATTCATGCGGCGGGCCATATCTATATTCTTCGGCCAACCGCCCGTACAGCGTTGAAAAGCCAATACATTTTCAGCAATCCGCCGAGCTTCATCTGTCAGAAAGAAAGAATCCTGCTCCATACGTGCTATTTGTTTCCATTCCTTAGGATACGACTCATTATCCTTTTTATGAGCTCTTTGCTGCGCAAAGGAGCCGGTTGCCATGGCAAAAGCCATAAAGCCAATAAACACTTTTTTGAATGTATTTTTCATTATTCCTATATGTTTTGATAAAAACCAGCAAACAAAATTATGCGTTTTCCAATCTGAATACAGAGAATATTTGGTCTTTTTCAGGCAGATTTTGCACAGACATCATCAAACCTATACAATTTTTGATACTCTGCCCCTTTACCTATACATAAAAAAGCCTATCTATCACAGATCGGCTTTTCTATCAAATATCTGTCTTTCAAAATCCAAAGATTCTCAGAAGACATTCACATTATAATAACTATAAAACTTATCAAACCCCATTCTGCTATCTAACAGAACCATTACGCCATTTAGCCGCACCAATGTTCAACTGATAAATTTTTGACTCCATAACTTTACCTGTCTGATTGTAATACAAGTTTACACCATGCTCTCCAGCCGTACCATCAAGTGCATCTGCACGATGCATATATTGATCGTTATCAGCAGTAGCCTTATGTGGTGGATTTGGACTTACCATCAGTTCTAATGGAGAAATATCATCTACAAGAACTTCCAATGTTCCATTTAAAGTAGCAGAACCATTGTTGACCAAGGTGCCAAAATTATTTTTAGTCGCAGTCCATGGATTATTGCTAAAAATTTGTCCGTTGGATAAAAAAGTATTTGTAGAATAATTATTGTCAAAATTCAATGTCACATGTCCGGCTGTACCGTCTGCCATAGTCATTGTCTTACGGATATCAGCTCCTGCCATAGTCATCTTTCGGACATCACCGTCCTGCTTGGTCAAAACAATCAGGTTATTTTTCACCGTATAAGTACTTCCATCTGGAATATTACGCATATTGAAAATATTTCCTGCTGCACGAGTGTTCCAGTTAACCAAAGTATTGTTTTCAAACGTTATATTCCATGCCCCTCCCTTCCATGCACTCTGCTTGGTTTCACTGAAAAATGAAGGGAACGGACAATCATAGAAAGTGTTTCCACGAACCACAAAGTCCTTATATAAATTAGAATTCGCATTATTCCCGGAACCGGCAATCCATGGATAACCTCCGGCACCATTACTATAATAGCCACAGTCAAAGAACTGGTTATCCTCTATCAAGACATGATCCCAAATTTTGTAATTAGGCCCCTGCTCACGAATGAACCCACGTACCAGACGCTTGAAAGTACAATTTTTCACCACAAAACTTTCCAAATGTACAGCCATACCATTAGAAAACATATTAATGAAATAATTACCTGTAGCCGAACCCAAACCGGCAACATTATCACCATAAGTAAGAGCCATTGGACAATCGAAATCAATATCATAAAATTCGAGCATCTTCATATAAATTTCTCCTCCTTCTCCAGCTTGTGGCTGGCGCCCGAACATCAAATTCATAGAATTAACATTAGTACCTGTCATATGCATACCACCTAACAATACTTTAGCACGTTTACCTGCTGCTACATCCTCAGGACGAGTACGAAGAACAAAACCTTTGCAGGTAGTTAAATTATCAAACATACAATAAGTCTTTCCACCTTCCAAATAATAAGTCTGTCCTTCGGCTAAATTTACATCGGAAATGAAGTCTGTTAAAAGGAAATCAATACGCATTGCATTGTATTTCAGAGCAGCCTCGTGCTGTATCAAAGCATTTTGATAAGCTTCATCTGAATCAAACCGGTCACGACTTGGAGCACTTAAGTCATGAGTTACTAAAATAGGCTCTCCCGGTTCTCCGTCTGAGCGGGCAGAACAAGTATTGTAATATGCGTCCCATTTTACCTTCACATTCTCGTTGCGAACATTAATCACATAAACAGAGTTTTTCTGAAGTCCGTCAATATCTACATATCCCTTTTCAAAATCCTCATCGGTTAATTTATATTTTCTCCATTTTTCATTCACTGTTGATTCAGGATTATTAGGAGACGGATCTACTTCCAACCACTGATAAACAAAATTATCGTTAGCATCAAGCTGAAATTTTTCACGATAAATAGCCTTATCATCGTCTGATACCCCTTCTGTTACAGTTTTGAAAGCACGATTCAACATCACACGCATAGTAGTCTGTGTAGTCTTAGAAGCATCTACATAGACACAGAATGGAGTTGCATATCGATCAGAAGTGGTAATGCCCATCCATTCTGCCCACTGTCTGCCATCACCATGTCCATACCATTTGGATGCATGTGAAAAATCAGTCACATTATCATCTTTTGTTGATAACACGCGAATAGCAAAACGATAATCAGTGGAATACTGTTGATCTTTAATAACTAAATCAAGGACCTCCGGTCCTACAATGGTATCTAGTAACAAAAGACCGTTTTCGGCAGATGTACCCCAAGCATCTGCACCACCCGAAACATTTGGCTGTAGTGCCTGACGAATCTGGTAGCCCGCACAGTTATTCACTCCATACCAATAAAGATGAATATCATTGCCATTCGGTCCCTCTGCTTTACAATTATAAGCATAGTCATCCCCTTTTCCTCTATTATTATCACAAATGAACATAGTCATCCATTCTCTATCTATATTTGCCATTCCTTTCTCATCATCATCAGAACACGAAATACATGAGAAACCTGAAAATAACATTAATGCATATAAAAATATTTTTTTCATCATTCTGTCCTTTTATAAATTATTTATAGCCATAATAGTTCTTGTATACACCTGCTGAGCGTTGGATAGCCGCATTAGGATAAGGTAAAATATAACGTACAGGAGGTAAATCATTCACCTCAGGAACAGAATTACCATCCAGTGGTGATTCTGTTCCATCTTTGACCAACACAATCATTCCTTGTTCTGTATGACGAATATATCCATAGAATGAATATTTACATTGGTTAGTAGGCTCCGAATCATTGCTCCACTGATAAAATTCCGCCATCTTCCAAGTTGCTCCATCAACAGCTACCAAAGCTGTCGCTGGTTGATTAGCTGATTTGTAAGGATTATAAATATAGAGCATATCCAATATCTTATTGGGATAAGGATAGCCATAAACTTGATTTACATCCACACGCCATTCAACCGTTTGTGGAAGAACATGGTAATACATAGATTCGGGAAGATCATCCAAATAAGCACTACCATCATGTTCAGCTATATCATCTTCGAAGCCAGTAGAAGAACCGGCATTAGACATTCCTACAGAAAGATAGCGCAAAAAACTATAAACAATTTCCTGTCCATAAAGATTATTACGGACAAGATCTCTCCAGCGCATATTCTCACCCGCAAACTCCCATTTACGTTCATCAAGCACAGCTTTCAAAAAAGTTTCTTTAGAAGAAGCCACCTGAGCAATATAGGCAGAAACAACACTTTGGTCATCGAATGCCCGTGCATGGACTTGACGAAGTGACTCCTGAGCAGTGGCAGTAGGTCCTTCCAACTCATTAACAGCTTCGGCATTCATCAACAAAACATCCGTATAACGCATATAAGGGAAGTTAATACCTGTATTACTGGCACTCAAATTGGTAAACTGTCCCGCATTCGCCCATAATTTAGACCATTTATTATTATGGACAGTATAATCCGCACGAATCATACAAGAATCCTGAGTAGCATTATTAGCACTGTTACCATAATACCAAAGTCCATTAATAAAATCTCGACGCTTATCATTCTCATCGAATGAATAACGGTAAAAAGCACTCAAACGTATATCACCTTTAGATTCTCCCCATACATTCTTACCCAATGTCTTTCCTTCATTAACGGTTGATGTAGGTCCTTGAGAATACCCTGTATTACCTGTAGACTCCTTAGCAAAAGGAATCTCAAAAATAGGATCACCTTTAGCAATAATTTCAAAATTGCTTTCCTTGGTAAAAATATCTTGATAAGAAGTGCCTACAGAGTGTGTTCCCGAAGCAATAACCAGGCTAGTATATTCTTTTACGATTTGATAATACTTCTGATAATCTTCCGGACGTTTCATCACACCATAACTATTTGCATTATTTTTATCCGGATGAAGTGAATAACCTCCGGCAGTCAATGCAATACGTGCAATTAATGCCCAAGCAAACTCCTTAGACGCACGTTCTACTGTTGTTGTTGTAGTAGAAGACATCTTAGGAGCAATATCCTGCAAATCTTCAATAAGTTTATTTTGGATTTCTTCGCGATTCATTACAGGAATCACATAATTATCACCTAATTGTGAGGCTGGCAGGAAAGTGAAAGGAACATCCCCGAACATCACTACCAGATCATGATAAACCATAGCACGAAGACACTTGGCTTCGCCCAACATCTGCATAACAGCGGTATTCTCTTCATTATAAAGCGGACCAGTTTCTACACCCCGGATAAAACGGTTAGCATCTTCAATAGCTTTATAAGAAGCTCTCCAATATTTATCAATTTCGCCACCTTGATCGTCACAATCAAAACGTGCATAGCTATTATGGGTTGCTACATTACCTGTATACATCTGCATATCAACATCACTGTTCAAATTAAAAGTTTTCTGATAGGCACTGCCATAAAGATCACCTACCAAGATAGAAGCATAAACACCGTTCAACGCACGGCTAATTTCTGTTTCTTGGCTGAACACAAAGTCCTCATTGTAACTTGATGGAGAATCCACGTCAAGGAAATCATTGCATGATATTAGAGTCAAAGTTGCTAATCCTATTATTAAAGTATTTTTAAATTTCATGTGCTTTCAAATTTAGAATGTAATATTAGTACCTAGTACAAAACTGCGACTACGTGGGTAACGGTTATAGTCCATACCACAAGTTAATCCTGTCTGAATATCCACTTCAGGATCATAACCCGAATACCCAGTAATAATAAACAAATTAGAAGCTGACACATAAAAACGAGCTTTCGAAATTCCCCATTTAGAAGTCAGATTTCCAGGTAACGTATAGCCAACAGTCAAATCCTGACAACGCAGAAACGATCCATCCTCGATAAAATAGGAATGAGTTATTTTTTTTGTCACATCCGTCGGATTCCAAAGTGTCCTACCTTCGTTTAATTCACGGTACATATCCAACGAACCATCAATATAGTAACATTTGTACAAGCATTCGCCATCACCATCACGGGTATAACGCCAACCTTTGTCGGCAAATGTGGAAAGCACATTGTAGAACTTATTCTTATTGCTTTCGGATGAGGAAAGCTGGTAAGCTGTCGCATTATTCACATCAAAATCAAGCATAAAGTTGAAGTTCATGGCAAAATCAAAACCCTTCCATTGTCCGCTTAATCCAAAACCTCCCTGCACTTTTGGATTGGTATTACCTATAACAGTACGGTCATCTTCTGTGATATATCCGTCACCATTCAAATCCTTGAACTTGACTTTGCCCGGCAGAGTAGCTATGCCTGAATTAGAATCTCCTGAAATCTGATTGATTATTGTTTTTGGATGTTCCACACCGTCTGCATCCATAATAGGTGCATCTTTCGAAGTTCCGTTTTCAGCGGCCGTTGATCCCCAAGGTACTGCTTGCAAGTTATTAGTGGGATCAAAATAGAATTCATCCATTGAATATAAACCATCATATACAAAACCATAAATAAGTCCTACTTGGTCACCCACCTTCAAACAATAATCATTGTAACTTGATTTCCAACGGTTATTCTGATCCCAAATCACATTGTCTGTACCATTTAATTTATCAACTTTCATTTTATTCATACCTAAAGAAAGATTTGCGGAAAGCACATAATCCCTGCCACTGAGAATATCTCCTGATATAGTTAATTCAACCCCTTTATTAGTTACTTGTCCAATATTTTGCATCTGACTTACATAACCAGTTGCTGAAGGAATGTCCGATTTATAAAGTAAATCTTTCGTCGTATTCCAATAAATCTCCGGAGTAACAGTGAGACGACCATTAAAAAGCGTGATATCAGCAGCAAGATTACGAGTTAATGTAGTTTCCCATTTAATATTTTTATTGGCAAAAGTAGTACCCCCTTGATTACCATACCATTGCTCTCCAAACTGAGTTGCTTCTCCAAATCCAGGTCCGCCGGTAGAATTAACAGTATATAAATAACGCCACATATCATCACTGATACGATTATTTCCTGCCAACCCTATAGCTGCACGAAGTTTTAACTGATCAATCCATTTTATATCTTCCATAAACTTTTCTTCTGAAAGCACCCAAGCGCCTGATACTGAAGGGAAATATCCCCATTGATTACCTGGAGCAAATTTAGTGGAACCATCAGCACGCATAGTTACAGAGAGTAAGTATTTGTGGTTATAGTTATAACTTGCCTGCCCAAAGAAAGAAGCAGTGCGATCTGGAGTCGAAAGTGATGAAGTTGACTCCTGCGGTGTACCGAATCCCATATTATCCCAAGCCTGTCCAGCCTCAAATGCACGTGGGAAATAACGATTCTTTTGGAAGTTCTTCTTATTTTGGCTATGATAAATTTCTTGCCCCAATAACATGGAAAAATTATGCTTATCTTTAATAGAAAAGCCATAAGATGCCGTATTAGTCCAAATATATTTAAAAGACTGATCTTTCTGAATACTTGCTACAGGCAACGAATTATTTTTTGTACCTTCACCTGTCAAGGCACCCCAAAAACGATATTGATCTTTCCAGTTTAAACTAAGAGTGGCTTCTGTACGAAGCACCAATCCTTTAACAGGCTTCCATTCCAATGAAATAGCATTAGTATAGTTATAAGCATACTTATTCTGTTGATTAATGGCAATATCACTTTTCGGATTAGTATAAGTAAACAATGCTTCTTCATCAGGGTCAGCATAAGAAGGATCTATATATCCGAATTCACGTAATCCGTTAGTGGGTCTATAACGGAGTACATCAATAATACCGCCTGTACCAATATTATCACCTCCAGCTCCTTGATCACGGCGAAACGTAAATTTAGGATTGATATGCAATGTCAAATTTTTAGTTATATCAATAGCTGTCTTGATATTCAAATTGGTACGGCGCACACCCGACCCCATAATAATACCTTTATCTTCGCTTTGAGTAAGAGAAGCAGTGAAGCGCATCTTATCTGTACCTCCACCAATAGTTACATTAGTAGAATAATTGATAGGATTCTCTCCCATTACCTCATCCTGCCAGTCATGAGTAGGCAAAGAATAATACATATCCAAATCTTGCGGATTGCCAAAATTAGCACGGAAAAATTTGGCATTGCTAGAACGGCTACCATTACACGCCGACCATTCATATTGATAACGTGCAAACTCTGCTGAATTCATTAAATCTAATTTTTTAGACAAATGACTAGTAGACAAATGGGCATTGAAACTTACCTGTATTTTTCCAGCTTTGGCCGATTTAGTAGTAACAACCACTACACCATTACCGCCCTTAGCTCCATAGATTGCCGTGATAGAAGCATCTTTCAATACATCAATAGAAGCAATGTCTGTAGGAGGAATATCATTGATGTTATCCACCTGAAAACCATCGACAATGTAAAGAGGATCATTGCTCTGGGTCACAGACGTACCTCCACGAACACGAATGTTAATATCTGCCCCTGGAGCACCATCGACCGTAGTTACTTGCACACCAGCTATTTTTCCCTGCAAAGCCACAGCGGCTGAAGTAACTGGTACAGCAGCAATCTTCACACCAGACACGGAACCTACTGAGCCAGTCAGATCTTTACGAGCCCTGCTACTGTAACCCAGCACTACTACCTCTTCAAGCGCTTGTGAATCATCTTGCAGCGTAATTGTCAGTTCTTTTCCGGTAACCGCATCCACTTCTTGCGTTTCGTAACCTACAAAAGAAATAACAATTCTTTTTCCTTTAGACACGGCCAAAGTAAACTTTCCGTCAAAATCAGTTATGGTTCCGTTGGAAGGATTTCCCTTCTCCACAACGGAAGCTCCAATAACGGCTTCACCTGCCGAATCAAGTACAGTACCTTTTACGGTAATGCTCTGAGCAAACATCATCACCGGTATCAGTAACAGCACTGAAAACAGAAGAAGTCTGCTTTTCACTCCTCTTAATTCATTTGTAAATTTCATAATAAAATATTAAGTTAAACAAAAATTTAAAGTCCATTTTTTCCGTGAATGTGAAATAATATAAATCACTATTGTTATTTATATTTTATTCTAAAAGGAAACAATTACAATTTTTATTAGAATAATAGATACTT
>ENA-UESJ01000690-UESJ01000690.1-human-gut-metagenome-genome-assembly--contig:-NODE-690-length-17939-cov-14.312507_pt1 | contig 17939 bp, 15 predicted proteins | sample MGYA00243000_ERZ508001 | MGnify/ENA primary metagenome ERZ508001 (study PRJEB26167, sample SAMN06115479) | human gut metagenome | host: Homo sapiens | place: China:Chongqing | collected 2015-03-03... | reverse complement strand
GAGAATGCTGCCAAATCGGAGATAGACGGTTTGAAACAGGCTTTCTACAAACTACATAACTCAGAGCAGGAAGCCGCCAAGAAGCTGTTCGTTGAGAATGGGGGAGCTATTGAAGAGTTCGTTCCACAAGCCGATACTTTGGAAGAGGAATTCAAGAATACCATGTCCGTCATCAAGGAAAAAAGAAACGCACTCAATGCAGAGCAGGAAAAACAGAAAGAGCTCAACCTGCAAATCAAGCTTTCCATCATCGAGGAACTGAAAGAGTTGGTGGAATCTCCGGAAGACGCCAACAAGAACTATACGGAATTCAAGAAATTGCAACAGCAATGGAATGAGGTTAAAATCGTGCCGCAAGCCAGGATTAACGAGCTGTGGAAGAACTACCAGCTGTATGTCGAAAAGTTCTACGACCTTTTAAAACTGAACAACGAATTCCGTGAATATGACTTCAAGAAGAATCTTGAAATCAAGAACCACCTTTGCGAAGCTGCCGAGAAACTGGCAGACGAAGCGGATGTTGTTTCCGCTTTCCATCAATTACAGAAACTGCATCAGGAATTCCGCGATACAGGACCGGTAGCCAAAGAGCTGCGCGATGAAATATGGGCACGCTTCAAAGCAGCTTCTACTACTGTGAACCGCCGTCACCAGCAGCATTTTGAAGCCCTGAAAGAGGCCGAGCAACATAATCTCGACCAAAAGACCGTAATTTGCGAAATCATCGAGGCCATTGATTACAGCGAACTTACCAACTTCGCTTCCTGGGAAAACAAAACCCAGGAAATCATCGCTTTGCAAAATAAATGGAAAACCATCGGTTTTGCTCCGCAAAAGATGAACGTGAAGATATTCGAACGCTTCCGCAAAGCTTGTGACGAGTTCTTCCAGAAGAAAGGAGAATTCTTCAAATCCCTGAAAGAAGGCATGAACGGGAATCTTGAAAAGAAACGTGCCTTATGCGAAAAAGCAGAGGCCCTGAAAGACAGTACCGACTGGAAAGCAACAGCTGACGAACTGACCAAACTCCAGAAAGAGTGGAAAACGGTAGGTCCCGTTGCCAAGAAATATTCGGATGCTATCTGGAAACGGTTCATCTCCGCCTGCGATTACTTCTTTGAACAGAAAAACAAGGCAACTTCCTCACAACGTTCCGTTGAACAGGAGAATCTGGAAAAGAAGAAAGCCATTATCGAGAAGCTGACAGCCATTGACGAAACAATGGATGTGGAAGAAGCCACCCAACTGGTCCGCGAACTTATGAAAGAGTGGAACGGCATAGGACATGTACCATTCAAAGAAAAAGATAAAATTTACAAACAATACCACAGCCGGATAGACAAGCTGTTTGAACACTTCAACATCAGTGCTTCCAACAAGAAGCTGAGTAATTTCAAATCGTCCATCAGCAGTATCCAGGAAGGTAGCCCGCAAGCCCTTTATCGTGAACGGGACAAACTGGTACGCGCCTGCGAAAACATGAAAAACGAATTGCAGACTTACGAAAACAACTTAGGCTTCCTGACAGCTTCGTCCAAGAAAGGCAACAGCCTCCTGACCGAACTTAACCGTAAAGTCGAGAAACTGAAAGGTGACATAGAGCTGGTTAAACAGAAAATCAAGGTGATTGACAATTCAATCAACGAAGCGGAATAATTTTTCGAACCTAATAATATGAGGTTATGCCAAAAGGATAAAAGGCTTTTGACATAACCTCTTTTTTATCTAAATCTAATCTCACTGATGAATTATGAAAAGAATTCTGACTTTAGGAATCGTGCTACTGACTGTAAACAGTCTGCTACCGGCACAAGAAATCACATTCTCAGAAACCAAATTCAATTGGGGAACCGTCCGGGAACAAGACGGGAATGTCAGCCATGACTTCCGGTTCGTAAACACCGGCGACAAACCTCTCACTATCAAAAACATCATTACCGGCTGCGGATGCACCTCGTCCGAATGGACTGAAAAAGCCTATCAACCCGGTGAGGAAGGCATAATACGGTTGGTCTACCACCCGCAAGGCAGAACAGAAAACGACATCAACCTCGTAGCCGAAATATATACTAACAGAGCTGCCAAAGGAGTAGTTACCCTGGAAATGGCGGGAAAGATAAAACGTGAGACCCCTTCCTATTCCGCCCGCTATAATCCCGCCAACGGAAAGCGAAGCCAAAGCCCAACCTATATTCCGCAAGATGAATATGAGCAGATACTTGAACGGATACGCGAAGAATTGTATGCCAAAACCACCACACAGCAAACAGACCGCGCAACGGAAAAATTACTGCGCTCCATGCTTCCGGAAGGTAAATGGAGCGACCTCGATTATGCCTGCTTTTTCCGTACCAACTGGGAACCGGTAGAACACCTGAAACGTTTGGTTACAATAGCCGCCTCATATACCGACAAACAATCACGTTATTACGGTAACGAGGTATTATACAATGCAATCAGAGATGCCCTGCAGTATTGGGTGAAACAAGACCCTACCTGTTTCAACTGGTGGTATAACCAGATTTCCGTTCCGCAAACACAAGCCTCGCTCCTTGCTCTGATGGATGCGGGACAAAGGAAACTTCCGTCCGAAATCCGTATGCCTATTTTAAAAGTAATGGGCGAACGCAGCGACCCACGCAAATGGACCGGCGCCAATAAAATGGACATTGCCATTCATCATTTAATAAGAGGCTGCCTGTTGAAGAATGACAGTATTGTACGCGTCAATGCCGATGAAATATTCTATCCCGTACAAATCGTTGCAAACGAAGGCATACAGGAAGACTTGTCTTATCACCAGCACGGGCCGCAACTTTACATCGGCGGATACGGAACAGTGTTCGTTGACAACATAGTCCGCATGGGCAATATCCTCAACGGAACAAAATATGCCATGAATCCGGAGAAACTCACCTTGTTTTCCAACTTTATCCGCAACACCTACTTCAATGTATTCCGAAGCAGGTATCTGGACTTCAGTGTAACAGGCAGAGGTGTCAGCCGCAAAGGAACATTGGATTACGGGGATTGCGCAGCCCTGTTCAGAAACCTGCAGGCCCTTGATGCCAAACATGCCGGCGAATATGCAGACATTGCCCGCCGTTTCCTCACCCAGGAAGCATCGTATCAGCGTTCGGACAAGAATACAATGTATCATTGCTCAGACTATATGCTACACAACCGACAAAATTACGACTTTTCCGTGCGCACCTCTTCAACACGCACCAACAAGACCGAAAGCGGTAACGGTGAAAATCTATACGGGACCTATATGAGTGACGGTGCCACCAACATTCGCGTCAACGGCAATGAGTATGCCGACATCTTCCCCGTCTGGGAGTGGGACAGAATACCGGGAACCACCTTGCCTGCAGGCGAAAAACGCAATCCCGTTGACTGGGGAAGCAAAGGAACCTGCATATTCACAGGGGGAGTGTCCGATGGGAAATACGGTGTAATGACTTTCAAGATGGATGACTATGGTGTAAAAGCTCAAAAATCATGGTTTATGTTCGACAACGAAGTGGTTTGCTTAGGCAGCGGAATCGGTTCAAATGTTCCGACAGACATCGTTACCACTGTCAATCAATGCCATCTGGATGGAAATGTATGGATAAATACGGGAAAAGCGCTCCAGCAAGCAACCCAAAGAGAATTTGCTTTTGAGCAGGCTCCGCAATGGATCTGGCATGACAGTATCGCCTATCTCTTCCCTCAGGGAAACAATATAAAGCTAAAGATGGACAGACAAAAAGGCAACTGGGCAAAAATCAATTTCAATTATCCTGCTACGGAAATCAGCATGCCGATATTCAATCTGGTCATTAATCACGGACAATCTCCCCGAAACGCATCTTACGCATATATCGTTGTACCGGGAATCAACCATCCGGAAAAAATGAAAACATACTCCTGCCATCATCTGAAAATAGAACGGAATGATACGGAAATACAAGCCGTCAATAATCGGAAATCGGGAATTCTGCAAATCGTATTCTTCAAGCCCGGCACTTTCGACAATGAAGAAATAAAGGTAAAAGCCCTGAAGCCCTGTGTTGTACAAATAAAGAAAAGCAAAGGCAAGGTGACGGATATGCAGATTGCCGATCCGCAAAATCAAGAAAAGCTAAAGCCGGGAGTAGATGTGATAATCTTATAATAATAAGCATATAAAAAGTGGTTGTGTCAAAACGAACTCGCTGATATTCTTGCTTTGACACAACCACCGATTCGAACACCGAGTTTTCAAACTGAACCCGAATACCGATTATGAAGAATTTGCACATGGTCGAAAAGCAATAAAAAACCCACTAAAACTTGCGATTTTAGTGGGTTTTTATCGGTGTGTTGTGTTGGGCTACCTGGATTCGAACCAGGAATGACAGGACCAGAATCTGTAGTGTTACCATTACACCATAGCCCAATTGAGCATTTCATTTCTGTTTTGCGGTGCAAAGATACAAACTTTTCTTTAATCCAAAACATTTTTCGCTATTTTTTTCATTAAAATCTGATAAGATACCATGACACAAAGAATTATATACCTAAAAAAAAACAAAAAATGAAAGACTTTTTCCCTTTTGCGTGTTTGATATAATAAATCAACGTATATTTGTCACCTGTTTAATATTAATAATGTGTAATGAACGAAGCTAAAAAATTAATTCAACAAATAACAGAAGGTATTCAAGATAAAAAAGGAAAAAAAATCGTCATAGCAGACCTTACCCGGATAGACGACACAATATGTAATTATTTTGTCATCTGTCAAGGAAACTCCCCAAGCCAAGTAAGCGCCATAGTGGAGTCCGTTAAAGACTTCACCCGCAAAGGAGCGAACAGCAAACCTTTTGCGATAGACGGTCTGCGCAATGCCGAGTGGGTAGCCATGGACTACTCTGATGTACTGGTTCACGTTTTCCAGCCGGAAGCGCGTGAATTCTATAACTTGGAACACTTATGGGCAGATGCCAAACTAACCCAAATCCCCGATCTCGATTAATTTAGACTTATGGACAATAACACCAATAAAAAGCCCACAAAAACCAATATGCCCAAGTTCAACTTGAACTGGTTGTATATGATTATAGCCATGATGTTGCTGGGACTGTACCTCACCAATGAAAGCGGTTCGGCCAGCAAAAACATCCCTTATGATGAATTTCAGGAGTATGTGCGCAACGGCTATATAAGCAAAGTGACCGGTTATGACGACAACTCCGTAGAGGCATACGTCAAGCCGCAATATGTGCCCAATGTATTCAAAGCAGATTCAAGCCGTGTGGGCAAGAATCCCCTGATTACAACAGAAGCTCCCTCACGCGAAAGCTTGGGCGACTTCCTGCAGAAAGAAAAGGACGAGACACGTTTCGACGGTTCTATCAGCTACGAAAAGAAACACAATTACTTCGGTGCAATCCTCTGGCAGATATTGCCGTTTGCATTTCTTATCGGCTTCTGGATATTCCTGTCCCGCCGTTGGAGCAGCGGTGGCGGCATGGGTGGCGGCAGCGGCATCTTCAGTGTCGGCAAATCCAAAGCCCAACTGTTTGAAAAGAACTCTCCGGTAAAGGTTACTTTCAAGGACGTTGCCGGACTTGCAGAGGCCAAGCAGGAAGTAGAGGAAATCGTAGAATTCCTGAAACAACCCCAGAAGTATACAGATCTGGGTGGTAAGATACCCAAGGGTGCATTGCTCGTAGGCCCTCCGGGAACAGGTAAGACCCTGCTTGCAAAGGCTGTGGCAGGAGAAGCCAACGTACCGTTCTTCTCACTGGCCGGTTCCGACTTTGTGGAAATGTTTGTCGGCGTAGGTGCTTCCCGCGTCCGCGACCTGTTCCGTCAAGCCAAAGAGAAAGCGCCTTGCATCGTATTCATCGATGAAATCGATGCCGTGGGACGCGCCCGTGGAAAAGCTGCCGCCATGGGCGGTAACGATGAACGCGAAAACACCTTGAACCAACTGCTGACGGAAATGGACGGGTTCGGTTCCAACAGCGGTGTCATCATCCTTGCCGCAACCAACCGTGTGGATGTACTGGACAAGGCACTGCTGCGCGCCGGACGTTTCGACCGCCAGATACACGTCGACTTGCCCGACCTGAATGAACGTAAAGAAGTATTCGGCGTACACCTGCGCCCCATCAAGATAGACAATACGGTGGATGTAGAGTTACTGGCACGCCAGACTCCGGGATTCTCCGGCGCCGACATCGCCAATGTCTGCAACGAAGCCGCCCTGATTGCCGCCCGTCATGGAAAGAAATTTGTAGAGAAGCAGGACTTCCTGGATGCGGTAGACCGTATCGTAGGCGGTCTGGAGAAGAAAACCAAAATCACAACCGAAGAAGAACGCCGTTCCATTGCCATACACGAGGCCGGACACGCCAGCATCTCCTGGCTGTTGGAATATGCCAACCCGCTGATTAAGGTAACCATCGTTCCACGCGGACGTGCTTTGGGAGCAGCCTGGTACCTGCCCGAAGAACGCCAGATTACCACAAAGGAACAGATGCTGGACGAGATGTGCGCCACTTTGGGCGGACGCGCCGCAGAAGATCTGTTCATCGGAAGAATCTCTACCGGCGCCATGAACGACCTTGAGCGTGTAACCAAGCAGGCATACGGCATGATTGCCTATTTGGGCATGAGCGACAAACTGCCGAATCTCTGTTATTACAATAACGACGAATACTCGTTCAACCGTCCGTACAGCGAGAAGACCGCCGAACTGATTGACGAAGAGGTGAAGCGTATGGTAAACGAACAGTACGAGCGTGCCAAGAAGATACTATCCGACAATAAAGAAGGGCACAACAAGCTGGCCCAACTGTTGATAGACAAGGAAGTAATCTTTGCAGAAGATGTGGAAGAAATCTTCGGCAAGCGTCCGTGGGCTTCCCGTTCCGAAGAGATTATCAGCGCAAGCAAAACTTCCAGGGAGCTGAAAGAAGCCGAAGAAAAAGAGGCTGCCAAGGCAAAGGAAGCGGAAAAAGAGGTAAAAGAAGAAGAAAGCCATAACACCGGCTCGAACAATTAAAACGAAAACACCTTGAAAAATAATTTCATACAACGTGCTGTTACAGGTGCATTATTTGTAGTTATACTGGTGGGCTGTATCCTTTACAGCCCCCTCTCATTCGGGATTCTATTCACTATCATCGGCGCATTGAGCGTACACGAGTTTGCCCATCTGGTAAACAGGAACGGCGGAGTCAGCATCAACAAGACGATTACCGCTTTAGGCGGAGCCTATCTGTTCCTTGCACTCATGGGATTCTGCACATCCGCCATCGATGCGCGCGTATTCCTTCCCTATCTGGGCTTATTGCTCTATTTGATGATTACGGAGTTATACCTGAAAAAGGAGAACCCCATCGGCAACTGGGCGTATGCAATGCTGAGCCAGCTATATGTAGCCTTGCCTTTCGCATTGCTGAATGTACTCGCTTTCCAGAATTCACCTGAAACGAGCAGCGTAACCTATAACCCCATCCTGCCGCTTTCCATATTCGTATTCATCTGGCTGAGCGATACGGGTGCTTACTGCGTGGGCTCTCTAATAGGAAAACATCGCCTGTTCGAGCGCATTTCGCCTAAGAAATCATGGGAAGGCAGCATAGGCGGCGCGATTTTCTCCATCGCCTCATCCTTTGTATTTGCCCATTTCTTCCCATTCATGTCTACATGGCAATGGGCAGGACTGGCAGTCACCGTAGTGATTTTCGGCACTTGGGGCGACCTCACCGAATCGCTGATGAAGCGTCAACTGGGCATCAAGGATTCCGGCAACATTCTTCCGGGACACGGCGGAATGCTCGACCGGTTCGACAGCGCTCTCATGGCGATTCCCGCAGCGGTAGTCTACCTGTATGTAATGACAATGATTTGACAGGAAATCTTAAACGAATATAAGCCAAAGGGTATAGAGGAAAGATACTGTAACCTCTATGCCCTTTGGCCTATATATACGGTATAAGGAAACGCTTACTTCAATTGCATCTTCGACAAATCAAGGTTCTGTATATTCTTCGTATTATCACCGGTAACCACCAGGTCGAACGTCAGTTCCACCTCGCCATTCTTTTCCGAATTAATTTTCAGCTTGATACCTTTGGTTTCAGAAGTCACGTTGAGACTGTTCAGATTATAGGACACCGCACCGGGCTTGCGCAACCCCGTCAAATCGTCATAGTCGTTATAGCGGAGAGCCAAATGTATATAACCGTCTTCTCCATACAACTCCGCATCATCTTGCGGACGTACCAGGCTGATACGATGTTTTGTGCCGGAAGGCAGATTCTGCATAAATATGATATTCATATATCCCCCGCTGATGCTTATATCACCTTCAAATATCAGGACAGGGTCATTGCCAAACTCTTCCTCGGTCTCGGGAGTCAGCGTCTCGACCTCTTTCGTCAACACATCCTGCAAACTCAGGATCTTCACAGCATGGTCGTAACCGTCAAACTCATCGGACAAAGGATTGAACATGGTAATCACACGCTTTCCGTCAACCGGTTCGTACCACCACAAGTCTGTATTCACAGGCCAGAGCGTTCCCCACACATCACAGTCCAAATAAAAAGCATTGCCGGTAACACGCACCGTAGCCCACAGCGGCGGAGTGAAATCACCGATCGAATACCCCTCATCGTCATCACAGGATTGCAGTACCGGCATCACAGCCAGACAAACTGCCATAAATAACCAATGTAGCTTTCTCATAATCAAAGTCCTTTTGTTTATTTCTTTCTGTATAGAAAATACAAAAGCCGGACATTTACTGCACCGGCTTTATTCCTTTTAACAAGAAATTAAATATCGTCCTACTTTTTAAAACGTTTCTTAAGCAAAGCCACCATTTCACGGGCTGCATGCACAGGTGCTCCCGCCTCGCCCAGGCGGGATGCCATATATTCGTAACCATCGAGCATCTGCCGGCGGTACGCCTCATCGCATAAGATACGTTGAAGCTCCGCACGTATCTGCTCCACCGTCATGGTATCGGCCACCAGTTCCTTCACCACCTCACGGTCGGCAATTAGGTTTACCAGAGAAATGTACCTGACTTTCAGGACATGCCGTTTCAGGAAAGCGATAACCTTCCCTATCGGCGTATGGTAGCACACCGCCTGCGGAACCCGGAACAATGCCGTTTCCAGCGTTGCCGTGCCCGAAGTAACCAATGCCGCTTCCGCATGCCGGAGCAAAGGATAAGTACGGTTAAAGATTATCTTCACGTCTGCATTGCCGACATATTCCTTATAATACTCCGGAGAGATACCCGGCGCTCCCGCCAGCACCAACTGATACTCCGGAAATGAAGCGGCCGCCCGAATCATATCCGGCAAATTATCCTTAATCTCCTGCTTGCGGCTGCCTGCCAGCAAGGCAATGACAGGCTTCGGCGAAAGGCCGTTGGCCCGTTTGAACTCATCTGCAGTTTCCGAATAAGCGGCTTGGAAGGCAGTGACTTCATCCACTGTCGGATTGCCTACATAATGTATGGGATAATGGTGCTTGCCCTCGAAGAACTCCACCTCGAACGGAAGAATGGAGAAGAGTTCGTCCACATCCCGTTTGATATTCCGGATACGGTGCTCTTTCCAGGCCCATATCTTGGGAGAAATATAATAGAACACCGGTATTTGCGTACGGGCATGGACAAACTTGGCGATATTCAGGTTGAACCCCGGATAATCCACCAAAATAAGAACATCCGGCTGCCAGGCTGCAATGTCTTCCTTGCAACGCTTCATATTGGCAAAGATGGTACGCAGGTGCAACAAGACGGGAATGAAGCCCATATACGCCAGTTCCTTATAATGCTTCACCAACGTTCCGCCCACAGCCGCCATCAGGTCACCGCCGAAAAAGCGGAACTCGGCCTGCGGGTCTTCTGCCTTCAAGGCAGTCATCAGGTGCGACGCATGCAGGTCGCCCGAAGCCTCGCCCACAATCAGATAATACTTCATAAGCGCCTATGTTTCAATATCCTGTGAATCCGTCAGAACCAGGTCTTCAATTCGTCCATCAGGCCATAGGCGGTTACATCCACCGTGGTCGGAGTCACCGCTACATAACCGTTGGCAAGCGCCCAATGGTCGCTCTTTTCATTCTCCTTTTCCGACTCCTCAAACTCTCCGGTCAGCCAATAGTAGTGCGCATCGCCTCTGTGGGCGAAGTTCTCCCACTCGTTGGTCCACTGCCCTTTTGCCTGTTCGCAGATTTTCACCCCTTTCAACTCTTTGGTATCGGGGAAGTTGACATTGAGGCAGGTCAACGGCGGCAAGCCTTTTTCCAGAACCTTGCGGGCAATCTCGCGGATATACTCTCCCGCCGGCTCAAAATCGGCGTCCGGCGCGTGGTTGCACAGTGAAAAGCCGATAGAGGGAACACCTTTCAGGCAGCCTTCGATAACCACCCCCATTGTTCCGGAATAATGCACATTGACCGAGGAGTTATCGCCGTGATTAATGCCGCCCACCACAAGGTCGGGTTTGCGGCCGAGCACCGTATGGAATGCCAGCTTGACGCAATCGGCGGGCGTACCGGAACACTTATAGACCGTCAGCCCTACATCCTTGCGAAGCAACTGATAATGAATCGGTTCCGTCACGGTAAGCGCGCACGCATTACCCGAACGAGGCGCATCCGGCGCCATTACCACAATCTCCCCCAGCGGACGGAGAAACTTTATCAACTCGCTGATTCCTTTCGCAATGATACCGTCGTCATTGGAAATCAATATCAAAGGTCTCTGATTTTCCATATTTCTTTTTAATTTTGCTACAAATTTAGCAAAAGAGAACCACATATTAACCACCAATACACAAAAAGATATGTTAGACGTCTTTCTCATTCTGATGGGTATCCTCTGCCTGATAACGGGACTGGTAGGCTGTTTCCTGCCCGTAATTCCCGGTCCGCCCGTAGCCTATACCGGTTTGTTGCTGCTGCACTTCACCGACAAGGTGCAGTACTCTGCCACCCAACTGTTGCCGTGGCTGCTGATTGTCGTCATCGTACAGGTGCTCGACTATTTCGTCCCCATGCTGGGCAGCAAATACAGCGGCGGAACGCGCTGGGGAACGCGCGGATGCCTTGCCGGAACCCTCATCGGGCTGTTCTTCATGCCCTGGGGTATTGTACTCGGCCCGTTTTTAGGGGCTTTTATCGGCGAACTTTTCGGCGGCAGGGAAACCCGGCAGGCTCTGAAGTCGGGACTGGGTTCCCTGTTCGGCTTCCTCTTCGGCACGGTACTGAAATGCGTGTTGTGCGGATACTTCGCATGGGAGTTTGCATCGGCACTGCTTTAACATAAGTTTATCCCCATTAAACTTCAGGTTTAATCCTAATGAACCCGAAGTTTAATAGGAATAAACTCCGAGTTTAATTCGGACAAACTATTGTAAACTCCGGAGAAACGGCACGCATTTCCCCGGACACGGCAGCAGCGGCAGCTTATAACCCGAACATCCCGCCGCCCGCCATCTCATTGCTTTAGAAATCTTAATCTTCTGCAAGTGAGACAAAAAAGCTGTTTCTTTTCAAGATAAATACGTATATTTGCCCCACTAATCAGGAAAAAGAGTGCCTGAGACACACGTCTTCAGGCAACGGAACGGTAAAGGCATCCGGGAGTTATTAACAAAAAGGGTGACTTATCAACCGTTTTTGCAATCTTTCTCTTTTTTAGTAGGTGCTATACGGAATTATCACTTATTTCGCTGCCAATAAACATTGAAATTATGGGAAAAATAATTGCTTTGGCAAATCAAAAAGGTGGTGTAGGAAAAACAACAACAACCATAAACCTCGCAGCTTCTCTCGCCACACTTGAAAAGAAAGTGCTTGTCGTAGACGCAGACCCGCAGGCAAATGCCTCGTCAGGGTTGGGCGTAGACATCAAGCAGGCAGAATGTACTATCTATGAATGTATTATAGACCGCGCCGATGTGCGCGACGCTATCCACGACACGGAGATTGATACATTGAAAGTTATTTCCTCCCACATCAATCTGGTAGGCGCCGAAATAGAAATGCTCAATCTTAAAAACCGGGAAAAGATACTGAAAGAGGTACTCGCCCCGCTACGGGAAGAGTTTGATTATATCCTGATAGACTGCTCACCGTCGTTAGGATTGATTACAATCAACGCGCTCACGGCCGCCGACTCGGTTATCATTCCCGTACAGGCCGAATACTTTGCACTGGAAGGCATCAGCAAATTGCTGAACACCATCAAAATCATCAAGTCCAAGCTGAACCCCGCACTCGAAATCGAGGGATTCCTGCTGACCATGTATGACTCGCGGCTGCGCCAGGCCAACCAGATATACGACGAGGTGAAACGCCACTTCCAGGAACTGGTGTTCAACACCGTCATCCAGCGCAATGTAAAACTGAGCGAAGCCCCCAGCTACGGACTCCCCACAATCCTGTACGATGCGGACTCCACCGGAGCCAAAAACCACATCGCACTGGCAAAAGAGTTAATCAGCCACAACGAGGACTAACCGCCCGCGTGGCAAACATAGTAAACAGTAAATCGTAAAACAGAAAAGAATAGATGGTACAGAAAAGAAATGCATTAGGACGTGGGCTGGACGCCCTGCTCTCCATGGATGAGGTGCAGACCGAAGGCTCTTCCTCTATCAATGAAATAGAATTGTCGAAGATTGCCGTCAACCCCAATCAGCCCCGCCGCGAGTTCGACCAGACAGCGTTGCAGGAGCTTGCCGATTCTATTGCAGAGATTGGTATCATCCAGCCTATCACCCTGCGTAAGCTGTCCGATGATGAATACCAGATTATTGCCGGCGAACGCCGCTTCCGCGCCTCGCAAATGGCAGGGCTGACGAGCATCCCCGCCTATATCCGCACGGCCGACGACGAGAATGTCATGGAAATGGCGCTCATCGAAAACATACAGCGCGAGGACCTGAACTCCGTGGAAATAGCGCTTGCCTACCAGCACCTGCTGGAACAATACGGACTGACGCAGGAACGCCTCAGCGAACGCATAGGCAAGAAGCGTACCACCATTGCCAACTACCTGCGCCTGCTGAAACTGCCGGCTCCCGTCCAGATGGGATTGCAAAACAAGCAGATAGACATGGGGCACGCCCGTGCACTGGTAACGCTGGGAGACCCCAAACTGCAAGTGAAGATTTTTGAAGAGATACTCGAACAAGGTTATTCCGTACGCAAAGTAGAGGAAATCGTGAAATCCCTGAGCGAAGGAGAAGCCGTGAAAAGCGGCGGCCGCAAGATAGCCCCCAAGCGCGCCAAACTGCCCGAAGAGTTCAATATGCTGAAGCAGCAGCTTTCCAGTTTCTTCAGCACCAAAGTACAGTTGACCTGCTCCGAAAAAGGCAAAGGAAAAATCAGTATCCCGTTCAGTAACGAAGAAGAACTGGAACGTATCATCGGTATTCTCGATACGCTGAAAAAATAAATGACAAAGAAGAGAAGAATATATCAAATCAGTATCGCCCTGCTGCTTTGCCTGATGCAGACGGCAGGGATTGCTATGTATGGTCAGAGCCGCCCACGTGCCGCCGCAAAGAGGATACACAGGCTGCAGGCAGACTCTCTTGCCGCCGTACGGCAAGCAGCGCGGATGCAGGCCGACAGCCTGAACCGGACTATGGAAGAAGTGCCGCCTCTCCAGGCCGTTGTCCCGGCAGACAGCATTGCCACTGCCGACAGCATTGCCGCCGAGAACAAGAAAAAGCTGCTGGAAATGACTTCCGCTCCCGTCCTGAAAGAATCGGAAGTGCCGGCAGACAGCCTCAAAAAAGAAATCGATCAGAAAATATGGGTTCCCAACCCTACAAAAGCCACCTGGCTGGCGCTCGTAATTCCCGGCGGCGGACAAATCTACAACCGGAAATACTGGAAATTGCCCATATTCTACGGCGGCTTTGCCGGATGTGCCTATGCCTTGACGTGGAACAGCAAAATGTACAAGGACTACTCCACCGCATATAAAGACGCGATGAACGGCAATATGCAGTCCAGCAGCATCACCGACCTGCTGCCGCCCGGATACAAGATTTCCGAAACCCAGTTGAAAGAGCTGTTGCGCAAGCGCAAGGACACCTATCGCAGATACCGCGATTTAAGTATCTTCGCCTTCATCGGAGTATACCTGCTGTCCGTCATCGATGCCTATGTGGATGCCGAACTGTCCAATTTCGACATCACCCCCGACCTCAGCATGAAAGTGGAGCCGGCTGTCATCGACAACCGGATAAACAACTCCTCCAACCGCTCCGTAGGGTTGCAGTGCAGTTTCCGATTTTAAAAACAAATAAACAGATTTATCCATGACAAATAAACCTACATATATGAAAAGAATAATCGCGGGTTCCTCACTTCTGTTCAGCATACTGCTGGCAACTCCGCAAGCATACGCCCAAGAAAGCGTAGACGTCATTATCCGCGAAAACGGAACGGAACGGCGGGAAGTCATCGACCTGCCCAAGAGCATGACCTACCCTGTAGACAGCCTGCTCAGCGACTGGAAAACCAAGAACTACATAGATTTAGGAAAGGATTGCAGCACCTCTACCGTCAATCCCCAATTCAGCGATTCCGTATACATCGACCGGCTCTCGCGCATGCCGACCATTATGGAGATGCCCTACAACGAGATTGTACGCAAATTCATCGACATGTATACCGGACGCCTCCGCAACCAGGTGGCTTTCATGCTGAGTGCCTGCAACTTCTACATGCCCATTTTCGAAGAGGCGCTCGATACTTACGGGCTGCCGCTGGAACTGAAATATCTGCCGATTATCGAGTCTGCGCTTAATCCCTCGGCCGTATCCCGCGCCGGAGCCTCCGGCCTGTGGCAGTTCATGCTGAACACCGGCAAGATATACGGCCTGGAAAGCAACAGCCTTGTGGACGAACGCCGCGACCCGATTAAGGCTACCTGGGCCGCCGCACGCTACCTGAAAGATATGTATGCCATCTACCAGGACTGGAACCTGGTAATCGCCGCCTACAACTGCGGCCCCGGCACCATCAACAAAGCCATCCGGCGCGCAGGCGGCAAAACGGATTATTGGGAAATATACAACTATCTGCCCAAAGAAACACGCGGATACGTACCCGCTTTTATAGCCGCCAACTACGTAATGACGTACTACTGCAAGCACAACATCTGCCCGATGGAAACCAATATTCCGGACGCCACAGATACCATACAGGTGAACCGCAACCTGCATTTCGAACAAATCACGGATGTTTGCGGCATCGGAATGGATGAGGTCAAAAGCCTGAATCCCCAGTACAAGAAGAATATCATTCCGGGAGACAGCAAGCCTCAGACACTCCGTCTGCCTATAAACTACATCAGCACTTTCATCGACAGCCAAGACACGATTTACGCCCACCGCAGTGCGGAACTGTTTAAAAACCGCAGAACCGTTTCCGTGGCCAATACCCGCAGCACAGCACGTAGCAGCAAAGGGAAAAGTTCTTCACAGGGCGATGTCACCTACCACAGAATACGCAACGGGGAAACCCTGTCGACCATCGCCCGCAAATATGGCGTCACCGTCAACCAGATAAAAAGCTGGAACGGATTGAGAAGCACCAGAATCAATGCGGGAAAGAGGCTGAAGATTTACAAATAAAAACATAAATGCTTGTCCGGTGTTGAAAATTGCTTATTTTTGCAAAAAGTGAAGAAGAAAGGAGAAACAGTATATGGATATATTAGCAGAAGAGTTTGAGGGTGATTACATAAGAAATAAAAATATTTAATCTTTAAAAATTTAGGAGATATAGGAAATGGAACATCAATTATCAAAACAAGAATTAAGAGCAGAAAAGATTTCGAGAGATGAATTTAAAAACATAAAACGAAATGAAATATATATAGTACTAGATAGCTTAAAAGTTGCACATAATATAGGAACCATATTAAGGCTATCTGATGCTTTGCTAATAAAAAAAGTATATATATGTGGAAATACAATAGTCCCACCAAATTACAAAATAAAATGTAGCTCAAGAGGAGCAGAAAAATGGGTTGATTGGGAATATGTAGAAGATGCAACACAAATAGTAAAAAAATTAAAATCTAATGGGGTGGAAATAACATATACGAGATTAAATGATTTTCAAACTGCAAAGGAATATTATGAAAAAGCAGCAGCTATAAATTCAATGTTATATCATGCTAGATTAAATATTGCGCAAATTGCATTGATAACAGGAGAGCTAGATGAAGCAGAGGCAAGATTTATAGATTGTATGCAAGATAAAGATTCTGAACCAGATGCATATTATTATTTGGCAATAATTTGTTTAATGAAGGGTGAAGAAGATAAGGCTGTTGGATATGTGAACATTGCAATTGAATTAGATTATAGATTTTATAAGAAAGTTAGTAAGCAGGAAATTTTTGAACCTATAATGGATCAAATAAGATCTGGACAAAGCAAAAAGCGTAAATATCACTATACTTATGAAGAAGTGAGAACTAAGAAGCATCTTGATGATACATTTTGTTTAATTGAGAAGATGAAGAATAATAATTCTAAGTTTGATGGGAATAGTGATAAAAAAGTGGAAAAAGAATTGGAAAATGATGAGCATCAGAGGGAATAACAATTTTTATTTGAATGAATATAATGTGAATAGACCGAGGTTTCTTAATAAGGTCTATTTTTTTTGCTTTGAAGTGGGCCGGATATGAGAATATATATATTAAAATGTAGTCCTTACTGGTGCGCCTTTTCTTGACTGGTGTGAATTACTGTTTACCCCCGCTATGGGGTGTACAAATTTTTTTATGCTCTACAGCTTCCAAACTGCGCGGAACTACATTTTAATATATATATTCTCATATCCTACTCTACAATGTTAGATTATGGAGTGTTAAAAAAATGTTTACGATTTTCTGTTATTGTAGAGTAGTTGATGAGATATTATGATTATGATATTTTGGGAATGGTTTCTTTTAAAATTATGTGTTGTATAAAAATTGTGAAGGAGTGGTTTTTATGAAGAATATTGCTGTTGTTGGTGGAGATATGCGTAATCGTATATTGACGGAATTGTTGAGAGATGGTGGAGATAATGTTTTTTCGTTTGCTCTTGGAGATGAGGAGAATGGGGATTTTTTGAGTGTTATAAATAGATGTGATTATGTGATTACGCCGACTCCTTTTTCTAAGGATGGTGAGGTTTTGTTTTGTCCGTTGTCTGATAAGAGTGTGTTAGTTGATGAGTTTGTTCGTTTGGTGAGGGAAAAGGTTGTTTTTGGTGGAGCTATTAAGAATGATATTGTTGAGAAACTTAAAAAATGTAATAGGGTTTTTGATTTTATGAAGGACGAAGAGGTTGTTGTTAAGAATGCAATTCCAACGGCGGAGGGGGTTGTAAAGTTGATAATTGATAATACTTGTATAACTATTGATGATAGTAGAGTTGCTGTTTTGGGGTTTGGAAGAGTTGGTAAGAGAGTTGCTAAGGTTTTGAAGTGTTTGGGGGCTGATGTTTTTTGTTGTGATAGTAAAAAAGAAGAGGTTGCAAATATTGAAATGTGCGGTTATAATGTAGTTGATGAAAATTTTAATCTCAAAAATATGGATGTTATTGTTAATACTGTTCCGCATTTGATTTTAGGGGAGACTGAATTAAAAAGTTTAGATAAAAATAAGACTTTGATTATTGATGTTGCATCAAATCCGGGTGGTGTTGATTATGAATATGCAAATGCAAATAAATTTAGATGTATACATGAGTTAGGTATTCCTGGAAAAATTGCTGCTAGAACATCTGCAAAATATATACGAGATTTTATAAAAAATGTAATAAATGAGGTGTAAAAAATGTTGTTTTTATCGGCGCTGCTTGCATGCGGGCCGGCCTGTTTTTCTCAGCAGGCAGAAAAGTTTCCATTG
>ENA-UESJ01000682-UESJ01000682.1-human-gut-metagenome-genome-assembly--contig:-NODE-682-length-17999-cov-5.172470_pt1 | contig 17999 bp, 15 predicted proteins | sample MGYA00243000_ERZ508001 | MGnify/ENA primary metagenome ERZ508001 (study PRJEB26167, sample SAMN06115479) | human gut metagenome | host: Homo sapiens | place: China:Chongqing | collected 2015-03-03... | reverse complement strand
GCGCGGCTGCGTAATATGGCAAGCGCCTGCAATATCGTGGAGATCAGCCAGATGAAAAATGATCTGATATTCTATCTGTCCAAATTTGACATGGAAAAGATTGCGGCTCTGTCGGACGTTTATTCGAACCGTCTCAGGCTGGAGCCGACCGGCAAGGGGCATATACGCGTTTCGCTCAATAAGGGCGAAAAGCCGCTTGACGTCATGCGTACGGTCATCACAACAATGAATAAGGCGTAAATAAATTATCCCGGTTCTCACGAACCGGGATAATTTATTTGTTTGTTGGGTCGCGCATATCGTCGATCGTCCTGCTGATTTCCGGAACGTTCTTCACACAGAAGTCAACCATTACGCTTGCCACCTTTGCGGCGGTTTCAATGGAGACGTCCTTGCCAGATTTGTTCCACTCCAGAAACAGATTCAGGAAGCCTGCGTTGATGAACGACGACATCAGCGTGATGTACTTTTCGTCGGCGGGAATGGTGAATCGACCGAGAATTTTGTCGGCGGAAGCTTTCAGCACTGTTTTCATGCGGGTCACGAGAACTCCGCGGAAATCGCTTTTCATCAGGTGGAAGTAGAAGCCGTATTCATCGGTTATCAGACGATTCAGCTCTATGAAAATGTGGTAAGTGCTGTCTACCAGACTCGCGCTGTCAAACTGCGATATTAGCTCGCCGAGGGCTTCTACTATTTCGGATTCGGTCTCGTCGAGGATATCTGTTATGTTGCTGTAGTGGGTGTAAAATGTACGTCTGTTTACGTTTGCAAGCGTTGTAAGCTCGCTTATCGTGATCGACGCTATATCTTTGCTTTCCATTAGCTTGAAAAGCGCGGTGCGAATCGCCTTTTTGGTGCGTATTACTCTTTTGTCGGAATTGTTGCGTGTCATTACTGCCATATAACGACCCCTTTCTACACAAAATGTTATTTTATTCACATGTGTATATTATATCTCAATTTACTATGTTTGTCAACATCATTAGTCATTTTGTGCAATTTAAGCTTATGTTTATATTTAATATCGGTTACTATGTTTTTGATATAATTGTACTGGGTTTTCGTGACATTGACAACAAAGAAATATGGTGATATAATATATAAAAAGTACAAGTCACGAAAGGACAGCTCATGGCAAAGATAATCATAACCAACGATGAACCTATGAACCGCAGAATGACTGAGTTCATGCTGACAAAGAACGGGTACGAAACAGTAAAGGCTGCTTCTGGAGAGGAGTGCCTCAGCAAACTTTCAGATGGTGCTGACCTTGTGCTTCTTGACGTGATGATGCCGGGGCTTAACGGATTTGAGACCCTGAAGCGCATGCGCGGCGTCGGGATAACGATTCCTGTATTATTCCTTACAGCGGCGGAGGATAACGAAACGCTGCATAAAGCGGAGGAACTCGGTGTTCCATGCGTCCGGAAACCCTTCAGACCTGACGACCTTCTGAACGCAGTCCGCAATGCAATCGGCGCAGTTAAATAGTAAAATCGCGGCGTATTGAAATATCGCCCCGATTTTTTGTAATTTAACACCAAAAAAATTCAAAACCTCTTGACAAATTAGGCAATTTATATTAAAATTGAAAAAGAATAAACGTTTACATTGACGTTTTGAACTACGGTAAATGCTATACCGCAGATGATGTATTAATAAGGAGAACATGATCATGGCTTACATTTTAGGCGTTGATATCGGCACTTCAGGAACAAAAACGGTGCTTTTCTCGGAGGACGGTACTCCGGTAGCTTCCGCTACATATGAGTACCCGCTCTACACTCCGCAGAACGGCTACGCCGAGCAGGAGCCGCTCGACTGGTGGAACGCTTCCGTGAATGGAATCAAGGACGTTATTTCTCAGAGCAACGTCAGTGCAGACGATATCAAGGGCGTTGGACTTTCCGGTCAGATGCACGGCCTGGTAATGCTTGACGCTGAGAACCAGCCAATCCGTAAGTCAATCATCTGGTGCGATCAGCGTACTGCGAAGGAAGTCGTTGAGATCACCGATAAGGTCGGCGCAGACAGAATGATCGAGATCACAGCGAACCCGGCTATTACCGGATTCACCGCAGCGAAGATCATGTGGGTAAAGAACAACGAGCCTCAGAATTATGAGAAGTGCAGGCATATCCTCCTTCCGAAGGATTACATACGCTTTATGCTTACCGGTGATTTCGCAACCGAGGTTTCCGACGCGAGCGGAATGCAGCTTCTTGACATTCCGAACCGCTGCTGGTCTGACGAAGTACTGAACAAGCTTGGTATCGACAAGGCTCTCCTTGCCAAGGTATACGAATCTCCCGAGATCACCGGAACTATCACGGCAAAGGCTGCGGAGCTTACGGGTCTTAAAGCCGGAACTCCTGTAGTCGGCGGTGCCGGAGATAATGCGGCAGCTGCGGTCGGCACCGGCGTAGTCGAGGACGGCAAGGCGTTTACTACTATCGGCTCTTCCGGCGTTGTATTTGCACATACCTCCGATATTTCCATTGATAAGAAGGGAAGAGTACACACCTTCTGCTGTGCCGTTCCTGGCTGCTGGCATGTAATGGGCGTTACACAGTCCGCCGGACTGTCCCTCAAGTGGTTCAGAGACAATTTTGCATGGTCTGAAATGGAGACCGCGCTTTCTATGGGCGTTGATCCCTATTACCTTATGGATAAGGAAGCGGGAAGCGTTCCGATCGGGGCAAACCGTCTGCTGTACATGCCTTACCTCAACGGCGAGAGAACTCCTCACCTTGATCCTAATGCCCGCGGCGTATTCTTCGGGCTTTCCACCATGCACAAGAAGAAGGAAATGCTCCGTGCGGTAATGGAGGGCGTATCCTACTCCCTGCGCGACTGCGTTGAGGTTATGCGCGAGATGAACATTAACGTAAGCGATATGATGGCGTGCGGCGGCGGTGGAACTTCTCCGCTGTGGCGTCAGATGCTTGCCGACCTTTACGGCTGCCAGGTCAAGACCACCCAGAACAAGGAAGGTCCTGCGCTTGGCGTAGCGCTTCTTGCGGCGGTTGGCGCAGGTATTTATAAGAGCGTTCCCGAGGCATGCCGCGCGGTCATCAAGCCCGAGAAGATACAGGAACCTATCGCGGAAAACTCCGCCGAGTACGAAAAGGTATATGCAATGTACCGCAAGCTTTATCCGGCAATGAAGCAGTCCTTTGCTGAGCTTGCACAGATGTAATAGTTACATTAAAATGCCTCCTGAGTGCTGGTCATTTGGGAGGCATTTTCAGAATAAAAACCAGGATTGTTTTATTCAGCGTTTCCCAGAATATAAGCAGCACGAATAATTAATGCGGAGGCACCAAATGTTTTGTGAAGAATGCGGTAAAAAACTCATCAGACCCCAGGCATTGTACTGCCCCTACTGCGGCCATAAAGTGAATCACGAGCCTGCTGTAAATCCAGCTCAGCCGGCAGAGAGCACTGCTCCGGCTCCTCAAACAGTATCTCCAGAATCAGACGTGCAGGGAGTTCCTGTTGCTGTTTCAATGCAAGTTTCTGAATCTCCGATTGAATCCATGCCGGAGTTACAGCCAATAGTTCCCGACACAGTCGAGGAAGCGCCAGCGGAAGAAGTTCCGTTAATACCCGAAATTCCGGAGCAGGAAATTCCCGCCGAGCCAATGCCGGAGCTAGAGCCGGTAGTTCCCGAGCCAGTCGAGGAAGCGCCAGCGGAAGAAGTTCCGTCAGTACCTGAAATTCCGGAGCAGGAAGCTCCCGCCGAGCCAATGCCGGAGCTAGAACCGATAGTTCCCGAGCCAGTCGAGGAAACTACAGCGGAGGAAGTTCAGTCAGTACCCGAAATTTCAGAACAGGAAACTCCGACTGATCCCTTTGCGGTTCAGCAGGAGAAACCGGAAGATACAATGCAGGAAATGCAGCAGTTTGAACCGGAATTCACAACGCTTCCTGCTTCCGATGCTGAGACCGCTGAGGAACCAAATATTCCAAAGCCTGCAGCGACTGACGAACCGTCGCACCAGGAGGTACATACAGAACCCGAAAAAGCTCCGGAGCCTGCAAAAGAGGAGCCCGAAGAGGAAGAGTACATTTCGACTGCAAGCGCATTTACTTCCTTCGAGCTGGAGGAGATACAGCGCAATCTGAAGAAGAAGATAACTCCCGAGCCGCTGTTCGACAAGGAGAAGCTCGCAGCTGAGCTTTATAACAATTTGTACGAGAACCTGTACGAAAACCTCCGCGAGAACATAAAGCGCGAAATTCTCAAAGAACTCGAGGAAGAGAGGAAAAATTCAGCTTCCGAAAAGAAGCCGGGATTTTTCAAGAGACACTAACACGGAGGAAAAATGTATACACCAAACGAACATCGCTATGAAAAAATGGTATATAACCGCTGCGGAAAGAGCGGTCTGAAGCTCCCGGCGGTATCGCTGGGAATCTGGCAGAACTTTGGCTATAAGGACAGCTTCGATAATATGGAGGAGATGGTGCATACCGCATTCGATCTCGGAATAACCCACATCGACGCTGCCAATAATTACGGAAATCCATACAATGGCTCAGCCGAGGAGAATCTCGGGAAAATACTTGACCGTGGAATGCGGCAGTTCCGTGATGAGCTTGTGATCTCAACCAAGGCGGGCTACGAGATGTGGGACGGTCCATACGGCGACCGCAACGGTTCGAGAAAGTACCTTACCGCTTCGCTGGATCAGTCACTGAAACGCATGAAACTCGACTATGTTGATATATTCTATCATCATATCTTCGACCCCAACACGCCGCTTGAGGAAACAGCTCTCGCGCTCGACAATGCGGTAAGGCAGGGGAAGGCGCTGTATGTCGGGATATCAAACTACAACAAGGCTCAGACCGCCGAAATAATGTCGATTTTCAAGGAGCTTCGCACGCCGTTCATCGTGAATCAGCCGAGCTATTCAATGCTCAACCGCTGGATAGAATCAGACGGCCTGCGTGATTTCGCGGCGGAGCAGGGAATCGGTCTGAGCGTGTTTTCCCCGCTTTATCAGGGTCTGCTCACGGATCGCTATCTGAACGGAATTCCTGCGGATTCCCGAATCGGAAAGGGAAGGACCTGGATCAAAAACGAACTCACCGATCAGAAGCTCTCTCAGCTTCGCAGACTCAATGATATTGCGGCTTCACGCGGACAGAAGCTCTCGCAGATGGCGCTTTCATGGGTGCTCCGGGAGGGTAAGGTCACTACGGTGCTGATCGGCGCTTCGCGTCCCGAACAGATAAAGGAAAATGTGGAAGCGGTATACAAACTGGACTTCACACAGTCGGAACTTTCCGCGATAGATGCAATTCTTTCAGAATAACTACACAGAAAAATTACAAGCCTTTAAAAAACTACTTGCAAATATCATTGAATTGTGATATAATATACAGGATAATAAGCGGAGCCATGCTTAAAAGCTGAAAGATGTCACACCCCACGGTCACGCGGGACTGACGGAGATCTGACGGCTGAGGCGGTTTTCGCAGAAAAATACCTGAACACGCCCGGTCAAAGGCGGCGAATGCTCACTCCGCCGGTGCAGATGTTCATACGGCGGCGCCGTATAATGAAAGGAAGTAGATTATGGCTAAGATCGCGGTTCTGGGCTACGGTGTAGTAGGCTCAGGTACAGTAGAGGTTTTCTATAAGAACAAGGAAAGCCTTGAGAAGAAGGCTGGGCAGGAAATGGATATCAAGTATATTCTCGATGTCCGTGATTTCAACGACAGCCCCTACAAGGATAAATTCGTCAAGGATTTCAATGTTATCCTCAATGACCCTGAGGTCACAGTTGTAGCCGAGGTCATCGGCGGTCTCAAGCCGTCCTACGACTTCGTTAAGTCCTCGCTTGAAGCAGGCAAGAGCGTAGTAACCTCCAACAAGGAGCTTGTTGCAGCTAAGGGCGCGGAGCTTCTCGCCATTGCAAAGGAAAAGAATGTAAACTTCTTCTTCGAAGCGAGCGTAGGCGGCGGAATTCCGATTATCAAGCCCCTTCATGCATGCCTTTCCGCAAACGAAATCGACGAGATCGCTGGTATCCTGAACGGTACGACCAACTTTATTCTCACAAAGATGATCCGCGACGGCATGGACTTTGAGAAGGCTCTCAAGATCGCTCAGGAGCTGGGCTATGCAGAGCGCAATCCCTCCGCTGACGTTGATGGTCACGACGCATGCCGCAAGATATGCATTCTGGCTTCCCTCGCATTCGGCAAGCATGTTTACCCCGAGAGCGTACACACCGAGGGCATCACAAAGATAACTCTCGAGGACGTTGAGTACTGCGACAGCGCTGACTGCAAGATCAAGCTCATCGGCTGTGCTAAGCGCGAAGAGGGCGGCAAGATCTCGATCGGCGTTTTCCCGGCTGTTATCAAGGACGAGAGCCAGCTTGCGGGCGTTAACGACGTATTCAACGCTATCCTGGTTCGCGGCGACGCTACCGGCGACGTTGTATTTTACGGCAAGGGCGCTGGCAAGCTCCCGACCGCAAGCGCAGTTGTTGCGGATATCGTTTCCGCTGTAAAGCACTCCGGCACAAGTAAGTCCCTCACATGGGCTGACAGCGCTCAGGACTTCATCAAGGATTTCAGTGACTTCACAAGCGCAAGCTACATCAGACTGGCTTCCAAGAACGTGGAAGTTACCAAGGCGGTTGTCAAGGCGCTCTTCGGCGACGTAACATACCTTTCCAGAAAGAACCAGCCTGAGAACGAGCTTGCGTTCGTTACAGGCGTTATGACTGAAAAGGCTACTACTGACGCAATCGCGAAGGTTTCCGACAGCGCAGACCTTCTCGGAAGGATCCGTGTTCTGGATTATTGATGTTTCAGCTAATAACGCATTAATACAAATTTTGGAGGCAACATATATGGAATCAGGAACTCCTAAGTATAAGCGAGTACTGCTGAAGCTCAGCGGCGAAGCGCTTTCCGGAGATAAGGGCAGCGGGCTTGATATCCCGACCATTGAAAACATCTGCAAGAGCATAAAAAAGTGCGCTGACGCCGGCGCTCAAATCGGCATAGTTGTCGGCGGCGGAAATTTTTGGCGCGGAAGAAGCTCTGAGGGTATGGACAGAGCGCGTGCAGACCATATCGGCATGCTCGCCACTGCCATGAACGCCCTTGCTGTAGCCGATGTGCTTGAAAAGCTCGGCTGCGAGGTCAGAGTTCAGACTGCCATTACAATGCAGCAGGTAGCTGAGCCGTTTATTCTCGGCAAGGCTATCCGCCACCTTGAAAAGGGCAGGGTAGTTATATTCGGCTGTGGAACCGGCAACCCGTTCTTCTCGACGGACAGCGCGGCTTCGCTTCGTGCAGCGGAACTCAACGCCGATATCCTGCTGAAGGCGACTATGGTCGACGGTATCTACGACAAGGACCCCAAGAAGTTCCCCGACGCAGTCAAGTATGACGTGATCACACATCACGATATCCTTGTAAATAAACTCCAGGTAATGGACAGCGCAGCGGCTGCGATCTGCACCGAAAATAACATTCCGATTATCGTATTTGATCTTAACCGTCCCGACAACATCTACGACGCAGTGATGGGAGAAACAGTCGGAACGCTCGTTACAAAACATAAGCCCCAGTAATATCACGAAAGAGGTGCCATAATGAAAGAGATACTCGACATTACAAAGGAAAAGATGGGCAAGTGCGTAAATGCGCTTGAAAGCGAGCTTGCAACGATCCGCGCAGGCAGAGCTAATCCCAGCGTACTTGACAGAATCACCGTAGATTATTACGGCTGCCCGACTCCTGTTAACCAGATGGCGTCTATTTCTGTATCCGAGGCTAGAATACTCGTTGTTCAGCCGTTCGACGCTTCTACTCTGAAGTCCATCGAGAAGGCTATCCAGGCGAGTGACCTGGGTATCAACCCCACCAACGACGGCAGAGTTCTTCGTATCGCATTTCCGCAGCTTACCGAGGACCGCAGAAAGGAACTCTGCAAGCAGGTAAGCAAGATCTGCGAGGAAAGCAAAGTTGCAGTCCGCAACGTACGCCGCGACGCTCTCGACAAGCTCAAGGCAAAGAAGAAGAACAGTGAGATCACCGAGGACGACCTCAAGGAAGCTGAGAAGAATGTTCAGAAGATCACCGACAAGTATATCGAGACCATCGACGCTGTCGGCGCTGACAAGGACAAGGAGATCATGTCTATCTGATGGCTGAGGTTAATGTTCCGCAGCATGTCGGCATAATAATGGACGGCAACGGCAGGTGGGCGAAAAAACGCGGCCTCCCGAGGAGCTTCGGGCACAAGCAGGGCGCGGCCGTCTTTAAAAAGACCATCAACTGGGCGCGGGAGCTTGGAGTTAAATGCGTGACATTCTATGCATTTTCGACCGAGAACTGGAAACGTCCGGCTGACGAGGTTGAAGGAATAATGAACCTTCTCCGGCAGTATATTAAGGATATCCGTGCTGCCGCGCGGGAAGATATACGATTTATTTTCCTGGGCGATATAACGCGGCTTCCTGAGGATATTACCGCAGAGCTTCTGGATATTCAGCAGTCAACCGTGAATAACACTGGTTTTATCGCCGGCGTGGCATTGAACTACGGCGGCAGAGATGAAATTACAAGAGCCGCAAGGGAGCTTGCCCGCGAAGCGGCTTCCGGGGAAATCTCTCCGGACGGCATAACTGAGGATTCTATCGAGAAACTGCTTTATACTGCGGAAATGCCCCCGCTGGACATGATAATCCGACCCAGCGGCGAGCAGAGACTGTCAAATTTTCTGATCTGGCAGGCGGCTTATGCGGAGTTCGTTTTTATGGACGTGCTCTGGCCGGATTTCACAAAAAAACATCTGGAATACGCAATACAAATCTACAACGACAGGGACAGGCGCTTTGGCGGGGTGTAGTTTCAGAGGAAGGGTTTGCTTATGGGTGTGAGACTGATCTCCGCTGCTGTTGGAATAGTACTGGGAGTCGCAATTCTGATTCTTGATAATCTATTCGTTTATTGCGCGGCCATTTCGTTTTTGTCTGCTGTCGCGGTATGGGAGCTTACCCGCGCGATAAAGTGCGATAAGTTTACCGTGCTGAGGTGGACGTCAATTGTCTTTGGCGCTGTTTTTCCGATTATTATTTCCATAAGCCAAATCAAGTTCCTGGCTGTGCCTGCCGCAATGCTGTATGTAATTGTGATGGCGCTGATTATGCTGAAGTTCCACAAGGAAGTCCGCTTTGAACAGGTGCTCGCATGCGGCGCTGCGGGAGGGCTTCTTCCGGTTGCTCTGTGCAGTATAACCCTGCTGAGGTATTCTGCGCATGGCGAGGGGCTTGGTATCTTCATGGTGCTGTATGTCCTGTTCTGCGCGTGGTTCGGGGATTCAGGCGCGTATTTTGTCGGAACTTTCTTCGGAAAGCACAAGCTTTGTCCGCTCATAAGCCCTAAAAAGACCGTTGAGGGTCTGGTCGGCGGCGTTGTTACTGTAGGCGTTGTTACTGTAATTACTGTATTTATTTACAACACTTTCGTCCTGAATGATGTACAGCTCAATTATTTCGTCCTGGTGCCGCTTTCAATGGCTGCTTCGCTTGTCGGGGTGATAGGAGATCTCACCGCGTCCGTTATCAAGCGCGAGTATGATGTCAAGGATTTCGGCAACATTATGCCGGGTCACGGCGGCGTACTGGACAGATTCGACAGCGTGATTTTTGTTGCGCCGTTCCTGTATATAGCATTTTCCTATCTGGGACGTTTCATTTTTGTTTAACTGAGCGGCCGCTCTTATGATTTCTGCCCATTCACCCGCGTGAATGGGTGGTTTTGTTCAAAGGGAATATTACTTGAATGCGGGGTATATTAATAAATGAAAAGCATTGTCATACTCGGTTCGACGGGGTCGATCGGCACTCAGACGCTTGACGTCTGCTGCATGCACGGGTTCGGAGTCAAAGCGCTGTCCGCTTCGACAAATACGGCGCAGCTTGAGAAACAGGCCAGGGAGTTTAAGCCGGAGTACGTCTGCGTTTACTCCGAAAGCGCGTATCCTGACATGAAGCAGCGGCTTGCTGATACGAAAATCAAGGTGCTCTGCGGAATGGAAGGTCTGTGCGAGCTGGCGCGGCTAGACTGCGATATTGTGGTGAATTCCGTTGTCGGCATGGTCGGACTTTTACCCACGCTGGAGGCGGCGAAAGCAGGCAACGACATCGCTCTTGCCAACAAGGAAACGCTGGTAGCCGGCGGAAAGCTCGTCACCGACTGCGTAAAGGAGCACGGCGTGAAGCTGCTGCCGATCGACAGCGAACATTCGGCGATATTCCAGTGCCTGATGGGAGCCGGTGAAAACCGTCCTGAGAAAATACTGCTCACCGCTTCCGGCGGGCCGTTCTATGGGAAAAACACGGAGGAACTCCGGAGAGTGACCGTTGAGCAGGCTCTGAAGCACCCTAACTGGAGCATGGGCGCGAAAATCACCATTGACAGCGCAACTCTCATGAATAAAGGTCTGGAGCTGATCGAAGCGGTACGGCTTTTCGACGTGCGCCCAGAGCAGGTGGAGATAGTCGTTCACAGGCAGAGCATAATTCACTCCGCAGTGGAGTTCGAGGACGGCGCTGTTATTGCTCAGTTGGGTACGGCTGATATGCGTATTCCTATTCAGTTAGCGCTGACCTACCCGAGGCGCCTTCCGTCTCCGGCTAAGAAGCTATCGCTCTTTGACGTGGGTCAGCTTACTTTTTCAAAGCCGGATCCGGAAACCTTCACCTGCCTTGGTGCGGCAAAACGTGCGATTTCAATGGCGGGAAACGCTCCCTGCGCGGTGAATTCCGCAAACGAAGCCGCTGTTGCGCTTTTCCTTGCAGGGAAGATCGGATTCCTTGACATCGGCGAGGCGGTCAGCGGCGCCCTGGAGTCTGTAAAATTCATTCCCGAGCCAAAGCTCCAGGAAATACTAGATACAAAGGCTGCCGCCGAGGAATATGTAGCGGCAAAGTTCGGAACTCTCTGACAGGAGGTCATATGCAGATAGTCATTGCAATACTCGCGTTCTGCGTTATTATCATCATTCATGAGCTGGGACATTTCACAGCGGCAAAGCTCTGCGGGATTCAGGTAAACGAATTCGCGGTCGGAATGGGTCCGGTGATCCTGAGGAAAAAGGGAAGGGAGACTAACTATGTGATACGTCTGCTGCCCATCGGCGGTTCGGTATCAATGGAAGGCGAGCAGGATTCAAGCGACAACCCGCGCGCTTTCAACCGGAAGCCGGTCTGGCAGAGAATGATAGTTATACTTGCAGGCCCGATAATGAACCTGATTCTCGGATTTTTTGTCGCAATGATATATGTCTGCACAATTTCGAACATCGGAACGACCACGGTAAGCGTTGTCAACGATATACCCGGGATTACAAGTCAGCTAATGGTCGGCGATGAGATCGTCTCCGTGGAGAATACCACGGTCTGGACAACGTTCGACATTCAGTACAAAATGCAGAACAACGGCGGCCGCACTGACGAAAACGGAAATCTCCTGCTTGATTTCAAGGTAAAGCGCGGCGGAGAGCTTATCGCGCTGAAAGACGTTCAGTTCAAGGTCGAAACAGACGATAACGGAAACAGCGATGTTATCTACAGTTTCTACGTTCAGCCGCTCGAGAGAAACTTCCTGACGGTTATTGAGTACAGCGGACGTGAGACCGCCTCGATAAGCCGCATGATAATGTTCACACTGGCCGATCTGTTCAAGGGGAAATACGGTCTGAAAGACCTTTCAGGTCCGGTCGGAACCGTCACGGTTGTTTCGCAGAGCGTAAGTTATGGACTCCCGTCGTTCTGTTACCTTTTCGCGTTTATTACTATCAACGTGGGAGTTTTCAACCTGCTTCCCATTCCCGCGCTGGACGGCTGCCGGTTCCTGTTCCTTGTTATTGAAGCGATACGCCGCAAGCCTCTCAAGCCTGAAATCGAGGGCGTTGTACACCTGGTAGGCTTCGGTCTGCTTATGGTTCTTATGCTTGTGGTAACATTCGGAGATATTTCTAAGCTGATCAGCGGAGGTTTCAATTGAGCAATAAAAAGGTAAGAGTAGGCAGTCTGCTGCTCGGAGACGGTAAAATCTATATTCAGTCGATGCTGAACATTCCCGCCGGGGACGTAGAAGGCACAGTAAGGCAGGCTAAGGAGCTTGAAGCGGCGGGCTGCGAAATAATCCGCGCAGCGATACCGACCATTGAGGACGTCCGGCTCATTCCCGCGCTGAAAAACGCGGTTGATATCCCGGTAGTCGCCGATATTCATTTTGACTACAGAATAGCTCTTGCCGCGGTGGAAGCCGGGGTCGACAAGGTGCGCATTAATCCCGGAAACATCGGGGGCGTCGACCGTGTAAAGGCAGTCGCGGACGCTTGCCGGCTCCACAATGTTCCTATCCGTATTGGAGTGAACTCCGGCTCGCTTGAGCGCAGGCTGATTGAAAAGTACGGAAGCCCCACCCCGGAAGCGCTGGTAGAGAGCGCCCTCGGGCATGTAAAGCTGCTGAACGACTGCGATTTCGACGATATCGTGATCAGTATAAAATCCTCGGACGTGAAGCTCATGATAGAGGCGTACAGGCTGCTTGCAAAGCAGGTTGACTATCCGCTGCATCTCGGAGTGACCGAAGCCGGAACGGAGCGCATGGGCGTCATTAAGTCGGCGGTGGGAATAGGCTCGCTGCTCTGCGACGGAATAGGCGATACGATACGCGTTTCCCTGACCGCAGACCCGGTCAAGGAAATCTACGCCGCAAAGGATATCCTGCGTGCATGCGATATCGGAACCGGCGTGCAGATCGTGGCGTGTCCGACCTGCGGAAGAACCAAGATCGCGCTGATTCCGCTTGCGGAACAGGTCGAGAAACTTTGTGCCGGGATAAACAAGCCGATAAAGGTCGCGGTAATGGGCTGCGTGGTCAACGGCCCCGGAGAAGCCCGGGAAGCGGATATCGGTATAGCCGGAGGAAACGGAGAGGGTATCCTTTTCAAGAAGGGACAGATACTCAGAAAAGTGCCCGAAGATAGGCTCCTTGAGGAACTGAAAAAAGAAATAGACCTGTTATAAACCTGAAAGGAAGGATCAGATGTCGGCAAAGTTAAGCGAGCTTTTCGATGGGCTCACGCTTCCGCAGACTTGCGCGGAGGGCAGGATACTTAAAATAATACACGATCAGCAGAACAAGGAGCTGCTCATTAACCTTGAAATGGACGAGCTGTGTCCCGCTGCTGAGATCCTGACTGCTGAAAAGCAGCTTTCATCAGCGACAGGCGGCGCGAAAATACAGATTTTCCCGAGCTTTCATGAATCGCTCTACACACCGGATTACATTTACGAGATAATCGCGATACTCAAGGACAGAAACGGGTCGGTCAACGGCTACCTAGACGGAGCGGAAATAAGCGACGACGGCGAGACCTGCGAGATATCGCTGCACTCCGGCGGCAGGGATATCCTGATGAAAATGGGTATTGATACCTCTATACAGCGCATGATCGCCGGATTCTTCAAGAAGCGCCTCCAGGTGGTTTTTACAGGTAATTCTGAGATAAACATTGACGAGTACCTTGAAAAGGAGCAGAGCGCTCCGCTTCCTAAAATCACGATAACCCAGACTCCGCCTGCTCCCTCGGGGGAAAAGCGTTTCCAGGGAGGCAGCGGAAAGGGCGGCGGCAGACGCGGAGCGGCAGTGCTCAAAGAGCCCAAAGAAATAAAGCTGCCGTTTGAATCCGACAAGCTCGACAGCACCGCTTCCCTGTTTTACGGAAAGGGAATCAGCGAGGCTCCGATGCAGATGGCGGAGCACTTTGGCGAGGGCGACGAAGTAACGCTCTGGGGCGAGGTTTTCAAGACCGAGGACAAGACCTCCAGAGACGGCAACACATTTATTTTCACCGCATATTTCTCAGATAAGACCTCCTCCGAGATACTTAAAATAATCACCGCAATAGAGAATGCAGACGTTATCAAAAGCAACATCAAGCCGGGCAAGGCGATAATAGTCACCGGCAAGTTCGAGTTTGATACATTTGCAAAATGTCTGAATATCCGCCCCTACTCCATCGCTTCGGTAAAGACCAAAAAGCGCAAGGACAAGGCAGAGGACAAGCGCGTTGAGCTGCACCTCCATACAACCATGTCGGACATGGACGCTATAACTCCCGCCGGCGAGCTGGTCAAGCAGGCGTTTGCGTGGGGGCATAAGGCTATCGCAATTACGGATCACGGTAACGTTCAGGCGTTCCCGGAGGCAATGAACACCGTAGAGAAAATACGCAAGGACGGCGGCGAATTCAAGATAATCTACGGCATGGAAGCGTATTTCGTCAATGATTCGGACGCCCTGGTTTCCGGCTGCAACGAATGCCCGATAAACGGCGACGTGATCGTATTCGATATTGAGACCACCGGACTCAGCCGAGACCTCGACAGAATAACCGAAATCGGCGCTGTCAAGCTCAATAACATGGAGGTAGTCGACCGCTTCCAGACATTTGTAAATCCGGAGCGCCCGATCCCCGCCAACATCACGGAGCTTACAGGTATAACCGATGAGATGGTTGAGGACGCCCCATCGGAAAAGGAAGCGCTCGAAAAGTTCATCGAGTTTGCGGGCAAGGGAGTTCTTGTCGCGCATAATGCGGATTTCGATACGTCGTTTATCAAGATCGCATGCGCGCGCCAGGGTCTGACCTACGATATCCGCTACGCCGACACGCTCAAGCTTGCAAGAGCGGCGCTCCCGCATCTCAAGAACTTCAAGCTGGACACAGTTGCAAAGGAATTCAAGCTCGGTGATTTCAACCACCATCGCGCGATCGACGATGCGGAAATGTTGTCCAAAATATTCATTTCCCTCGTAAATGTTTCCTGCAAGGGACACCCGCTCGAGAAATTCGGCGACTTCAATTCCATACTTGGCAATGTTGACGTCAAGAAGCTCAACACTTATCACATGATAATCCTGGCGAAGAATCAGGTCGGTCTGAAAAATCTCTACAAGCTGGTTTCCTACTCCAACCTTAATTACTTCTACAGAAAACCCCGCGTGCCCCTGTCCGAGCTGCAGAAGCACCGAGAGGGTCTGATAGTCGGCAGCGCCTGCGAAGCCGGCGAGCTTTTCCGCGCTATTCTCGACGGAAAGAGCCAGGAGGACATTGAAAAAATCGCCTCCATCTACGACTATCTCGAAATACAGCCGATAGCCAACAACGAATTCCTGGTACGCGAGGGAAGGGTCGCCGACGACGAGGGTCTGCGCCAGCTCAACATGCGTATAGTGAAGCTCGGTGAAAAGCTCGGCAAGCCAGTCGTAGCCACCTGCGACGTCCACTTTATGAACAAGGAGGACGGTATTTTCCGTAAGATCCTACAGGCGGGTCAGGGCTTCAAGGACGCCGACAATCAGGCTCCGCTGTACCTTCGCACCACCGATGAAATGCTTGAGGAATTCAGCTACCTCGGCGAAGAAAAGGCGAAGGAAGTCGTAATCACCAACCCGAACGCCATTGCTGATATGGTCGACGATATCCGCCCTATACCCAAGGGAACCTACACGCCTTCCATCGAGGGCGCGGAGCAGGAGCTTCAGGATCTCTGCTGGACAAGGGCGATGAATTGGTACGGCTACGAGGGAAAGATACCCGAAATAGTTACAAAGCGCCTTCAGAAGGAGCTTGACGCGATCATCAAATACGGATTCTCCGTGCTTTACATGATCGCCCAGAAGCTGGTTAAATACTCCGAGGACAACGGATACCTGGTAGGTTCCAGAGGTTCGGTAGGTTCTTCGTTCGTTGCGATAATGTCGGGTATTTCCGAGGTTAACCCCCTGGCGCCGCATTACCGCTGCCCGAAGTGCCGCTACAACGAGTTCGTAACCGATGGCTCGGTAGGTTCAGGATTCGACCTCCCCCAGAAAAACTGTCCGCACTGCGGCATTGATATGATCCGCGACGGCCACGATATACCGTTTGAAACGTTCCTTGGCTTCAAGGGAGACAAGGCGCCGGATATCGACCTGAACTTCTCCGGCGAGGTCCAGGGTAAGGTACACCGCTACACCGAAGAACTGTTCGGCAAGGATCACGTGTTCAAGGCGGGTACTATTTCCGCAGTTCAGGATAAGACAGCATATGGCTTCGTAAAGAAGTACTGCGAGGAGCGCGGCATTGAATTCAACAACGCAGAGATGGAGCGCCTTTCCATAGGCTGCACCGGAGTAAAGCGCACCACGTCGCAGCACCCTGGCGGAATGGTCGTTGTGCCGAACGATTACGAGGTCTACGACTTCACGCCGGTACAGCACCCCGCCGACAAGACAGATAGCGACATGATAACCACCCACTTCGACTTCCATGCGCTGCACGATACGATTCTGAAGCTCGACGAGCTGGGACACGATGTCCCGACGCTTTACAAGCACCTCGAGGATATGACCGGAATGAAGATCGCGGACGTATCCACCACCGACCGCGCTATCTACGACCTGTTCGTATCCACCGAGCCGCTCGGAGTTACTCCGGAGGACATATTTGCGCCCTGCGGGACATACGGTATCCCGGAGTTCGGCACGCCGTTTGCAATGCAGATGCTTCAGGACGCGCGGCCGAAGAACTTCTCCGACCTGCTTCAGATCTCGGGTCTGTCGCATGGTACGGACGTATGGCTCGGCAACGCGCAGGACCTCATCAAAAACGGAACCTGTACGATTTCCGAGGTTATCGGAACGCGTGACAACATCATGGTATACCTGCTCCACAAGGGCGTAGAGCCGAGCCTCGCGTTCAAGATCATGGAGATAACCCGAAAGGGTAACGCTACCAAGCTGTTCGACGACACGATCTATCAGGCTTTCAAGGACAACAACGTGCCCGACTGGTACGTCGAGAGCTGTAAGAAGATAAAGTACATGTTCCCGAAGGCGCATGCCGCCGCGTACGTTACTTCCGCGGTAAAGCTCTGCTGGTTCAAGATAAACAGACCCTGCGAGTTCTACGCCGCGACCCTGACAAAGCACACTGAAAATATCGAGCTTGACGTAGTGCTCCGCGGCAAGGAAGCTGTAAAGAACCGTATCCGCGAGCTGCAGGCGATGCCGAATATCGGCGTAAAGGAAAAGGGCACGCTTGACGCGCTGCTCCTTATCAATGAGATGATGTGCCGCGGTATCGGCGTTCTGCCGGTGGACGCAAAGCTTTCCGGAGCGGCTACCTATCACATTGAGGACGGCAAGCTGCGTATGCCGTACCTGTCTATTGCGGGCTGCGGCTCTAATGCGGCATTCAAGCTCAAGGAGGTCGTCGATGCCGGAAATTACATGTGTATCGACGATATTCAGCAGCAGAGCGGACTTAACAGCACTGTTATCGACAAGATGAGAGAAATGGGCGTGTTCGGCGATATCCCGAATTCCGCGCAGATGTCCTTGTTTGATATGTGATATTACAGCGGAGTTGTTGACTCGATTTATGCAACTTGACAAAAAATATGCATGTTCTTGACAACTCCGCTTTAATGCGTTATAATGTTAGAGTAATATGATAGCACGATAGCACATTACTACACTAAAGCGGAGGAAATTCAAAGTGAAAAGATACGACCTTCTCACCCCGGAGGGAACCCGGGATCAGCTTTTTGACGAGTGCATAGCTAAACGCACGATCCAGGAAAAGCTCAGGAAAATATTTACTGCATACGGATATTCCGAGGTAATAACCCCGGGTCTGGAGTTCTATGAGGTATTCAACGGAAAGGTGCATTATTTCCCGTCCGAGACTATGTACAAGCTGGTCGACGGAAAGAACCGCCTGATGGTTCTCCGCCCGGATAACACCATGCCTATAGCGAGACTTGCAGCTACCAGACTTCGGTCTGAAAAGCTTCCGCTGAAGCTCTACTGCAACCAGAGCATTTTCATGGTTAATCCCAAGAACAGCGGCAATTGAAAAGTTCAAGGATGCTGGTGGATTATTTATATCATATCTC
>ENA-UESJ01000669-UESJ01000669.1-human-gut-metagenome-genome-assembly--contig:-NODE-669-length-18206-cov-6.867119_pt1 | contig 18206 bp, 18 predicted proteins | sample MGYA00243000_ERZ508001 | MGnify/ENA primary metagenome ERZ508001 (study PRJEB26167, sample SAMN06115479) | human gut metagenome | host: Homo sapiens | place: China:Chongqing | collected 2015-03-03... | reverse complement strand
GCGAAGTGTGAGGGCTTTGCCCTCACGCTCCCACTTCCTTTTGTAAGCAAAAGGAAGCGAAAACCAATTGCTGACGCGGTAATTAACACTACGCCGCTAAATTATAGTTTATCCGCGTTTCGCGGTTATTGACAAGATAAATCAAAGATGTTATAATAAATCGTATTATGGATACTGAAAGCCGAGGTTTACTATGAAAGAGGAAATAACCGTTGAAGAACTCCGGGAACTCTCCCCGGAACAATACATTATATATGATGTCCGCGACAGCTCCGCGTTTGCGCTGGGGCATATCGACGGTTCCGTTAACGTCCAGCCCGACGATCTTGGAACCGCTGAATGTCCACTGCCCGACGGAAAGACCCTGATTATCTGCTGCCGCAGCGGCATTATCAGCGAGGAGATCGCGGAAAGTCTCCGTGCCGAGGGCCGCGACGCTGTTAACCTCGTCGGAGGCTATGTGCGCTGGCTGGGTCAGAAGATCGCGCTCCAGAGCAGCACCGACCGCGCTGCGGAGATTGAACGCAGCCTGACCAAGAAGTTCCACCGCAGTATTTTCAGCAAGTTTGCAAAGGCTCTTAACGAGTACGAGCTGCTCAAGCCTGGTGACAAGGTAGCCGTGTGCATTTCCGGCGGCAAGGATTCCATGCTGATGGCGAAGCTGTTCCAGGAGATAAAGCGCCACCGCAAATTTGATTTCGAGCTTGTGTTCCTGGTCATGGATCCCGGCTACAGCAGCGAGAACCGCGCAATAATCGAGGCAAACGCAAGAATGATGAACATTCCGATAACAGTGTTTGAAACGAACATTTTCGATTCCGTGTATAATGTGGAGAATAATCCCTGCTACCTCTGCGCGAGAATGCGCCGCGGACACCTCTACAACAAGGCGAAGGAACTCGGCTGCAATAAGATAGCGCTGGGTCATCACTTTGACGACGTTATCGAGACCATACTCATGAGCATGATCTACGGCGGTCAGGTGGAGACCATGATGCCGAAGCTCCACAGTGCAAATTTCCCGGGAATGCAGCTTATCCGCCCGATGTACTTCATACGCGAGGACGAAATAAAGCACTGGGCAAAGTACAACGATCTGCATTTCATTCAGTGCGCGTGCCGGTTCACGGATACCTGCACGACCTGCAATCCTGACGGCGCCGCGCGTTCCAAGCGCCAGGAGATAAAGCAGCTCATCGCCCACCTTAACGAGGGAAATCCGCAGGTTGTTATGAATATCTTCCGCAGCGTTGAGAATGTAAAGCTGAACAAGATCATTTCCTACAAGAAGGACGGAGTGATCCACAGTTTCCTTGACGGATATGACGATTAAAAAAAGGGGCTTAAACAGCCCCTTTTTTTCAGTCCGATCCACATTTTCAGATAAATTAATGTTGCATAATGCGGAACAATGTGGTATAATTAAAATGCAGTAATATGTATCACACAGAAAGGAAAGCAATGCAATGGAAAAAGTACAATGGAAGCCAGGAACCCTGCTTGCACCGGTTCCGGCTGTATTGGTATCCTGCGGAACGATGGAGAAGCCCACAGCTCTCACGATCGCGTGGACAGGTATAATCTGCTCTGACCCGGCTAAGACCTACATTTCAGTAAGACCGGAGAGAAATTCCTATAATATCATCAAGGAAAGCGGCGAGTTCGTCATCAATATGATGCCGTCCACGCTTGTGCGCTCCCTTGACTACTGCGGCATAAAGTCCGGAAAGAACGAGGATAAGCTTGGCAAGATGAAGCTCTACCCGCAGGAAAGCAACACGGTCTCCGCACCGCAGATCGCTCAGGCTCCTATCTCCATCGAGTGCAAGGTGACTGAGATACTGCCTCAGGGCTCGCATGATATGTTCATCGCGGAGATAACCTCCGTGAATATCGCAAAGGACCTCATCGACGAGAAGGGCAAGCTGCACATTGAAAAGGCGGGTCTGATGGCATACGCCCACGGAACCTATTTCGCCCTCGGAAAGAAGATAGGCACCTTCGGATTCTCTGTGAAGCCCAAGCGCACCAAGAAGCCGCATAAGGATTCCCACAAAAAGAAGAAATAAGCCATGATGCACATAGGAAACGAATGGGACGCCCTGCTTGCCGACGAGATACAGAAGGACTACTATCTGAAGCTGCGGCAGTTTCTGATAAGCGAATACACCACGCGCCGCATTTACCCGCCGATGGAGGATATTTTCAATGCTCTGCGGCATACTTCCTACAGCGACGTAAGGGCTGTTATACTCGGTCAGGATCCCTACCACGGCCCCGGACAGGCGCACGGTATGTGCTTCTCAGTAAAAAGGGGAACTCCGCCGCCTCCGTCATTGCAGAACATATTCAAGGAAATAAAGTCCGACCTTGGTATCGACCCGCCCCAGCACGGCGAGCTGACCTCCTGGGCGGATAACGGCGTGCTGCTTCTGAACACGGTGCTGACCGTCCGCGAGGGACAGCCCAACAGCCACAAGGGTATGGGCTGGGAGCAGTTCACTGACCGTATAATACAGCTCCTCAACGAACGTCAGCAGCCTATGGTGTTCCTGCTGTGGGGAGGTAATGCGCGTTCCAAAGCGCGGCTCATAACAAATCCGGCTCACCTGGTGCTGCAATGCGCTCACCCGAGCCCGCTTTCTGCTTATAACGGTTTTTTCGGGTGCAGGCACTTTTCAAAAACCAACGAGTTTCTTGTCAGCTGCGGCATGAAGCCGATAGACTGGAAGCTGGACTGACTTGTCATACCATACGGAATGGAGGTAAGCATATGTATTCTGACGACGAGCTTTTCGATGTACTGAACGACAGCGGGGAGCGCACCGAGACCACTAAGCGTCGCGGCGACATTCACCGCGACGGCGACTGGCACGCGAGCGTCCACATCTGGATAGCGCGGCGGCGTATCTCCGGAATGGAGTTCCTGCTGCAAAAGCGCGCCGACGACAAGGATTCCTTCCCGGGCTGCTGGGACGCTGCCTCCACCGGGCACATCGACGCCGGAGAGGACGCGATATCCGCCGCGATACGGGAACTCCGCGAAGAGCTTGGCATACGTGCAAGGCCGTCGGAATTTGTGCTTTTATTCCGCAGGAAGGTCAGCGAGGACAACATATTCCACGGGAAGCGCTTTTTAAACAATGAACTGAAATGGGTGTTCCTGTATAAAGGCGCGCTGGCTGATACCTCGATACATTTCGAGGAGGAAGAGATATCCGGCGTGGAGTGGCAGAATGCCGTTTCCATCAGAAAAGCGCTGGAGAAAAAGGATCCCGGATACTGCATAGATCTGCAGGAATTCCGCGAGGTGCAGACCTGCGCCGGGGATATCCTGCCATAAGAAAGGAGATAACGACATGCCGTTTATCAACACAAAGTATTCTCAGAAGATAACCCCCGAGCAGGAGACGGAACTCAAGACCGCCCTCGGCTCTGCGGTTTCCATACTCGGAAAAACCGAGAGCTGGCTCATGCTGGGCTTTGAGCAGGAGTGCTCGCTGTACTTCCGCGGTGAGAAGTCCGAGAAGATAGCGTTCGTTGACGTCAGCCTTTACGGACCAGCTTCCCCGGCCTCCTGCGACAAAATGACCGCCGAGATATGCCGTATCTACACAGATGTTCTGGGAGTTCCCGCGGATAAAATATACGTCAAGTACGCCCCTACCGACTGCTGGGGCTGGAATGGCGGAAACTTCTGATAATAATCATTAAATCGCCCGGAGCAGCGCTCCGGGCGATTTAACTGTATGGGAAATGAAGAAGCGTATCAGGATAAAGTATTCAGCGTTTTACATTACGGTCACCTCTAAAAACCTCATGTGAGCGAAAATTGGCAGTGCGCGCCATCTTCGTCGTCAAACCTCCTCGTAAGGCATTTGATATTGACAACACACAGGAATACGGCTATAATAATGATGTATTTATTTTATATGGAGGTCACATATGAACATCGTCATTGACATAGTGCTGCTTCTCGCAGGGTTTGTCCTTCTGATAAAAGGCGCTGATTTTTTCGTAGAGGGAGCTTCTTCTCTTGCAAGGAAACTAAGGATCCCCTCTCTTGTGGTCGGTCTTACAATAGTCGCGCTTGGAACGAGCGCACCGGAGCTTGCAGTCAGCATTTCAGCTTCGCTGGGCGGGCAGAATTCAATGGCTGTCAGCAACGTAGTGGGATCGAATATCTTCAATCTTCTTGGCGTGCTCGGAGTATGTGCGCTGGTAATACCCCTTGGAGTTACAAAAGACATACTTCATCGAGATTATCCGGTTTCGATATTCACATCCGTGCTGTTTTTTGTAATGCTTATATTCTTCGGAGCTTCCGGAGAGATCACTATTTTTGAAGCAATATTACTTGTAGTGCTTATGGCTGGTTATCTGACATGGACTGTCATAGCAGCAATGAAAAACCGTCAGACCTCCGAGGAACAAAGCTCTGAGAAGCCATTTATCTGGTGGAAGTGTGCGCTCTTTATAATCTGCGGAGCAGGCGCGATAGTTCTGGGAGGCGACATGGTTGTAGACCATGCTTCTCTGCTTGGAAAAGCCGTGGGCATGAGCGAAAGTCTTGTCGGTCTTACTATATGCGCTGTCGGGACCTCTCTTCCCGAACTTGTCACGTCGATCTCCGCCTGCAAAAAGGGCGAAAACGATATGGCAATCGGCAATGTCATCGGATCAAATATTCTGAATATCCTGTGTATTCTCGGCGTTTCCGGGGTTATTTCGCCTATCACTATCACCGGAGCAGACCTCAGCAATACTCTTGTGGATTTCGGAATTTACATCGTAATATGTCTGCTGGCATACATATTCTGCCTTACTCAGAAAAAAATCACCCGTGTTGAGGGAGGAATACTTGTTTTCCTTTATATCGCATACATGGGTTATGCTATCGTCCGTGACCATCTTGGAGCCGATCCGATAATGAGCCTTACAGGGAAATGATCATAGAGAAAAGCAGGAGTTGTTTCAGCTCCTGCTTTTTTTCATGATGCCACATCTACGGCCTTGTCGGCGCGATGTGCCAGTCGTCATAAACGCTGCCATTAATGAATATCTGGTCTGTGAGCCTTACCGAAAGCTGACCAGCCGGACACCGCACGTCGAAAACCTCGACATATACGGTGTAGTTTTTCCTGTCCGGAAACCAAATCTGCGTGAAATGCACCCGGTCATTGTAGGTCGAATATTTATTCTTCCTGAAAACAAAACTGCCGCCCGATTTTTCAAGCAGGCGGTTGTAAAGTGTGGTGCTGTGGCGGTTGTAGTTGAACTCCGGGAACAGCACGTTTGCGGTCTGGCTTCCGGTGCAGTACTGCGTATCTCCGTAGAGGTGGGCGTCAACGCTTATCTGTAGTTATATTGGCAATATCATTCATCAGCCTGAACCCGCCCCGTAAAAACTTCCGTATAAAATAAAAAACCGCCCAAAGGACGGTTTTTTATTTGGTGCGGGTGACGGGACTTGAACCCGTATGTCATACAACACACGCACCTCAAACGTGCCTGTCTGCCAGTTCCAGCACACCCGCATATATACCCGCCAAGATCTCTGAACTCTCCGAAAGCCCTGATAACTCAGCGCATTTCTTTCTTTTGAGTTCCTGTCTCTCAACGACTATGTTATTATATCACAGGCAAGCCAATTTGTCAATAGCTTTTTTCAAAAAAACTCAAATTTTTTCGAATACTTTTTTGCGCCGGCTATTTAATTGGATACTTGTCCGGAAATTCCAGCCGTATACCATTCTCCCTTGCCCTGCGATAAAGCGCGGACAACCGGCACAGCACTGCGTTTTCCTCGTATATCAGCGCGTCGATGGAAGGCTCGTCGCTCACGTTGTCGTAGTTTGCGCGGATACTGTCCAGCCTGTCCTTTAAATCGTCGTATTCCCTTTTAAATGCCCTTGCGCGGCTCTCCTCCGCTGTTGCGCGGCGTTTCAGCAGACCTTTCATAGCGGCTCCTTTCGGCTCGTTATCGTGTTCTGCTGAATTATATTCTCCCCGCCCGGGATTTATGCCGCCGTATCTGCACTCTGAGAAACCTCCGGGCGTACTGCGTTCACAGTGTACCCCGCCTCGCCGAGAAGGTCGATTATCGACGGCTCCGCATAAAAATGCATGGTTCCGACAAATACGAACGCGAGGTCTCCGTTCCGGAGCGCGTTTATAACGAACTCCGCCATTTCCCGCTGACGGTCGGCGTACATCATATTATAATAAGTCTGCCAGTCGTCCGGGTTAGTGACCTCCTCCGGGTCGTAGACCTCCAGCCCGCGGAAATACTCGTCATCGAAGCTGCTCCACGCGCTGTAAAGCTCCATTGTGGACTCCGCCTGCTGCCGGAGCTTCTCATCATCGGAGCATTCGCCGAGCAGCTCAAGCTGAACGCTCATCGGAACGCTGCCCATCATCTTGTACTGAGCCGCAGCCCCCTCGACCTCCCGGATCTCCTTGCGATCCCTGTGAGCCATCTCCAGAAACGTTGTTTCCGTGCCGTACTGCGTCTGAAGCCCGGTCTTATTCAGCACCGCCGAGCTGAAAACAGACGTCCAGTAGAACGGCTTCATGTACTCAAGCGACTCATTGTAGATCCCGAGGCTTCTGAAATACTCCACAACCCCGTCATGCTCCGGAATGACCTCAGCCGCAGTAGTACCGTCGAGCCTGAGATACCCAGCGCACTCGGAAACAAGCCTGCCGTCGCCGCTGAAAGCAACGGTGTCAAGCTCCGGCGCAGCGTAGGTGCTGTTGCGGTACGCTTCCATCACATACTCCGGATATACCGCGTCCTCCGTACCCGCATGCATGCTCCCGAGCAGGAACACCTGCGCGCCGGTCTGTTCGTCCTCCGCCACCCAGAACGGCGGCGTGACCGCCCCCTCCTCGGCTGCGGGTGTGAGATCCACCTCCAGCGGAGAATTAGGCTCCCGGCGCCCGCCGGAGCACGCGGAAGCAAGCAGAATTCCCGCCGCGCACAGAAATGCCGCGGCAGTCCTGAAAAATCTCATGCCGCTTCCCTCAGTTCGAAAGGCGGCAGAGGCAGTCCTCGCACGCCTGAGCTTCGTCGGCGTATTCGCTGACTTCCATGCGGTCTCCGTCCTCGCAGTAGTACACCAGCCACTTGCCTTCCTCGTTTATGAGGCAGATCCTCTGATCATCGTCGTCGCCGCTGCCGCAGATGTTGTAGTAGTAATGCGGAATATCCAGCTCAAAGAGCTTTGTTTGCAGATCCTGTACTGTCATAGTTCCTCCCTGTTGTCGTGTTTGTCAAAACAGCCTGCCGCTTATCTCGAACGCCGGTCCCTTCTGCCACAGGAATGTGGAAAGAAGTATCTCGAAGCCCTCGCCCGGGCCGCACATGTAATCCGCCGGGTGTCCCTTCGGCAGACCGAAGCCCGCCAGCAGATTCGTTATAACTCCACCGTGCGTTACCATTGCCGCGCGGGTTATCTCCTTCTTCATCATGTCGCGGAAGATGATATCAAGCCCGCTTATGCAGCGCAGCGAGAAATCCCCGAACTTTTCCCCATCGGGAGGACATGCCTCCGGACCTCCCTTGAGCCATGCGGTGTATTCCGGAAGATTCTCAAGCTCCTTCTGGGTCTTTCCCTCAAACTGCCCGAAATCCATCTCGGCTATCTCGTCCACCTTGGAAAGCTGGATATCCGGATAGATGATCTGCGCAGTCTCAACGCAGCGCTTGAGCGGAGAGGTGTACACCTTCTCCACATAGGGGTAGACGCCCGCCTTAACGAGCTGCTGGATCTGCTTCTCACCCTGGGGGCAGAGCGCGAGATCAGTCTGACCGATGTACTTTCCGTCGAGATTTCCCTCTGTGATTCCGTGACGTATCAGATACAAATAGTAGTTTTTCATGATTATATTACCTTTCGTATTATAGAGTGCTTTTTAACATGACTTGTGCTGACCCGGAGTTTCGGTCACAATATACAGCGTCCTAACCCCAAGCAGGTGTCGAAACCCGCCGGAAAGCGCATAACTGTTATAGATAATGCCCTATGGTGCTGTCGTATTTTTGTGAAATATGACACTTTACAAATCGGAATATCCAGTTTATAATATACAATATGGTATTATAGATAAAATAAAGTAACCATGGGGAAAATAACACTAAGGAGAAAATGTATGAATAAAGACTTCCCCCGTATCATGAAGCTTCTGCGTAAAGAACGGGGTCTTAGCCAGAAACAGGCGGCTGCCGACCTTGACGTCACCCAGGCGCTGCTGTCGCACTACGAAAACGGCAAGCGCGAATGCGGACTTGACTTCCTGGTGCGTGCTGCCGACTATTATAAGGTATCGGTAGATTACCTGCTCGGCCGCTCACCTATGAGCAGCGGGGCTTCAATTTCAGAGCAGGAGCTTCCCGAGAGCACCGACGCCGAGAAATACGAGGGCACGCCCTCCGGCCTGTCGGTATTCTTCCAGAAGAAGCTGCTGACGAACTCAATCGAGATACTATTCTCACTGCTTATCAAGGCGAAGAACGCGGAGCTTTCCAAAGCCGTGTACTCCTACATATCGCTTGCGGTCTACCGCTGCTTCAGAATGGTCCACAGCGCAGGGAGAGCGAACGACGAGCATGTGTTCAGCGTACCCGAGGAGAAGGTCGCAGGGCTTACCAGCGCGGCGCTCGCCATCGAGGATATCCACGCGAGAACAGCGGGAATCTCCGGCGGTTCCGAGGACGATAAGATAACCACAGCGCGGCTGGAGCAGGAATACACCAAGCAGGCTGCGGCGCTGCTGTCGATAGTGAACAGCTCTGAAAAGACCCTGAACAAACTCATGTGAGCCTTATTTCATACATACGCTGACAGCCTCCGGGCTGTCAGTTTTGGTTATAGAAGGATCCCGGTCTGTATTTATTGCAGACCGGATTTTCGTCTGCGGTTTCAGAGCCGCTCTTACTTCTCAGCCTTTTCGGCGCCGTCCTCAGGATTTCTGCCCCTTCCGGTTCGCCGCCTTATGAACAGCTTCACCGCCTGAGCCGCAGTCTTGAAGTTGATAGCGCACAGGATAATAAAGAGAATGCAGTTGAGGACGTTGAGCAGCAGACCCTCGTCAAGGGTCATGATGCACACCGACATGGTGGATATGAGCATAATATTGATCGCCATTTTGAGGTAGTCAACGTTGACGGTAAGGAACTGCCGCGTATCAATAGCGCGAATGATGTACACCAGAAGGTAGCACGCCAGCGTAGCCACAGCCGCTCCGATAACGCCGAGCGGGGAGTTGAGCAGAACCAGGTTCAGCCCGATGTTGGTAGCAGCTCCGATGATACTTGTGACAAGGGAGTGCGAGGTCTTGTTCTTCGCCTCGTAGATGGAGCTGAGGAAGTTGTTGAAGCTCTGGAACACCACCGCCAGCACAAGGAACGGAACGTACATATATGCCATTTCAAATTCCTTGCTGCCGAAGAACGGCATGATTATCGGGCGCAGAACCAGCAGGATACCCGCCGCGGTGATGTACATAATAGTCTGCATCATGCTGAACACGTTGGAGTAGAACTCGCTGACCTTTCGTGAGTTCCGCTCGGTTATCGCGGACATATGCCAGGCCTGTGAGAATATCCCGACCACCAGCGCGGCGAGGTTCGGGAACTTGTACGCGAAGGAGTAGACGCCGTTTGCGGCGCTTCCGTGGATAGCCGTGACCATGAACGTATCGGAAACGTTGATTATCCACCACATGACTGCGGTAGGCATGAGCGGTACGCTGTAGTGTATCATGCCCTTTGCAAGCCCGCGGTCGTTGCCGAGAGGTCTGTACTGCCTGAGCAGTCCGGCTCTCCAGGTCAGGAATACGATGGAGATCATGTCGCCGAGGGAAATGGAAAGCACGTAACCCACAACTCCCAGATGGAGCACGCCAAGGAGCAGGATATTCAGCAGGATAACCACGATGGTGGTAAGGGTGCCGTCGATAGCGTACAGCCCGACTCTTCCCCGCGCCCGCACGTAGATGGCGCATATTCCCTTGATGCTTCCCGTTGCAACGTACATATAAATGAGCCACTGATATCCGCTGAGCATGTCGATCATTCCGATCAGAGGAACGAACGCCGCGAATATCACCAGCCCGATCAGAGCCACGTTTATGCCTATCGAGAGGACGTGGTTCTTCTTTCTTATGGTATCGTCCAGAGCATAGCGAAGCACACCCTCGTTTATCGAGAGCGTCACCACCGATATCAGCAGTGCCGAGGCGTTTATAATGTTGTTGACATCGCCGAATCCGTCCGCGCCGAGCCAGCTCGTATAAAAACGAAGCATGACATACACGAGGAACTTCGAGCCAAACTGCCCCAGCGCCAGAACAAAGGTGTTGCTTGCCAGCTTCTGGTACTTATTCATGCAGACATTCTTTCATTGTAGATTTATTCGTCATCCTGGGACATGCGGAGTTCCCTGAAGAACTCGGTGAGCACCCCGCCGCACTGCTCCATAAGAATGCGGCTGCGGACGAACGGAATATGCGTGAACCGCTCCTCAAAGAGGTTCACAACGGAGGAGCACGCACCGTTCTTATCGTCGAACGCGCCGTAAACCAGCCGTTTCAGCCGGGAGTTCATCACAGCCCCGGCGCACATCGGGCATGGCTCCAGCGTAACGTAAAGCGTGCAGCCCGTGAGCCGCCAGCTTCCGAGGCGCTTCGCCGCCTGCTCTATCGCCAGTATCTCCGCGTGAGCCGTAGGCGACTGCAAATGCTCCCGGAGGTTCCAGCCCTCGCCGATGATGTTTCCGTCAGGGTCGACGACTATCGCCCCGACCGGTATCTCTCCAAGCTCTGCGGCGCGCCGGGCGCGCTCCAGAGCCTGGGTCATATATTCCTCGTCAAGGGTCATGCTATATCCGCCTGAAGGACTGCACCAGCATTGTAAGCAGCAGCCATACTATATTGTATCCAGCGATCCAGAAGCCGTTCAGCAGAGAATAGTTACGGAAAATCGCAAAGATGAACACAAGCAGAACGCCAAGCGCAATGCCGAATATCTCCATGATGCAGCCGAGCCTGATACGCTCGCTGAGCGCCTTCGCGCCGTTTATCGCGGAAGCGAGGGAAGAGAACGTACCGTCGCAGGATACCGCGGCGCTTCCCTTTCCGGCGTACTTCGTGTGCTCGTCGAAGGTATCGTGAGCCTCCGCCGGGATGATACGCACGTTATCTGCGTAAATGTCGAACAGTTCGGAGATAACGCCCTCGGTAAGCGCGCCGTCAACGGTCTTGACAACAAGGCTGACGTCGTTGCGTGCGAGCTTCTGCACCTGGTGCTTCACCTGCGGATTCGCGGTGAGCGTAACGAAGAACAGCATGCAGACCTCTCCGGCGACCGCAAGGTAAATGACCTCGTCGTTTTTCTTGTTGAGCGCGGTCTCCTTCTTGCTGTCGGGAACGGTGATGCCGTGGGACTTCATATGATCCCTGCTGCCGAGCAGGACGCGCCTGCTGCCTATCCAGCCGGAAACTCCCAGTCCGCTCTCATAAACGCAGTTGGAAACCTTCTTGAGCAGGGCGGGCTTGTAGTTGAGCATGTTGAACAGCGGGTCGGCGAGTATGCTGTCGGAGCTTACCGCAAGGCTTGCGGCGTAGATGATGGCCTCGTCGATGGTAACGCGCTGAGAACCGTTCTTGCCGTTCTTGTTGTAGTCCCAGATGTTCCTTATGGAAACCGAGCCAGCAGGGAACAGAGTCTTAGCCTCGACCAGCACGGAATTAACCGAGCTGAAATCCTCGACCGCGCTGTAGCCAAGGATAGCCGCGCGGCGCTCGTTGGTCTTTCGTGACGCGCTGAGCATCGGGAGCATAACTACGAGCGCGCCCGTGAATGAAGCGCCCACGCATAGCACTGCGGAGAATACAGTAGCCGCAAACGACCACTGGTTCATTATATTAGAGGTAACTCCTGTCTCAGCGAAGAAGCCGAGCGCGCCCGCAGCTAGGGAAACTCCTATCATGATGGGGGTAAGCACGCGGGAAATGCGGTCGGAAACGTCCTCGCAGTAGGTGGAGATGATGAAGTCGCAGAGCATTTCGGTCTTTCTCATGGAAGCGATGACCGGTATGCCGTGACCCGCGCCCCTTGCAAGACGTTCCGCGTCCTCGCCGTCGGTGCACTCGACGAAGTACTTGTCGGTGTCGCCGGAGATGAACCGGAAGTTGTTCTTAGCCGCGTGAACTGTGCACAGCTTGGAAACGGTGTTGAAGCACAGCGCCAGCATGGAAACCAGCAGGTAGCAGAACGAGCGGTTCATTGCGAGGTAGTTGGTCTCCGCGAGGTACATCACGATAGCGCCGAGCGCTCCGAGATGCGCGAACGCGCACAGCGTGTCGCCGTCCGGCTTACCCTTGAACAGCCTTGAAAATCCGTTTGTGATAACGCTGGAGCATGCTCCGAAGCTGAGTATGCCGATGGTGAGATTAGCATACAGGAAGATATCCGGCTTGATAAGCTCGGACAGTATAGGTATACTGTCTATCTTAAAGAAATAGAACACTGCCGCGATAGCCGCAGCGGCGGTCAGCAGAGCCAGGATCGTCAGGCGGCCCGCAAGACCCTTACCAGCTCTCGCAAGTCTCTCGGTTATGACGTTCTCGTCGTCGAGGTCGATGATCTCGTCCTCGTCGTCCTCATCGTCGTAATCGTCGTCCTCTGCTTCCTTTTCCTCGGCGTCCTCCACCTCGTCGTCGATGTCGGCGATCATGAAGTTCGCTATCTTGCGCTTCTTGCGCTCCGCAAGAGCCTCCGCCTCGCGTACCGCCGCCACCGGGTCTGTCTTGGGCAGTATGCTGGTGTCTATCACCTTGTTGTCGTAGTCGATGTTGAGCGCCCTCGGCGGGAGATTCCTCGGGTCGGAGAGGTCGGTGATAGTCACGGTCCGCTCCTCGGCGCGGTCTTTCTCACGCTGCTCCCTGAGTTTCTTGTTGAGGGAAGCCACCAGAGCCTCGCTGCTGCGGTCTTTCTCCCCTGCCGCGTCCGACTTCTTCTGCGCGCCTGGGGTGAACAGCACCTCGTCCGCCTTTGAGCCCTTCCTGCGGGAAGTCACCGGAGAATACTCCTTGACGTGCTCGGCCTCGCCGCTGGACATCTTCTTGAGGTCGTTCCCGGAGACAGCCAGGGTATCTCCGATGTCGCCCTGCGGCTCCGCGGAGTTTTTCAGCCCGTCTACCGCCTTCTCGCGGGATTCCATCGGATTGAGGGAATCCAGCAGCTCCTCCGGCTCCTCTGCGGCGCGGTCCGCCTCGAGGAGGGCGCGGTTGATCTCGTTTATGCGCTGGAGCTTCTTCATCTGCATGGTTTCGGAGGTCACGAGGTCGCTCTTGGTATGGAACACGATATCGTCGTCCCCGCCGGAAACCTTCGGCTTCACATACGGCTGGACATACTCGCTCTCCGGCTGAACGACGCGCTCCGGCTTTGGAGGCTCCGGCTCTCCGAACAGCTTTGCCGCCTCAGTCGGCGACGAAAGCTCGGAGGTGTAGCCGCTGTGCTCCGGTTCCGCCGGCTTTTCCGGCTCGCTGAACTGCATGCGCTGTTCCTGCTCGGCGCGCTCCTGTTCAAGCCTTCTCTGCTCCTGCTGACGCTCCTCGCGTTCGCGCCGCTTGTTCTCAGCCTTGCGGCGGTTGGCTTCGGCGGCGCGGCGGATACTTTCCGCGCGCTCCCGGGCTTCCTCGTCCCCGGAAACTGGCTCCGATTCCTCCGCGGATGGCATGCGCGTATGCGACGTGCTGTTCATGGCGCTGTGGAGTTCGGTCTCTGAGATTATTTCGGTAACGCTCTCGGTGGATTTGGAACCTCCGCCGCGCTTTCTGTCTATTTCTGCAAGAATATCGTCAATGCTGTAATTATCAGACATCAATATCTCTCCTAAATCCTGTGATCCGGCGGTATCAGCCGCGGTGCTTTACGACCTCATACATGATTATTCCGGCGGAGACCGACGCGTTGAGCGAGTTGACCTTTCCGAACATCGGCAGTGAAAGGGTCATGTCGCAGTTCTCACGAACCAGCCTGCCCAGCCCGAAGCCCTCGCTTCCGACCACCAGAGCCACCGCGCCGGAAAGGTCAGCCTGTGCGATGGGAGTTCCGTCGGCTTCCATGCCGTAGACCCACACGCCGGCTTCCTTGAGCCGCTTTATGGTGTCCACGAGGTTAGCGACCCTTGCCACCTTGAGCCACGCAGCAGCCCCTGCGGAGGTCTTGAATACGGTGGCGTTCAGGGAGGCGCTGCGGCGCTTTGGGATTATCAGCCCGTCAGCGCCGGCTGCCTCGGCGGTACGGATTATCGCGCCGAGGTTGTGTGGATCCTCTATCTCATCGGCGATGATGATAAACGGAGGCTTCCCGCGCTGTTCAGCGTTCGCGAGGATATCCTCCACCGTGGAGTAGGAAGCGGCGGCGAGTTCCGCAGCGGTACCGCCGTGCTTGGGGGTTCCGCAGATGGCGGTGAGCCTCTCATCGCTGACTTCCTTGATAACCACGCCGTTTTTCTTGGCGAGGGCGACTATCTTCGAAAGAGCCGCACCCTTCTGAATGTAGACCGTATCTATTTCCCTGCCCGAATTGAGGGTCTCAGTTACGGCGTTTTTGCCATAGATCAAATTTGTTTCCTGATTATCCATAATATTTCCTTTAAAAATAGTGGTTTTGCACAATGATATACATTTTACATTATAGCACATTTTCCGCACTAATGCAAGCAGTCCGGACTATATTTAAATGAAATTTTAGTGTATATACGCCGCATGGCCATATCAGTCAGGGGTTATTTAGGGCAATACAGCACAAAGATTGTGCTGTATTGCGCAGTCAGTTTTGCCAATAGTACGCTTCGCTTATTGGCAAAACTCGATTTTTCGTCAGATTGTACAATGAGGACGACGCAAGTCCAGCATGGCACGCCATAGCGTCCCTGCTGCCATATATGACCAGGTAATCCTTAGTCAGCTTATCCGCTATCGGTCGGAGATCTATGCTCCATAGAAACTTTGCCAGGCTGTAAACATTGTTTCTCCCCATGCGGTGGAAATATGTGCGGAAGAACGGCATTCCCTTGTTTTATTCAGCGTTTCCCCAGAAAAGGCGAATGAGCCCGGCATTTAACCGGACTCATTCTGAACCTATTTTATTATGGATGGATCATCTTTTATTATGGATGGATCATCAGCTCTTTTCGGCAAGCTTTTCGTTAGCCGAATCAAGTTCCGCCTGGACTGCAGCGCGGATAGTTTCGCGGGTCTGCGTCCAGCTTGCGCCGCTGTTGTAGGCTTCCTTCATCGGGTTGTTGACGAGGTCGGCTACGTTGGAAGTAACGGCGTTGTACATCTCGATTACCGGGTGCTCGGCGGTCATCTGGTTTACAAGGCGGTACATATCCCACTGCTCCTGCGTCCAGTTGTACTCTTCAAATGCCTGGCGCTTGCCTATTTCAACAGCCGCCTCGCTGTCGCGGGTAGCCATTGCGCAGTTGAGATAAGCGGCTACGCCCTCGGGGTTCTTCGCGCCTTTTATCAGCGAGAATCCGGAAACTCTCGCCGGGAGGTAATACTCGTCGGCGTCGGTGCATTTTGGCATGGGGACGAACATTACATCTTCCTGATTGTCGGCGAAATCCTGAATGTAGTTGTTGTAGGGGTACATCGCGTACAGCCCTACCGGATAGAACAGGGTCTTTCCGTCTGCAACGCGCTTTGGCTGAACCTGCCAGTTGTACTGCGCTTTCGGGAGCGGAAGACTGTTCGTGTTCATGTTCAGCATGAATGTCTGCGCCTTTTCAATCAGTGCGTTGTCAAGGTTCTGCACGATTTTTCCGTCGCTCATGCCGACATAAGGAACGCCTGTTGTCAGAGAAAATCCGCTCTCGAACCACCAGCCGTCGGTAGCGTATTTTTCAGCGTCAACATCGCAGAATTTCGTCATCATTTCCCAAAATGTGTCCCATGTCCACTTGCCCTCTGCGAGAAGCTCCGCCGGGTCGTCAAGGGAATTGTCGCGGATAGTGTTCTTGTTGTAGAACATCACGCAGTCGCCCTCTACGTCAACAGCGCCTACATAGTGGCTTCCGTTGAACGCAAACTGCTCGTTTACCTCGCTCATGGGTGCCCACAGCTCGCTGCTGAAATCAACGTAATCATCGAGCGGGTCGAACATTCCGCTGATCGCGCCCTTGGGGAACACGTCCATGTCGCCTGCGCTGAACATATCCGGGGAATCGTCCGCCTGAACCAGCACCGCAAGCTTGTCGTAACGGCTGTCCCAGGGAGTGTTGACGTACTCTATCCTGCCGCCGAACTGGCTCTGGAACATCTCCAGCGCCGGAGCGACCGGCTGTCCCTCTGCAGGGTTCAGATCCCATGATGAGAGGAACTTTACAACGCCGTTTTCCAGCTTTTCAGCGCCGATGTCGATTTCCGCGATCTTGTCCGCGTCATCCTTGTTCATGGTTGCCGTGGTAGCCGCGGTAGTCGCCTGCGCCGGAGAGTTGGAGGAGTTCGGAGCGCTGCTCATCGCCTGCTGCTCGTCGCAGCCAGTAACCGCGAGAACGGAGCATATCGCAAGCGCCGCCGCTGTGAATCGTGTGATGTTTTTCATTACGCTCATTCCTTTCGAAAACGGAATTACTTTCTTCTGGTCGTGAAAAGCACGCCGGCTGCGATAACCGCTGCGCCTGCTACTGCTGCGATTCCGGAAACGCCGGTGTCGGGATTGCCCTTTGTGGGAGCGGTGGTTTCTGCGGGAGTTCCTGCATTTTCTGCGCTGTCTGAGGGAGCGGCGGTCTCTGCGGGAGTTTCACCGGCTGTGGGCTCCTCGGTGGGAGTTACTGCATTATCTGCGCTGTCTGAGGGAGCGGCGGTTTCTGCGGGAGCTGCAACAGGCTCATCGGAGAATGTCATCTCAAGCAGTTCAATGCCGTGACCCATAACAGCCATGCCAGCATTCTGGAGAAGCTCAAGCTGGTCAGCCGGGATAGTGAAGCTCATGGAATCGCTGTCCATCTCAAGCGTGTAGCTGTCGCCGCCCTCGGAAAGGACTGCGCCGTTAAGCGTGCTGATGAAAGGCCATCCGGCGTCGTTCACCATAGGCTTGATGCACCAGTAGTTCTGACCGTCCATGTCGGCGAGGCTCTCGTTTACGTTGTAGGTGATTGTGACTGTTGTGTCGGGGGTAACGTTTGCGAATTCCTCAGCGCCGATGGTCGCGCTTGTGCTCCAGCCAAAGCCGAGGTCCTTGTTGATGGAGTAAGCGCCTGCGGTAGCGGAAATTGCTGCAACTGCGGCAGCAGCGGTAATAACGGAGATTAACTTTTTCATGATTATCCTTCCTTTCAGGTATTTACGGTTGCCCGGAACTGTGTTCCGTTTTGTTGTCTATATTATATCATTTACCTAACTTGCGTTATATCAGAAATTTAACATTTGTATCGTCAGTTTATCCGAAATGCTTGATGTAGTCTGCAACGCAAAACGCAAAAAGCTGATATGGTCAATATAGCTTTACACATTTCACTCAAAAATTTTGAGCAGCAGTGCAATGGGCGAGCATATCCGGCGATTATTCCAACAACTCATGTAATAGCGCCATATCATTGTTTTCAGCTGTTCTGTCGTGTAATCCGTACTTCTTCTGCCGTGGCTGTAAAACAGCTCGTTCGTTATACCATTCGGCTTTTAGGTCTGTGCGTTATTCCGACGTCTCGCGGCGAAAAATCTGCCGCTTCATTCGAGAAATCCCTCTCATCCTGGAGCCGCTTGTTTTCCTTGTTCAGCCGCTTTACCTCGCTTCGCAGCGACCGGATCTCCTCAGCCAGGCTCATTGCGTTTTCGGGGGTTCGCTCCTCGATGTCCAGGTCGCCGTTCTTTGCCGCCTGCACCCACCCGTACAGCGTTCCGTACGGTACCTTAAGTTCCTCGCTGGCTCGCTTTACTCCTATTTCCAGCGCCAGCTTTACTGACTGCTCCTTGTAGCTCCTGTCGTATTTCTTTGCTTCTGACATGTCCTTCGCCCTCCTGATTTTAGTATATTATTTTGAGCGTGGGGTGTCAAGTTTTATTATACAACATCAATATATTGTTATTTGCTCTTGACAAATGAAAATTTTTTTGATATAGTATAAATAAGTCTTATAATCCTTAAATTGTAATAGTGAACAAATCTTGACCAAAAAGTGCCA
>ENA-UESJ01000662-UESJ01000662.1-human-gut-metagenome-genome-assembly--contig:-NODE-662-length-18300-cov-14.115404_pt1 | contig 18300 bp, 13 predicted proteins | sample MGYA00243000_ERZ508001 | MGnify/ENA primary metagenome ERZ508001 (study PRJEB26167, sample SAMN06115479) | human gut metagenome | host: Homo sapiens | place: China:Chongqing | collected 2015-03-03... | reverse complement strand
GAATGGTTTCCAGATAGAAGGAATCAAGCTGTGGGGTCCCATGATTAAAGACTATGAAACAGCAGGACTGACCGACAAACTAATTTACGGTAAAAGCGATAAAGAAAACACCATCTCATCACCGGAATTAAGCGAATATGTACGCCCCTACCAAGTAGCGTCTACCGGACTGTACTACAATGGATTGAACTTCTGCCAGGCACACTACCTCAGCCCGATAGCCGAAAGTCATTTCCTGATTACAGCTTCAGACGGTGAAACCACCAGCACCTCCCCCATTTACCAGAATTCGGGATGGCCAATCAAAGCTAACGAATCCGCTGACAGATAATCACATGCATCCGGAATAAAAAGGTTGTTTTCTAAACCGGGAGGCGAAAATATCACATTTATCTTTATTTTCGCCTCCCCTTTCATTATCTTTGTCAGCATCACAGTTCTATAATACTTTATCTTTTATCATGAGAATCTTCAAGCATATACACAAACCGGTCTGTTGGACAATTGCTACAATAATTATTTTTTCTATCCTGGCCCCGTCCAGTCTTTATGCACAACGGGAAATCCAAACCATCAACGACAGTTGGAAGTTCCGAAAAGGCGAATGTACCGCTGCCTTAGACAGCACTTTCAAGGATGACGAATGGGAGGATATTCACCTGCCCCATACTTGGAATACCGACGCATATACCGAGAAGGATTATTATCGGGGTACGGGATGGTACCGTAGACAAATAATCCTGCCACAAGACTGGATAGGGAAACAAGTTTTTCTGAAACTGGATGCTGCCAGCAAAGCAACTTGTATCTATATCAATGGAAAGAAAGTCGGTGAACATACTGGAGGTTACACTGCAAGCACACTCAACATTACTCCATTTCTCTCCTTCAACTCACCCAACATGCTGGTTATCCGCGTGGATAATGCCAGAATGGACATTCCGCCTATTTCGGGTGACTTTACCTTCTTCGGCGGTATTTATAGAGATGCATGGCTCATCGCCGTACCCAGCCAACATTTCAATCTGACAAATCATGGTTCCGACGGTATCTTCATCACCACTCCCCGGGTATCCGAGCAACAAGCCACCTTGTCCATCCATGGCGAAATAAAGAATGATGCCCGGGAAAAAGCAGCACTCGAACTGGTACACTCCATCTACCACCCTGATGGAACCCTCCTCCAAACGCAAAAGCAGTTTATACAGCTCAAAGCCGGAGAGACACGAAACTTTGACAGCAATATATCTCCTATCCTCCAACCACTGCTATGGACTCCGGAAACGCCCTACCTCTACAGAGTAGAAACCACCTTGTTCAACTGCAAAACAAAGTCCATCGTAGACCAAAGCAACCACCATACCGGTTTCCGCTGGTTCCATTTCGAATCCAACAAAGGCTTCTACCTTAACGGAAAGCCCTATAAACTGCGCGGTATCTGCCGCCACCAGGACCAGAAACCTATCGGTGTAGCCCTGACGGACGAAATGCACCGCCGTGACATGAAACTAATGAAAGAGATGGGAGCCAACTTCATCCGAATTTCCCATTATCCACAAGACGACGCTATCATAGAGATGTGTGACAAGCTGGGAATGCTGGCATGGGAAGAAATTCCCGTCATAGACATTGTGCCCGACACACCGGGTTACGGAGACAACTGCGAACGCAGCTTACGGGAAATGATACGCCAACATTACAATCATCCGTCCATCATCATTTGGGGATACATGAATGAAATATTACTTGTCACCCAACGAAAATATAAAACCGAAAACGAGCTGAAACCCGTTATAGAACGTACCCTTGCACTGGCCAACAGACTGGAACAAGTTCTGAAAGAAGAAGACTCCACCCGTATCAGTGCCATGGCATTCCACGGCAGCAACAGCTACAATGAAACCGGCTTAAGCGAAATAACAGACATTATAGGCTGGAATCTATATCAAGGATGGTATGGAGGCGATGTCACCGGATTCGAGAAGTTTCTGGCAGAACAACACCGCAATTACCCCACCCATCCGATGATTGTCAGCGAATATGGTGCCGGTTCGGACAAACGGCTGCACTCCCTGAATCCCCGTGCCTTTGACTTCAGCATCGAATACCAACAAAAGTTCCTTGAGCACTATCTGCCCATACTAGAAAATACGCCCTATGTCTGTGGCGGTACCCACTGGAACTTCATAGACTTCTCTTCCGCACTCAGAGATGAATCCATGCCGCGCATCAACAACAAGGGACTAGCATACTCTGACCGGACTCCCAAAGATGTTTTCTACTACTATAAAGCAGCCTGGCGCAAAGATATTCCGGTGCTGCACATCGCCAGCCGTGACTGGATATACCGTACCGGAATACAACAAGGTGACTCCTCCGTGCTGCTGCCGGTCAAGATATATACCAATCTTCCCGAAGTGGAACTTTCCATCGACGGGAAATCACTGGGTAGACAACAGGTAGACAACTATACTGCCATTTTTAAAGCACCGTTCAGCAGCAAAGAACCACTGTTACTGGTTCAAGGGAACTACCAGGGAACCACTGTTCAAGATGGAATAAAGGTACATTTTACTCCCATCCCGACAAACCTGAACTCTACAGGACTGAAAGACCTGGAACTGGCCGTCAATGTAGGAAGCCAGTGTTTCTATACATCCGATGAAAGTCGATTAACCTGGCTTCCAGACCAGCCCTACACAAAAGGCAGCTGGGGATACATCGGAGGCAAAGAGTTGAGCACACAGACCGAAATCCGGAGAACGGCAGACGGCCCTCTTTTCCAGACCTTGAGAAACGGAATAGAAGGATACCGTTTCGATGTTCCCCGAGGAGTATACGAAGTGGAGCTCCTCTTTACGGATATTTTTCTCCAGAACGAAGGAATAGCCTACCAATTGGGAAGAGAGGGAGAACAAAAAAGCCGTGAGAACACCTTTGGCATTTCCGTAAACGGAAAGATGCTGGAAGAAAAACTTTCTCCCTGCAAAGAAAGCGGATACTGCCAGGCCATGAGAAAGAAATACATAATCACCAACGATACAGACCACATAGACATACGCTTCCATCCGGCAAGCGGAACATGCTTCTTGAACGGTATCAAACTACGAAATATTCACTAACTCTAAAATAAAAAGACATGAAACTGAAAGCAGCAGCCCAATGGATGCTTGCCATCTTGCTTATGGCACCCTGCATGCAAGCGCAATCCGTATGGAACACAACACACCTTGCCAATGTGAAACGCTCCATCCGGGAACCGTTCTACGCCACAGCCTACGAGACACTGAAGAAGGAAGCGGACAGACTATCGGATGCACAGCCTCTTTCCGTCATGATGAAGGAAAAGACACCCGCCAGCGGTGACAAGCACGACTATATGAGCCAGGCCCGCTACTTTTGGCCCGACCCTGCAAAACCTGACGGCCTACCCTACATCAACCGCGACGGCATATCGAATCCCGAACTGAACAAACTGGACCGCAACCGTCTGGGAACAACCGCCAACCGCATCACCACCCTGGCATTGGCCTGGTACTTCAGCGAAGAAGAAAAATATGCCCGGAAAGCTACTGAGCTTATCCGTGTATGGTTTCTGGACAAAGCCACCCGGATGAATCCTAATCTGGAATACGCGCAGATGATACCGGGGCACAATAACGATAAGGGGCGCTGCTACGGACTGATAGACACCTACTCCTTCATAGAGATGCTGGATGCCGTAGCACTACTGGAACAATCAAAAGCATTTACTGCCAAGGACAGCAAACAACTGAAGAAATGGTTTGCCGAACTGACCGACTGGATGCTCACCAGTCCGCAAGGCAAAGAAGAAGCAGCCGGAGCCAACAACCACAGTGTGGCCTACGACGCCCAAATCATAGCTTTCGCCCTCTATACCGGCAACAAGAAGCTGGCACAAGAAGTGGTCGATACTTTCGCCGAAAAACGTATCTTCCCACAGATAGCCCCCGACGGACGGCAACCGTACGAACTACAGCGTACCCTTGCCTTCCACTATTCACAGTACAACCTGACTCATTTCATCGACATTATGCTGATGGCAAGGACACTCGGAACCCATATAGACAATGCCACTTCCGCCGACGGACGAAACTTCTACAAAGCTATGGATTTCCTGGCATCCTACGTCGGGAAAAGCCTCAGCGAATGGCCCTACCAACAAATAAGCGGCTGGGAAGGCTCCGTGCAGAATTTCTGCAAAGACCTTTACCGAACGGCTGTCTACCTGAATCCTGCACGCAAGGATTATCTGCGCCTCTATCGTGCCCACCGCATCCTGAATCCTCATGACAACTTCAACCTGCTGTATATGCAGGCCACCGAAACAGACCATGCCTATGCCTTTGCTGCCGGACAGCTGGAACTTGCCATGAAATGCGCCGACAAGGCGAAGAAGGAAGAGAAGAATGCCGCCCGGCGCCGCGTCATCCCCCGTAGCATCAACAAGGACGGTTCGCTGGCCATGGTACATCCCCACGACTGGTGTTCGGGCTTCTTTGCCGGCTCATTGTGGCAGGTGTATGCCTATACGCATGATGATTACTGGCGTCAGGCTGCCATCTCCTGGACGTGGCCCATTGAAGAGGCCAAGTGGCACCGGGGCACGCACGACCTCGGCTTTATGATGTACGACAGCTTCGGAAAAGCCTACAAGCTGACCGGTGAACGTTCTTACCTGGACATAGTGCTGCAAAGTGCCAAGACTCTGATGACCCGCTACAGCCCGAAGGTGAAAAGCATCCGTTCCTGGGACCACAACCGTGAGGTATGGAGCTATCCCGTCATCATAGACAACATGATGAACCTGGAGATGCTGTTCCGTGCCACCCAACTTACCGGAGACTCCATTTATTGGAATATAGCCGTGAACCATGCCAATACCACCCTGAAAAATCATTTCCGCACGGACTACTCTTCCTACCATGTGGTAGACTATCATCCGGAGAACGGTGAAGTCCGCATGAAGTGTACCCACCAGGGTTACTCTGACGATTCTTTCTGGAGCCGCGGACAAGCTTGGGGACTGTACGGTTTCGCCATGTGCTACCGCTTCACCAAAGACCCGGCCTATCTGAAGCAAAGTGAAGGCATTGCCGATTTCTTCCTCAACCTGCCCAACATGCCCGAAGACTTCGTCCCCTACTGGGACATGAAAGCTCCCGGAGTAGACGGTCTGCAAAGTCACGTCGCAGTTGACAGTGTGCCCCGTGACGCATCGGCTGCCGCCCTTATCGCTTCCGGCCTTTATGAGCTCTGCACATATATCACTCCGGAGAAAGGGAAACGCTACAAATCCATTGCCGACAAGATTGTCGGCAACCTCGGCAGGCATTACCAAGCAGAACCGGGCACACACTACGGTTTCCTGCTGCTGCACTCCACCGGGCATTATCCCGGAGGGAGCGAAATCGACGTGCCGCTGAACTATGCCGATTATTTCTATCTGGAAGCATTGGCACGCAAGGAAGCATTGGATAACCAGTAGTAGACAAACAAGACGTGAATGGCTTCAAATTTAAAGGAATTGAAGGGAGTTAGATATACATCAACAGAAGTATTGGACGTTAACTCCTAAGCCGACTTGTCGGCTGATAACTCCCTTAAATGAAATAACCATGATAAATACATCTTTTTTGTACGATTGCAAGTGCAGCACAACGGATTATTCCGTATTTTTGCAACGCTAATCAAATAAAACACAACGTAATTTTTAAATGAACGAATCATGAAAAACTTATTTGACATTAAAGACAAAGTAGTGGTCATAACCGGCGGAACAGGAGTATTGGGGAAAGCCATCGCCTTTCATCTGGCAGAAGAAGGTGCAAAGGTCGTCATTTTGGGACGCAAGGCAGAAATAGGGGACGCCATTGCCGGAGAAATCAAGGCAAACGGTGGAGAAGCCATGTTCCTGACAACCGACGTGATGAACCGTGAACTGCTGGAACAGAACCTGGCAGATATACTGAAAGCCTATGGCCGCATAGATGCCCTGCTGAATGCAGCCGGCGGAAATATGCCGGGTGCCACCATCGCGCCCACGGGCACTTTCTTCGATTTGAAGATAGAAGAGTTCCAACGGGTGCTTGAATTAAACCTGACGGGTACCGTACTGCCTACACAAGTCTTCCTCAAACCGATGGTGGAACAGAAGACAGGCGCTATTGTCAACTTCTCCAGCATGGCTGCTTTCCGCCCCATGACGCGTGTAGCCGGATATGCTGCCGCAAAAGCCGGTATCTCCAATTTCACAGCCTTCATGGCTACGGAAGTTGCCAAGAAGTTTGGTGAAGGTATTCGTGTAAATGCCATCGCACCCGGATTTTTCCTCACAGAGCAGAACCGTGCCCTGCTGACGAACCCGGATGGAAGCTACACGGAACGTGGGCAAGATGTGATTCGCCAAACTCCCTTCGGACGTATGGGCCGTGCAGAAGAGCTTTGCGGAACCATCCAATACCTCATCAGCGATGCTTCCAGCTTTGTCACCGGTACGGTGGCTGTAGTGGACGGAGGGTTCAACGCATTCGCCATGTAAATAGTAAATTGCAAATCATCAAACAATAAATAACATGATTCTTTGTGAACAAACCTGGCGCTGGTACGGTCCCAACGACCCGGTAAGCCTTTGGGACATCAAACAAGCCGGGGCTACCGGCATTGTAAACGCCTTGCATCATATTCCAAACGGGGAAATATGGACAGTAGAGGAAATCAAGAAACGGAAAGAAATGATTGAAGCCGTCGGTCTGCGCTGGTCTGTAGTAGAAAGTGTACCCGTACACGAACATATCAAGACCCAAACCGGAGACTTCCAGAAGTATATCGACAACTATAAAGAGAGCTTGCGTAACCTGGGCAAATGCGGCATTCACATTGTCACCTACAACTTTATGCCCGTACTGGACTGGACACGTACCGACCTCTCCTACGAACTACCCGACGGCAGTCGTGCCCTCCGCTTTGAACGTGCCGCTTTCATCGCCTTCGACCTCTTCCTGCTACGTCGTCCCGGTGCAGAAGGCGAATACACCGATGAAGAAAAGGCCAAAGCCCGTGCCCGCTTCGAACAGATGACAGAGGCAGACAAACAACTGCTTGTACGCAACATGATTGCCGGACTTCCCGGCTCAGAAGAAAGCTTCACCCTGGAACAGTTCCAACAGGAACTGGACCGCTACAAGGGCATCACTCCGGAACGCCTGCGTGCCAACCTGATCTATTTCCTGCAAGAAATCACTCCGGTAGCCGACGAAGCAGGTGTCATGCTCGTTATCCATCCGGACGACCCACCTTGCTCCATCCTTGGCCTGCCACGTATCATGAGTTGCGCTGCCGACTTTCAGACACTGATTGACGCTGTCCCCAACAAGAGCAATGGCCTTTGCCTCTGCACCGGTTCGCTCGGTGTAAGCAGCGCCAACGATTGTGCAGCCATCATGCAGCAATTTGCCGACCGCATCAACTTTGTCCATCTGCGCAGTACACAACGCGACGCCGAAGGCAATTTCTACGAAGCCAACCACCTGGAAGGAGACGTGGACATGTATCACGTGATGAAAGCCTTCCTTGAACTGCAACAACGCCGTGGTGTCTCTATCCCGATGCGACCCGACCACGGACACCAGATGGTAGACGACTTGAAGAAGAAAACCAATCCCGGCTATTCCTGTATCGGCCGTCTGCGCGGACTGGCAGAGCTTCGTGGACTGGAAATGGGTATAGCCAAATCGCTGTACGAATAAGGCACAAGATATAGCAAGCATAAGGAAAGAACAGGAAGCCCTCCGTCCGAAACTTCAAAGTTTCGGACGGAGGGCTTCCCTTTATAAGTTTTCTGCCATCAGCCGCCTCTTCTTAAGGCACTGTCTGCCGACATTTATTTACCTTCTTTTGCAGCAAGCACTTTCCATACAACGGCACTCAGCGCAGCACCCACAAACGGAGCTACAATGAACAGCCACAACTGAGAGAGAGCCTCGCCACCCTGGAACAGTGCCGGACCGATGCTACGGGCAGGATTGACAGAAGTTCCCGTAACAGGAATACAAACAATGTGCACTAATACCAACGTAAGACCAATGGCCAATCCTGCAAGATTACCCGCCCCCTTCTCGGAATCAGTAGAACCTAACACAACCAGCACAAAGATAAACGTGAACACAGCCTCTGCAATGAATGCCTGCAACATCATTCCGTCAGCAAACCCATTGGAACCGGTAGCCGTAGGACCACCATGAGCGCCCGTAGACACCAATGCATAAAGAATGGCAGAACCGATAACCTGAAACACCATATACATGGCTGCATCTTTCCCGCTCATCCTGCCGGACAACAGAACGCCCAGGGTAATGGCAGGATTAATATGACAGCCCGAGATTCCTCCGATAGCGTATGCCATCGCCACAACGGACAAGCCGAAAGCAAAAGCCACTCCCAGCGTTCCGACACCTGCACTAACCGCCCCCGCCGCACTTCCGGCAAAGACAGCACTACCACATCCCATCAGGACAAGAACCATTGTCCCGATCATTTCTGCTAAATACTTCTTCATGATAGTTTTTATTAAACATTGATTTCTGCAAAAATAAATATAAAAGATGAAGATCTGCCCAAACACGGCGGTAAAAACTCACCCATTACTACAAAACATCACTGCTTTCACTCTAACATCCAGCATATCTGCATCTTCCTTAGCCAACCCGAAGAAACTCAGAAATATAAGAAAACATATTGGCTTGTAAAGAGTACAAAGAAAGGGTGCAACCTCACGGCCACACCCTCCATCTACACTATCTTTGATAATAACCTAAAAGGAAACTTTATTTTCCTACATCATTTCAATTCAAAAGGAACCGTTCCCTTCACATCGGCTGCCGAAGCTGCTATGACAGCCTCGAACTTGCCCGGCTCGGCCACCCAAGCGTGCTGGGTGTCATCGAAGAAGCTAAGAGCCTCCTTATCAATGGTAAATGTGACTTCCTTTGTTTCGCCCGGAGCCAGTTTCACCTTTTGGAAACCTTTCAGTTCCTTGACGGGACGAGGCAGAGAGGACTTCTTGTCACTGATGTACAGTTGGACAACTTCCTGCCCTTCGCGCGCTCCGGTATTCTTTACAGAAACCTTCACGGTCAGCGTACCGTCGGCCTGCATGGTCTTGCTGTCGGCCGTCGGCTTGCCATATTCGAAAGTGGTATAGCTCAAACCGTGGCCGAAGGGGAACAACGGTTTCACCTTCTTCTGCTTATCGGCCCAACGGTAGCCCACGAAGATGCTTTCATTATACTTGATGTCGATGATGTCCTTGCTCCGTTTGCCGGTATATTCGCCCAAGCTGTGGGCCGGGCAGTCCTCCAGCTTCACGGGGAAGGTGAACGGAAGCTTGCCGCTGGGATTGACATCACCCATGAGGATGGCGGCAAGGGAACTGCCGGCTTCGGAACCCAGATACCAGTCCTGCACGATGGCAGGCACCTCGTTCACCCACGGCATGGCAATGGCGTTGCCGGAGATGTTGACGACAATCAGATTCTTGTTCGCCTCGGCCAGTGCGGAGATAACGGCATCCTGACCGTAGGACAAGCCCAGACCCTTACGGTCGGAGTCCTCGCAGTCCTGGCCGTTGCTCTTGTTCAGGCCGCCGATGAAGATGACATAATCGGCATCCCGGGCCTCTTTCACGGCTTCAGCTATCAGCTCTTCGGGAGTACGGTCATCCTTCAGATTCTGTCCGGTCACCACCCCGTTGTATTCACCGCTTGCATCGCCCACGTAGCCACGGGCATAGACCACCTCGGCCTTGCCGGCCACACGCTGCTTGATGCCGTCCAACGGAGAGAGTTCGCGCTGTACCTTCAGGGAAGAACTACCACCGCCTACGGTCATCATCTTGATGGCATTCTCGCCCACTACAAGAATCTTTTTAGCCCGGTTCAGGTCTATCGGGAGCACATTGCCCTTGTTCTGCAACAGTACGATGCCCTCCTCACCGATGCGGCGGGCAGCCTCGTAATGTTCCGGAGAGAGCATGCTTCCCCACGGACGGTCGGGGTTCATCACCGTACGGAAGATAAGGCGCAGAATGCGGCGTACCTTGTCGTCCAGTTCCGTGGTACCTACCTTACCTTCGCGGATGAGGTTCAGATAGGGATTTGCCAGATAATAGTTATCGTATGCGTTGCTGGCACCGTTCGAGAGCCCGTTGGTCCAACTGCCGAATTCCATATCCAGCCCGTTGGTGATGGCTTGCCGGGTATCGTGCGTGCCGCCCCAGTCGGAAATGACTACGCCGTCGAATCCCCATTCGCCCTTCAATATATCGTTCAATGTGTATTGGTTGTGACAAAGATGTTGGCCTTTGTATAGGTTGTAGGCACCCATGATGCTCCACGCTCCGCCTTCCTGCACGGCCATCTTGAAAGCAGGCAGATAGATTTCATAAAGGGCACGGTCGTCCACGATGACGTTGGTGGTGTGGCGGTTCACTTCGTGGTTGTTCAAGGCGAAGTGTTTCACGCAGGCGGCCACGCCGTTCTGCTGCACGCCCCGGATATAGGGCGACACCATCTTTCCGGCCAGATAAGGGTCCTCACCCATATACTCGAAGTTGCGTCCGTTGAGCGGTGTGCGGTAGATATTGACACCGGGGCCCAGCAGGACGGACTTGTTGCGGTAGCGCGCCTCTTCACCGATGCTCTGTCCGTAAAGGAGAGACATTTCGGGGTTCCAGGTTGCCGCCAGACAGGTCAGGGCAGGGAAAGCCACGCAGGAGTCGTTGGTGCATCCGGCTTGTTCCCACTCGTCCCACAACACATCGGGACGTATGCCGTGGGGGCCGTCGTCCGTCCATACATCGGGAATGCCCAGACGGGGCACACCCGCACTGCTGAACTTGCTTTGCGCATGGGTCAACTTCACTTTCTCTTCCAGGGTCAGACGGCTTAAGGCGTCTTCCACTCTTTCTTCAATAGGTTTGCTTGCGTCCAGATAGACGGGCTTCTGCTGGGCCGAAAGAGGCAGCGCGACAGCGGCCAGAACCAAACCGAATAATACTTTTTTCATTGTTGTATAATTAAGTTGTTATATAAGTAAGCAATCATAATCAGTCCGTACCATTGATAATCCCCGACATACAAGGGAATATGACTTAGCCCTACCTACATAGGAACTGAAGTCCTTACACCCGTATAGTGAGTACCCATAACATCCGGATGTTGTTGTCCAAAACATCCCCATGTTTTACCCCAAAACACCCGGATGTTTTATCCCAATACATCCCCATGTTTTGCCCTAAAACATCCGGATGTTTTGGGTGCTCAGTCCTATGGTGTGTACAGCTCAGTCCCTACCTCTTTCATGCTAAGTCCCGGCATCTCATCCTCTGGGACTTGATACGTACTGTTTGTAGCGAGGCAGCACCCGCTACTTCATTCCCAATGACCGGATATAACCCTCCTGAACCACACAATTCTTCAGTTTGCATGCCTCGATAAAGTCCATCATCGCCTTGCGGGACATGGCCTGCGCGGGACGTGCCTCACGGATTTCCTTGTACGTGGCACGCGGTGCTTCGGAGAAATACACGATGTTTGCCCAGTTCTCCGGCGGAGTGATGCCGACGAAAGAAGAACCGTCCATCTTCTTGTAGGGCCAGAAGGTATAGCCGATGTTGTTCTCGCGCATCGTCTGGCAGAAAGCGGCCTGCCATTCGTCCGTATTGTGGCCTATCTCACCCATGTACATGGGCAGGTTCACACTGTCGCGGAAGTTGATAATCGTCTGGATGGCAGCTTGGGTAGGTTCGCCTCCGTAACGGTGGCAAGTGTACATTATCTTGTCGTCGAACTTGGAGTCCTTGAAAGGCTTGAAATTACCGTTCCATTGCGCACCGCCCAGCAGAATGATGTGGTTGCTGTCCACCTCGCGGATGGCGGCTACACCTTTCTTATATACATCTTCCAGCTTGCCGTTGAGTTCCTCCATGTTCTCGAAGTAAGGGGCAATGGGCTCGTTGAAGAGTTCGTAACCGAGGATGACCGGTTCGTTCTTGTAGCGGTCGGCTATCCGGCGCCAGATGTCACAGTAGAGTTGCTGGCTGACTTCGCTGTCGAACAACCAGGGATAGCCGTAGCTGTCGTCGATGTTGTCGCCCGTCTGTCCGCCGGGGGCGTCGTGCATGTCGAGGATGAGGTACAAGTCCGATTCGCGGCACCACTCTACCAGGCTGTCCACGCGGGCAAAGCCGTCTTGGTCGGCAGTCAGCCCCATATAGTCCTCGTCCGTAAACAGTTTGTAATGGAAAGGCAGGCGGATGGTGTTGGCACCCTGCTCCTTGATGAAGCGGATGTCCTCGCGCGTTACATAATTGTCCTTGAATGCTTTCCAGAAGTCGGCCGTAAAGTCCGGTCCCACCAACTGGCAGAACATCTCGTTGATGAAACGGCCGGAATTGGTCTTGTTGAACTTGAACATGTATCCTTCCGGATTCAGCCAGTTGCCCAGGTTGGTACCCATGATGAAGAGTTTGGTACCGTCGGGCTTTATCAAGTCCTGACCCTGAATGGTTACGAATGCATCCGAAGTTACTTCTTTTGTCGCTTGTTTCTCACCGCATCCCGCAAGGCCCAAAGACAGCAAGGCGATGGAAATGCTTGTCGCTAATAAATGTTTCATGGCAATAATTTTGGTTATAGTATTAGTTGCGATATTCGCTTTTGCTTCCCCAAAGTTAGGAAAGATAAGAACACCTCGTACCGGCGAATCGGGAATAGGTGGAAGGAGTGAAGAAGCATGAACAAACAAACAACTAATAATCAGAAATATAATCAGAAGAAGAGAAAGGCAGAAAGTGGATTCAAAAAGCCAGTTTGACGTATTGTCAGCGTATCTGCATCAGCCGCATCTCGAAGTCCTCGCGCGAAATGCGGGCCTTGTTCTTCACCTTGGCACGGTAATTATAGATGGTGTTTACGGAATAACGGAGGAATTCTGCAATCTGCGAACTGTCGTCGATGCCCAGACGAATCAGGGCGAAAATGCGGAGTTCCGTATTCAGCAACTCGCCTTTACGGAGCACGATGCGTTCTTCGGGCTGCAGCAAGTCATTGAATTCATCGACAAAATCGGGGAAAAGGTGCAGGAAGGCAGTATCAAAGTTATCATAGAGTTCCTTCAGTCCGGCGTCCAGCACCTCGCGGGAACGCACCATCTTCAGCAGCTCTTCCATCTGCCCGGCAGAGATTTTCTTGTTGACCATCCGCCGGTAGGTATCCAGCCGGTTGATATAAACGGAGCAGAGATTCATGAAACGGCCCACATACTCCTCCTTGATGTTGTTTGAGAGTTGCAGTTGCTCGTTGGCATGCTCCAGCTTGTTCCGTGCGGCAGAGAGTCGCTGCATCTGCCGGTAGATAAAGCCCACTGCCACCACCAACAGCACAATCAAAGCGCTGATGAGCCAGAGGTACAGCCGGAGCCGGTCATTCTGCTTCTCACGCATGGCCTGATAAGTGAGGTCTATCAGTGAAAGGATGCCGGCAGTCTGGAGGCTGCGGCTACGGGCGTTGTATCGGTTGGTTTCGTCCCACGAGAAACGGATGTAACGGTAGGCATGCTCCATATCCCCTTCCTCATAAAGAAGTTCCGCCAGGTTCCAGAGTGAGGCATGGTCTGTGATGCTCAGGCGAATATCGGTCAGTGCAGACAAAGCCAGATAGCGCTTCTCCTCCTCCCGGTTCCCGAGCCGGCGGTAGAGCAATGAGCGCTGATAGGTCACCAGCGCATATTCGGGAGTATTGGGCTTGGCATGTGCCAGACGCGTATCATTGATGCTCAAGGCTTCGTCCGGATGGCCTGCAGCGGCCTCCCGCGTCTCTCTTCGTTCCAGATAGAGGGGGGATGAAGGCAGAAGTACCTGCATCAAAGAATCGTCATAATGGGTAGCCAAAGCCTGATAATGCTTCTTGAAAGAATCGTCCAGCGTATAGAAACTCAGTTCTGTGTAAAGTTTATGACAGGCATTGTAATAGTCCGGCAGCAGATGGGAGGGAAGGGAGGCTTTGTCCGTCTGCCTCAAGAGTTCGGCGGCTTCCTCGTACATGCCTGCCGAAGCCATCAAGTGGGCAAGCTCCAGCCTTGTTTCGAGTGCTGCATCCTGCCGGCCATAGCGCTCTGCCCAATCCAGATTGACACGAAGATAATGGATGGCCGAATCGCAGATATATGCCTTATACTCCTTATAAATTTCCCCATTCCATCGAAAAAAAGAGATATTGGCGGTATCGGTATCCAACACTTGGCGCTTCAGCCGGGCAATGCGTCCTTCACGCACGGCGACATAGTGCCGGTGCGCCTCGATAGCCTCATCCAAAGAGGACGTCAGCGCAGTAAAAGAGGGCGTGCCGGCAGCCAAAGCCACACTTTGCCATACCACGACGGCAAGAAAACAAAAAATGAACAATCTCCTTTCCATGACCATAAAGTTCATGCAAATATAGCAAGAAATCCTGCAAAGCAGTAGCATCGGAAAGAATAGTTTCCTATATTTGCGTTCAAAACCCCCAAACAAATTATCTATCATGAAAAGCTTAACACTCCAACGGATTGCCGCGGTAGACGTATTCCGCGCACTCACCATGTTCCTCATGCTCTTTGTCAACGACATTCCCGGACTGAAAAACGTGCCCCACTGGCTGATGCATGCCAGGATGGACGAAGACATGATGGGATTCTCCGACACCATCTTCCCTGCTTTCCTTTTCTGCATGGGCATGTCCGTATCCTTTGCCATACAAAACCGGTACAAAAAGGGAGACAACACCCTGCAAGTCGTGGCCCATATCTTCTGGCGGACAGTGGCACTGATTGCCATGGGACTGTTTTCACTGAACAGCGGAGGCATCGAAGGCGGCCTCTCACATCAATGGTTTTCCATCTTGATGGTCATCGGCTTCTTCCTCACCTGGGGGGTATATCCCAAAGCGGAAGGAACGAAAAAGACCCTTTTCACCGCAATGAAAACAGCAGGCGTGCTGCTGCTCGCCTTCCTCGTCATCTACAAGGACATGAACGGGAAACCGTTCCAGATAAGCTGGTGGGGCATCCTCGGACTTATCGGCTGGACGTATGCGGTATGTGCAGGCATCTATCTATTCACTCGGGAGAACCTGCGGAAGAATGCCATTGCCTGGTTCGTGGTCGTATTGCTTGCCGTAATCAGCCATTCAGACCTGATACCGGGAGAGTACGGCAGCCGGATTATCCTGCTTCCCTTTATCCCGAGTGACTGGACACTGCATGCCTTCGGTATGTCCGGCGTATTGACCTCCCTGCTCATGCAGCGCTATGCCGACCGGGAACGGCCGGGACGGTTCATCGGCATGCTCTGTGCCCTCGGCATAGGAATGCTTGTCCTTGCCCTCGTCTCACACCCGTTCTGGATTATATCCAAAATACAAGCCACACCGACATGGCTGTTCTACTGCCTCGCCATGTTCTTCCCCTTGTTCGGCTTCTTCTACTGGCTGACGGACGTGAAAGGCAAGACCAACTGGTTCGATATTATCAAACCCGCAGGCACGGCAACGCTGACCTGCTATATTATCCCTTACATCTGGTATGCTGTCCAGCAACTGCTGCATCTGCACTATCCCGAAGCATTGGGAAGCGGTGTACCGGGGCTGCTCAAGTCCCTCGTCTTCTCGCTTGTCATTGTGGGGCTGACCGGCCTGCTGGTGAAAGGCAAGATTAAACTGAAAGTATAATGTTGAAAGTCCAAACACCCAACGGTGACCGCAAGGTGCTGCTGCATTCGTGCTGCGCACCTTGCTCCTCTGCCATCATCGAGTGCATGCTGGAGAACGGCATACGCCCCACCGTATTCTACTGCAATCCCAACATCTATCCGCAGGCGGAATATGAGATAAGGAAAAACGAGGCTATCCGTTTCGTAACCTCCAAAAACATCGATTTCATCGATGCAGACTACGATTATGCACACTGGCTGCACACCATGCAAGGCCTGGAGCACGAACCGGAACGCGGCAGCCGTTGCCTGAAGTGCTTCACCCTGCGCCTGACAGAGACAGCCCGCTACGCCTCCGAACACGGTTTCTCCGTATTCACCACTACCCTCGCCTCTTCGCGCTGGAAAAGCCTGGAACAAATCAATGAAGCCGGACGCCGTGCCGCCGCGCTCTATCCGGGCACCCTCTTCTGGGAACAGAATTGGCGGAAAGGCGGACTTCAAGACCGGCGCAACCAACTGCTGAAAGAGTACGATTTCTATAACCAGCAGTATTGCGGATGCCAATTCAGCATGCAACGGCTGGATGCAAAGCAAGAATCAATCACCGCAAACTTTACTCCCTGCCGTCGGCAAGCATCCGATAACTCTTTCATCACGTCCCGCTTGAAAGGAGTTGCATCCACAACATTATATTTCGTATATTTGGAATGATACATGCAAAACCCGTCATGATGCTTCGATGTGAACACGATGGACTTCATCCCTGCCGCCTTTGCCAAAGCCACCACGGAATCAGCATTCCATTTCTCCGGATCGAATACTTTTGCCACGGCCTCGTACTCCACTTTGGGAATTTTGGCAAAAGATTGTATCTGTTCGCTGTATCCGGCACGAACCGGCTGTCCCTTCCAGACCCCTCCCAGCTCAGAATATAATCCCCAATGAATGAATAAACCGAATCGGGCTTCACGCCACCAGTTTAGTCGCGTTTCTGTTGTAGTATGGGTTGGTTGTGCAAGGATGAATTGATTGGAAGTACAACTCAGGACAACCAAGAGTATAAACAGTTTTTTCTTTAATAGCAGATTCATTTTTTTTAGAATTAAGAGTGAATGTAATAGAGGAATTCTATTTTTTTACTTCTTCCAATAAGGTGGATAATTGCTTCACAATTTCCGGGTACTCATCGGCTACGTTCTGTTTTTCTGCAGGATCAGATGATAAATTGTATAGTTGTGGCTGTTTGTCGTTACCCAGTTCTATTTTTGTCCAATATTCAATGGCTGGTCCGTCACTGGGTTCAATATATTTCCATTGTCCTTTTACGATGGCAAGGGTGTTGTTCAGGTTTTGTTGTACCACATAATCGCGATTACCGGCTTCTTTGCCAAGCAATACCCTTAGGTGTTCTTGGCTGTCGGGCGCTGCCCCTTTCCGTAAAGGTTGTTTCAGTAAGGCGGCAAGAGAGGCATAAACGTCAATTTGTGAAAAAAGGGCCTGTTGTTTGCTTGGTTTGATACCCGCAGGCCAACGGATAATAAATGGAATACGCGTGCCGGCTTCATAGGCACTATATTTGCCTCCTCTGTAGATACCCATCGGGGTATGTCCGTTCAACATTTCGAGGGCTTGGTCTTGATATCCGTCGTCAATAACCGGACCGTTGTCACTTGTAAAAATCAACATTGTGTTGTCTGCCAGGTTCAGACTGTCCAGTGTATTCATGATTTCTCCAATAGTCCAGTCTAACTGTAAGATGACATCGCCACGAGTACCTAAGCCACTTTTTCCTGCAAAACGAGGGTGGGGTACTCGGGGGACATGTACATCCTGGGTACCCATGTATAAGAAGAAAGGTTCGTTTTTATGCTTAGAAATGAATTGTTTGGCTTTGTTGGTGATGATATCGGCAATATCTTCGTCTTTCCAGAGGGCGGATTTTCCTCCTGTCATCCATCCGATACGTGGGATACCGTTAATAATGGTGTTATTGTGTCCTTGGCTGGGTTTAAGAGTAACCAGTTCCGGATTTTCTTCACCTGTGGGCCAATTCCCTACTTTATGCTGATAATTTACCGTTATCGGATCGTTAGGATCGAGCCCCACTACGCGTCCGTTCTCTACAAATACACAGGGGACACGGTCTACCGTGGCAGGAATCACGAATTCGTAGTCGAAACCGATATCTTGTGCATTGGGAGAAATTTGTTTGTTGAAGTCGGTACCTCCTTTAGGCCCTAAACCGAGATGCCATTTGCCTACTACTCCGGTAGTATAGCCTGCATCTTTCATCATATCGGCCATGGTGACACAGGCTGTATCGATAATCAGCTCTTAATTTCCCGGGGCGATACCGGTGTTTTCCTGTCGCCAGGGATACATTCCGGTTAATAGGCCGAAGCGTGAAGGGGTACTGGTGGCTGATGTAGCGTAAGCATTGGTGAACTGGACACCTTGTCCGGCCAAACGGTCGATATTTGGAGTACTGATTTGGGTTGCTCCATAACAACTAAGATCACCGATGCCGAGAT
>ENA-UESJ01000655-UESJ01000655.1-human-gut-metagenome-genome-assembly--contig:-NODE-655-length-18468-cov-27.040455_pt1 | contig 18468 bp, 15 predicted proteins | sample MGYA00243000_ERZ508001 | MGnify/ENA primary metagenome ERZ508001 (study PRJEB26167, sample SAMN06115479) | human gut metagenome | host: Homo sapiens | place: China:Chongqing | collected 2015-03-03... | reverse complement strand
CTCTGGGAAGTGGCTCCGGAAGTGCGTTACTACATGGGCGAGAAGAAAGCCTGGTATCTGGGTGCGATGTTCAAGGCTGGACAGTTCAACTACAAGCTTTCCGAAACAGGCAAGCAGGGCGACCTGATGGGTGGCGGCATCACCGCCGGCTATCAGCTGCGACTAAACAAGGCATTAGATCTTGATTTCAACCTCGGTTTGGGCTACCTGAATGCCGATTTCGAAAAATATGAAGTCATCGATGGTGTGCGCGTGCGCTGTGGCAACGAGACAAAAAATTGGTGTGGCCCCATCAACGCCGGTGTGACATTGGTATGGAAGTTATTCTAATACGGAGGAATAGAGTATGAAAGCAAGACAATATATAAATATGGTAGGAATGGCAGCCGCCGTGCTGCTCTCTTCCTGCGTGAAGGACACGCTTTATGACACGCCGCATCCCGACTATGGGAAGATTGCGGTGACAGCCGACTGGTCGGCACGCGGTGAGGGTATCGACATACCTACCACATGGACGGTTACCATGGGTGACTATACGGGTACGGAGACTTCCGCCACCCATGCCCCCAACCATCTGTTTGCTCCGGGCAGCTACACCCTTGCGGTGTGGAACCCTGCTGAAGGAATCATGGTAAATGGTACCACCGCCACCATTGCCGCAGCCACGGGAAACCGGGCAGGAACGGATGCCTTTGTGAACAATGCCCCGGGATGGTTCTTCACCTATACGAAACAGGTGAGCATCGAGAAAGACAAGGACTATCCGCTGACCGCCGCAATGAAGCAGCAGGTACGCGAACTGACGCTTATCATCAAACCGACGGGGGATGCCGCCGGACGCATCACGGAGATTGTTGCCCATCTGACGGGTGCAGCCAGAACTCTCGATTTCGCTACCGATACCTACGGAGCCGCTTCAAACGTCGTGCTGCCCTTCACCAAGATAACCGAAGGTGACGATGCCGGCAAGTGGAAAGCCACGGTGCGGTTGCTGGGTGTGACCGGCACGGAACAACTGCTGACGGGTGAAATCCGCTATGCGGACGGCAACCCGACCCCCACGACGCTGAAAAGCGACATCACGGAAGCCCTCAAGGGGTTCAACACCGGAAAGGGCGAATCGCTGACCCTCGGCGGAACGCTGGTTGAGACTCCCGAAGGCATGGAAGTGGACGGAGTCGAAATCAACGGCTGGGAAGAAGTGAAAGGTGATGATGTAAATGCCGATTTGTAAATAATTAGCAAACCGAACGCAGAAGCAAAGCTTGCTTTGATTTTGCTAAGGTGCAGCAATTATTGAAATGGAATTTAACTAATATAATAACAGAATATAATGAAGACAAGATTTTTTGCACTTGCGATGCTCGCCCTCGCACTGGTAGCCTGCAACAACGACAACGAGAACCTGAACGGTGACCCCGTGGCCGCCCAGTTTACCGCCAACATCGCCCCCGCCACCCGCGCCAGCGGAACCACCTGGACTGCCGGCGACCGTATCGGCATCACCGACATCGGCAACGACACCCAGTACGGCAACGTGCCTTTCATCCTGAAAAACGGGAAATTTGAGGCAGAAGGAAAGGTTATCTATATCGAAGATACAAAGACCCATACTTTCCGCGCCTACTATCCGTACAACGCGGCGGGAGGCATCCTCGCAGCCACAACCGATGCCACGGCGCAGCAGAACCAGTCTGCCATCGACTTCCTCTTTGCTTCAGGAGCCACGGGAGACAAAAACAACCCGGTAGTAAGCTTCACCGACAAAACCGCCAAAGGCGGTGAAGACAACTCCTTCCACCACCGCATGAGCCAGATAACCCTTACCTTCGAGGCGGGCGACGGCGTGAATTTCAGTGTGGTCAAGCCTGAACGTTACACGCTGGACGGATTGTTACTCACCGGTACGTTCAACACGGCCGACGGTATTGCCACCGCAGACAACGGGGCACAGACCGGAGAACTGACCATGAATTTGGCAGACGGCAATCTCACGTCATCGATCATCCTCTTCCCGCAGACAGTTGCATCCCTGCCGTTGGTTGTGAATTACAAAGGTCAGGAATATCATGCCACACTCACCGTGCCCGACGGCGCACTGCAGGCGGGCAACAACTATACCTATACCGTCAAGGTACGCAACAAAGTCCTTGAAGTCAGCGAAGCCACCATTGCAAAGTGGAACGATATAGACGGTGGAGATGTGGGTGCTGACATGTAAGATGTTAATAATTAATCGATTAGAATGAAGAATTATGAGACATAGATTATTTATCCCCGCAGCCACCGCACTGCTGTTCGCCCTCGCCGCCTGCACGCAGGACGAACTGGCTGGCGATAACCGTCTGCCCGAAGGTGAATACCCTGTATTCATCCGTGCCACCGGACTGTCCGTAGAAGCAACGCCGCTGGCAGCCCCTTCCACCCGTGCCGCTGTGGACGGCGACTGGCAGGGTGTCACTTCCGTGGCACTCAAGATGGGCGATGCGGTAAAGGAATACACCGTAACGGCTTCTACCGATTTCAAGAGTGCCACGCTTTCACGCGAGAACGACCCGCACTACTGGACCAGCCGCGACCCGATTACCGTATCGGCATGGTGGCCCTTCAACAATGCCGACATCACACAGATGCCTGCCGTGAAGGTGGCCGAAGACCAGAGTAAATTGGCTGACTTCCAGAACAGCGACTTCATCTCTGCTGAGAACCGGAAGGTGGAATTTAACAACCCGACTCTTGAATTTACCCACCGCACGGCACGCGTGACTATCGAACTGAAGCCCGGCACGGGATTCACGAGCGTCGCCGATGCCACGGTGAGCCTCGTGAGCCTGTCCGCCGATAACGGCAACCCGACTGCCATCAAGACCTACAACGCAAGCGGCAACACCTACGAGGCACTGACCGCCCCGCAGACCGTTGCGGCAGGCAAGCCGTTCGTCAAGGTGGAACTCGGCGGCGGCACCTTCTACTTCCGTCCGCAGAACAACGTCGTATTAGAAGCGGGCAGCCGCTATAAATATACCGTTAAGGTGAACACCACCGGCCTGACGTTAGAAGGTTGCACCATCGGCAGCTGGGCTGACGGCGGCGGCGAGAGCGGCACAGCCGAGGATTTGGGCTACATCTACGACAGCAACACCAAGACCTACACGGTCTATAACGCCGACGGCCTGATGAATGTAGCCGAATTAGTGAACGGAGGTAAGACCGACATAAACATTACCCTCGACAAAAACATTGACCTCACAGGCAAAGGCTGGACGCCGATAGGCACAGACTACGACAACTCATACACCGGCACCTTCGACGGCGGCGGCCATACCATCACGGGGCTGACCGTTACGACAAATGACGAATATGCGGGTCTGTTCGGCTATCTCAGTAATTTCGGTAATGCCGCCGGTACGGTGAAGAATGTGGTGATGGAGGGCATACAGATAACATGCAATCACAGGTCGGGTTATGCCGGCGGCGTGGTAGGATATAGCTGGGGCACCATTGAAAACTGCTCGGTGTCGGGCAGCGTTAGCGCCACGGTGAGCGTCGGCGGTGTGGTGGGTGTTCAAAGGGACGGTTCCATCACCGGATGCAGTTCCTCTGCCACAGTGAAGGGAACGCTCTATGTCGGCGGCGTGGCAGGTTGGACGAATTTTGGTGCCACCTTGACCGCTTGCTATGCCACAGGCAACGTGATCATAGAAATAGCCCCCACACAGAATATCTCTGGCGGCGGTCTGGTAGGATTCAACGACGGAATAAGCCTCCTTTCCTGCTATGCCACGGGCAACGTAACCAGTACGGGTAGTAGCACTGGCTATGTACATATCGGCGGCTTTTTGGGAGATAACTACACTACCGTGACCGCCTGCTATTGGAAGAACAATCATGAACAAGGTATCGGCTACAATAGGAGAAGCACCGGAGCCACGAAGGTGGACGGCTCTGTCGTTACCTGGCAGAAAGCCGTTGATGCCATGAACACCGCCTTGCAGAACAAAGGCTCAGAGTGGCGTTACGAACTTAAAGGAGCATTGCCCACCTTGAGGAAGCAGTAAACCGTCGGGGGGAAAAGTTACGCCCGCAACGGAAAGAACCAGAGTAATAAAATAACAGATATTATGAGGATAAGATTTTTTGCACTTGCAGCGCTCGCCCTCTTATTGGGCGCCTGCACGCAGGACGAAGCGGGCTTCCTACCGGAAGGGGCGGAAGGCACCCCCATCGTCTTCACCGCCACGGGGCTGAATCCCGCCGCGACAGCCATCGCCGGCACCCGTGCCCCCGCGGATGGCAATTGGGAGGGTGTGCAGAGCGTGGCAGTCCTGATGGACGGTACGGTGAAGGCATACGACGTGACGCCCTCCACCGCCGACCCCACCAGCGCCACGCTGACCTCCACCGACCCGTACTACTGGACCAACCACAACGACATCACCGTCACAGCGTGGTGGCCCTACACCGCTGGCGAGACAACCCCACCTGCGGTAAAGGTAAAAGCCAACCAAAGTACCCAGAAAGACTTTGAGGGCAGCGACCTCATCGTAGCCGACGGGCAGACGGTGACCTACGGCAGCCCCACGCTCCGCTTCACCCACCGCACGGCGCGAGTGACCATCGTTCTGACGGACTACACCGAGGGGCTGGCATCCGTGCGACTGACGGGCCTCTCCACCGAAGGCGACAACCCTGCCGAAATCACCCCGTATGACAAGGGCAGCAACACCTACACCGCCATCGTAGCCCCGCAAAGTGTGGCAGCTGGCACGGCATTCATTACCTGCACCTTCACTAACGGCAAGACCTTCGTTTATAAGATGAAGAATGCTACCGACTGGCAGGCGGGCGGTGAATATACCTACACCGTCTCCCTCGCTGCGGCAAAAGACCTGGGCTATACCATAGAGAGCAACGGCAGCTACACCGTGACCTCCGCCGACGGTCTGATGAATATAGCCAAATTAGTGAACGGAGGTAAGACCGACATTAACATTACCCTCGACACAGACATTGACCTCACAGGCAAAGACTGGACACCGATAGGCACAGACTACGACAACTCATACAAAGGCACCTTCGACGGTGGCGGCCATACCATTACGGGGCTGACCTTTACAACAAATGACGAATATGCAGGTCTGTTCGGCTGGCTCAATAGAGCTGGTACGGTGAAGAACGTGGTGATGGAGGGCGTACAGATAACAAGCAATCAAATATATGGCGGCAGTATTGGCGGCGTGGTAGGATATGGCTGGGGCACCATTGAAAACTGCTCGGTGTCGGGCAGCGTCAGCGGCACGGTGTATGTCGGCGGTGTGGTGGGTGTTCAAATAGGCGGTTCCATCACCGGATGCAGTTCCTCTGCCACAGTGAAGGGAACGGTCGATGTCGGCGGCGTGGCAGGTCAGACGAATTCGAGTGCCACCCTGACCGCTTGCTATGCCACAGGCAACGTGATCATAGAAATGGACCCCAAAAAGAATATCGCTGGCGGCAGTCTGGTGGGAATGAACGCAGGAAGCAGCCTCCTTGCCTGCTATGCCACGGGCAACGTAACCAGTACGGGTAGTAGCACTGGCTATATGCATATCGGCGGCTTTTTGGGAAATAACTACACCACCGTGACCGCCGGCTATTGGAAGAACAATCATGAACAAGGCATCGGCTACAATAGGGAAAGCACCGGAGCCACGAAGGTGGACGGCTCTGTCGTTACCTGGCAGAACGCCGTTGATGCCATGAACACCGCCTTGCAGAACGCAGGCTCAAAGTGGCGTTACGAACTTAACGGAGCATTGCCTACCTTGAGGAAGCAGTAAGCCGTTGCGGGCGGAAATGTTCCGTCCGCAACGAACATTAAACGAAGTATAACCCCAATAAAAAAAGGAGGACGTGATGGAACACACGGAGAATCCACCATATAGGTTTTGGCATCAAGGCATTGTTAATAATAATATAGACTCCAGTGTAAATATGGAAGCTGTAAGCCGGACATTGCCAAGATTGGTGCTCATTAAAGGCAACAAATCAAGTAATTAAATTAAAAACATGGGACTTTTTCACAGAGACAAGAAAAATAATGACGATGAGCCGGACAGTGTTCAAACCAATTCATTCTCTGATATTATGAATGGTTTGCAATACGCCGTAAACTGTGCACAAGATACATTGCAGAATCATCAGATACAAAATCTGACCAGACTTTTTGAAGGAACAAATGCAAATAACGCAAATACGTTCCAATCGAAAAAAATCATGGTTGGAGACAAGACTATTGATATTCCACTTATAGCTTTGATATCCCATCATTATCTTGCGATGGATAATGTGCAGATAAAGTTCAAGGCGAAGGTCGGAAGCGTGGAATCACAGATTCCGGAAAACAACTTATTGTTATCCAGCCCACAAAGAGCCAATCTCCAGATGCAGATGAGCAACATAAAACCGGATGCGGATGATGTCATGGAGGTTTGCGTCAATTTTAAGGTTCAGGAGACTCCGGAGAGCATTTCCCGAATTATTGACGATTTTGTAAAAAATATCTAACAATTTTAAAATTCAAATGTTATGGCAGAAGAAATAAAGAACCAAGGGCAACAAGAAAATGCGGAAAACTTGAATGAAAATGTAAGCGGACAGGCGAAAGAAATTATCTCCGCTGCATTGGAAGAGACTCAAAACAGAGAAACTTCTCCAGTTCTTAAAGCAGATTCAAACGTGACTGACAAATTCAAGGGGCTTCCCATGCGGGAACTTATTGCAGCTCCACTTATTGCAGCAGCCGAAGCACAACAGGAATTGGCAGCGACAGCATGGAATTTCTACCAGCAAATTGCATTTGATGGTAAAAGCGGCAATAAAGCGCGTATATTGGAATTCGATGTCGAAAGACCGATACAGCAGGATGGAAAAATGACAACAATGTCACAAAGTGTCAAGGCTCCGTTTATAGGATTGGTGCCTATTCCTTCCCTGCTCATAGATCGCGTGGATGTCGATTTCCAGATGGAGGTTACCGATACATCAAACGTAAAAAGCACTACCAACGCAGAAGTAGAGGCAAAAGCTTCTGCAAAACATTGGTTTATAAATGCGGAAATCAGCGGCAAAGTCACGACCGCCCGCGAGAACACCCGCATGACCAACCAAACGGCAAAATACCAGATACATGTGACAGCCAGTCAGCAGCCGCAGACCGAAGGTCTGTCTAAACTGATGGATATAATGGCATCATGTATCGAGCCTATAACAAACGAAAGTAACAGTAAGTAAATATATGAATTTGATTCAAGCATTAAGATTGCCAAACAGTCGAGCAGTAATGACAAATATTGCACGGTTTCATTATCAAAATATTTATAATGTAGGTTTGACCCCTCCGATTGCCACGCAAAGTAATTTGACATTTCAAATAAAAGGATATACCCGTAACTATCGTTTTCTTAGATTAGACTATGCCTGTGTCATATATATTGCGGATGGAATAGCAGTCGTTGCTTCAAATGGCATAGATACTTTAAGTTCAGGTTTTTCGGGGTGTTATATGGCCAGTTTTAGGCACAATGGCATTAGGTATGTTGCTCATATTCCAACGCCTAACAATAGTATTAAAACATCATGGAATCTGGCGGTTAAAAATCGAATAATAGATAATGTTGTTCTTTTTAAACCTACTGAAGGATTGGCGAGAATCCCAGGAACCATTGGTATTTGGGGAATTATAACATTTAACGATAGATGTTATCGGCTTGATGTAAATGAAAACGCTCCTCCAAGTCAAGCCATACGTGGCCAAAGAATTTTTAACTCAATCCCGAGAAATCCCATACTAACAGAAATTCCACCTATCGCCGGTGGTCAGATGCCTTAATAATTATAACAATTGTAAATAAGGGAAGAATGGTTGTTTCATTGAGGAGTAGAATTCTATTCGGATATATAATTCTGGTGGCGGTCATAGGCAGCATGGCCGCCATTCTCATCCATGAACCTGCGAAGTTCCACGACCTATATGCGTATTTTAAATAACGGTATTTACACAAACAGCAAATGAGCGAACAATTCGTTACCACTACCAAGCATTTCCGCAAGCTGCTTGCCGCAGGCTATCTGTTGATAGTCCTGCTGGTGGGCGGCATCATCTGCACGTGGCTCGGAGAATGGCGCGACTTGGAGTTGCTGGAACGGGAGAACCGTGAAATCAACCGCTTCCGCAAGGAAACACACGATGCGTATGTGGGTGTGGTGGAGTTGTCTCTTTTGGGCGAGTCGGTGCTGGAATGGGACGATAAGGATGTGGCGGCATACCGGCGGCAACGGATGACGGTGGATAGTATGCTTTGCCGCTTCAAGAGCCATTACGAATCGGTGCGCATAGACAGCGTGCGCCACTTGCTGGAGGACAAGGAAAAGCGGCTGTGCGCCATCATGGAGGCTCTGGAACAACAGGCGGACATCAACCGCCGGATAGCCAAGCAGGTGCCGGTGATAGTGCAAACGAGCAGGCAGGAAGAGCCGAAGAAACAGAGGAGGAAAGGTTTTCTCGGGTTGTTCGGCAAGAAACAGGAAGCACCTCCGACGACGACCACCACGATGCTCTACACACTGAACCGTGATATGATAGCGCAACAACGTGCCCAAAGCCATCGTCTGTCGGAATATGCCGACAGCCTTGCCAGCCGCAATGCGGAACTGAACCGCCAACTGCAAACCCTTATCCAGCAGATGGACCACAAGGTGCAGGCTGACTTGCAGGAACGTGAGGCGGAAATATCCGCTATGCGTGAAAGATCGTTCTTGCAGGTAGGTATCATAACGGGTGTCATGCTGCTGTTGCTCATTATTTCATACATCATCATTCACCGCTATGCCACCCGCATCAAGCAGTACAAACGTAAGACAACAGATTTAATCGGGCAACTGCAAAAGTCCGTAAAACAAAACGAATCGTTGATAGCCTCACGCAAGAAAGCGATGCACACCATCACCCACGAGCTACGCACACCACTGACTGCCATACATGGATATGCGGAACTGATGCAGGACAACGAAGAAGAAAAGATAAGCGGTTATGCGGACAATATCCTGCAAGCCTCCAAGAGAATGACCGACATGCTCAACTCCCTGCTTGACTTCTTCCGCTTGGACAGCGGCAAGGAACAGGCGAATGTCCGTCCGTTTCGTTTGGAAAACATCGCGGAGCTGTTGCAAACGGAGTTTACGCAACAAGCAGAAGCAAAAGATCTTAAACTTACCATCGAGTGCCCGGAGGGTATTATCCTGAATGGCGACAAGGAGCGCATCATACAGATATGCGACAACCTGCTGGGCAATGCCGTCAAGTTCACGAATGCCGGAAGCGTTTCACTTGTCATAAGCTATGACGGCAATAGGCTGACCCTTGTAGTAGAGGACACCGGAACCGGCATGAGTGCGGAAGAACAACAGCGAGTGTTCGGAGCGTTCGAGCGGCTTTCCAACGCCGCAACGCAAGACGGTTTCGGATTGGGGTTAAGCATTGTGAAACAGATTGTCGGTATGCTTGGCGGCACTATACGCTTGGAAAGCGAAAAAGGAGAAGGCAGTCGTTTTACTGTGGAGTTGCCAATGAACACTGCCGATATTGGTATTAAAGAACAGACAGCCGCAGAAAGTCTGGCTCATATAGAAAGACCTTATTCTGTCATCGTATTGGACGACAATCCGATGGTATTATCCATGACAAAGGAAATGTATGCTGGTATAGGTGTGCATTGCGACACGTTCACCACTATTGGCGATGCAATGGAAGCCATGCGGCAGCACACATACGACCTCATGATAACCGATATGAAAATGCCGGAGATTAACGGCTATGAGGTGTTGGAGTTGTTACGCTCGTCAAGTGTCAGCAACTCGAAAGAGATTCCCATTGTCGTGGCGACCGCCTCCGGCAGTTGCAGCGAAGAGGAGCTGTTGGAAAATGGATTTACCGCCTGCCTGTTCAAGCCATTTTCCATTTCCGAACTGGTTGCTGTATCAGACAAATGCCTTTTGACAAGTACGGACAAGGATGAACTTCCCGACTTGTCCTCTCTGCTTGCATATGGTGACAAACGGGCGATGCTCGACCGTTTGATAACCGAAACAGAAAAGGATATGCAGGCTGTCCGGGAAATCATGGAGAGGAATGACCGCAAGGCGTTGGACGAATGGATGCACCGTCAGCGAAGTTCATGGGCTGTTATCCGTGCTGACAAACCCTTGTGGAACCTGTATGAACTGCTGCATCAAGAATCTGAATGTTCCGAAATGGAATTGCGGAAATGCGTGGATGCCATGCTTCGTATGGGAACAGTTATCATAGAACTTGCGCAAAAGGAAAGGAGGTCGTCGGATGAAAGTATTTGTGATTGAGGACAACCCCGTCTATAACGATTATGTCTGCAACCTGCTGAAGAAAGACAGCTTCGATACTATGTCGGCATATAATCTTGCCACTGCCAAGAAACTATTGGCAAAGTCAGAGGTGGATGATATTGTCGTTGCCGACCTACGCCTCCCCGACGCTGAAAGCATAGAATTGTTACGGTGGATGCGTGCCAACGACAAACAGCAGGTGTTTATCGTTATGACCAATTACGGGGAGGTGCATACGGCAGTGGAAAGTATGAAGCTCGGCTCAAAGGATTACATACAGAAACAGTTGTTGGAGGATAAACTGATACCGCTTATCCGCACCCTGCAAAAAGAACATGAAAAGCGACTACAATGGAACATTCCGATATTCGTCCGGCAGGGCGAAGCCTATCAGAAAATCAAGAAACGTGTGCGCCTTGTAGCCACCACCCGGATGAGCGTGCTGATACTGGGCGAGAACGGTACGGGCAAGGAACATATCGCACAACATATACACCAACAAAGCAAACTTGCCGATAAACCTTTTGTGGCAGTAGACTGCGGAGCCTTGTCCCCGTCATTGATACAATCCGCCTTCTTCGGACACGTCAAGGGCGCGTTTACGGGTGCCGAAGCAAACAAGACGGGGTATTTTCTGGAAGCGGATGGCGGCACGCTGTTCCTTGACGAAGTGGGCAACCTAACAATGGAGATGCAACAGATGCTGCTCCGCGCCATACAGGAACGCCGTTACCGTCCCGTCGGTGCAAAGGAGGACAAAACAGCCAACGTGAGGATAGTGGCTGCAACCAACGAGGATTTGCAGAAAGCCGTAACGGAAAAGCGGTTCCGGCAGGATTTGCTCTATCGCTTGCAGGAGTATGTGATAACCATGCCGCCCTTGCGCGACTGCCCGGAAGACATCATGCCATTGGCCGAGTTCTTCCGTGAAATGGCAAACCGTGAGTTGGAACGTGAAGTAAAAGGTTTTGCCGCATCTGCCCGTAATGCCCTGCTCGCCCATGCGTGGCCGGGCAACGTGCGCGAGTTGAAACAGAAGATACAGACGGCAGTCCTGCAATCAGAAGGCGATATGATAACCGAAGCCGATTTGGAACTTGACAATGAACCGTCCGCTACTTCCGCTTGTTTTACATTGAAGAGCGGGGATGAAGAAAGAGGACGTATCCTGCGTGCTTTGAAACAAGCAGCCGGTAACAAGAAAATGGCTGCAAAGATACTGGGTATCGGCAGGACAACGCTGTATAATAAATTGGTAGAGTATGGATTGAATGAAGAAAACTGACCGGAGTATGGCTGTAAATGGCAATAATTAATTAACTTTGCAATTGTATTTCAGAAAATAGCAGGCGATTGGGTAACTTTTCGCCGATGATATAGACATAAGACCGCAAGGCGTTTCGAGCGAAAATCTGGTAAATTGAAACTACGGAGACGATTGCGTGATGCTTATGCTATGCTTACGCATAGCGTGCATTCACGTACTCTCCGTAAAGGCTTTACCAGAGCCATCGCTTGAAAGTAGTGTGAATTGCACGCTACTTTTTTGCCTCGCCAAAAAGGAAAGAAAATACGTTATGGCGAAAATACAATTACTTGCCGTTATCTCAATAGATGGCTGTCCGATGAAACTGCATCCCCGGAAGCGGTTGCTTCAAACCGAAGATTACGGTATGGATGAAATACGTGCCAATGCCCTGTATAAGCTGACATCCGACTATTCGGTATCCGTACTTCAAGAATGGAGGGAGGAAGGTGGAAGCATTTGCCATTTGTTGGAAGTAACTGCCGGGAATACCGAATATGCCAACGGACTGTTACGGATGAACGTGATAGATGAAATCATACTATACGTTGTTCCAACCATCGACGGAAACGGAGCGCATTTTTTCAAGTCAGCACTACCTATGAATGACTGGCGGCTTATGGAGAACAAAACTTATAGGGACGGAGTAATCCGGCTTACCTATCATAAAGAGCCACGGGCATAAAATGTTCAGATTATGAACATCTTGGCGGGATTTCCGTGCTCAGAAAGTGAACACATGTTCAGAATCTGAACACATTTCACAAGGGATGCAATCAAGGATAAAATTATTTTTGAATTTTATCCTTCTGAAAAACAATGTAGTACAATTTTCTCACAATCTTTTCTCGTGTTTAGGGCTATGATTTGCACCATATATCAGTGTGCGCACACTGATAAACAAGTGTAAACCCTCAAAACAGAAAAGATAATGAACCATCTCATACTGGCGGAAACACAGTTTTTCGCCATGATAAACGGAAAAGACAACGGTAGCACGGAAACGGCATACGGCGGATTCGTGCAGGAAGTAATAAACCTGTGCTACGGCGGCAATGATGCCAAGCATATTATTGTGGCGTTGGCTTTTGCCGAAATCGAATTACAGCACCATCCACAGAACTTGTCGGTATCGGAGGAGAATGTCGTCACTGTGTATATCCGCAAGGCGTTATCCTTCATCCGAAAGATGCAGAAGATGGTATCCGCTTCTGCAATTACCTCCGTGCCACCACTAACATCCACATCCGAAACCAAAGCCACAGTCCCAGCCCTGCAATGGACCGGTAATGCCGTCGAGTTGGTAGAACTAATCTATGCCCTCTACGCCACCGGCTGCATCAATGGCGGCAAGGCTTCGCTGAAAGAGCTTGCCCCTGTCCTCTATTCCTTTTTCGGTGTGGAGTCCAAAGACTGCTACCGCTTCTATACGGACATCAAACGCAGGAAAAGCGACAGTCGCACCTACTTCCTTGAAAAGATGCAGGACAAACTGAACGCGAAGATGCGACATGACGATGAATTGGAGCGGATGAGGAGATAAACGAATGCCAAACAAAGGATAAGCGGCCGGATTATACGGTTTCTTATCCTTCTTCATTTACAATCACTCTATTATCTGCCGGAAAGCCGATTAAAATCATTAACTTTGCAAGTATTAATCAATGACGGATGAAAATAGATAACCTCGAAATATTGAATGGACTGATTGCCGGAGCCGAAGGCGGGACAGTTGAGTTCAAAGAAACTACCGGGCAGTTGGAGCGTGGAATTGAAACTCTTTGTGCCTTCTTGAACGGTACGGGCGGCACGGTGCTGTTCGGTGTAACCGACAAGGGAAAGATTATCGGTCAGGAAGTGAGCGACAAGACGAAGCGCGATATTGCTGAAACCATCAGACGAATCGAGCCGTTTGCGACCATTGATATATCCTATACAGACATTCCGGGAACGAACAAAAGTGTTATAGCTTTATCAGCGGAAGAACAACGATATATGCGCCCGTTCACCTATAAGGGGAGGGCTTATCAACGGATAGAGAGCGTTACATCTGCCATGCCGCAGGGTATATACAACCTGTTGGTTATGCAGCGAGGCGGAACCTATGCTTGGGATTCCATGCAAAATCCCAGCTTGAAAATATCCGACCTTGACGAAACGGCAATCTTGGGCGCAGTACGTGGAGGAATCAGAGGCGGACGTTTGCCGGAAGGTTCTATGCAGGAGGATGTCCGAACCATCCTTGAAAAATTTGACTTGTTGAATGATGGAAAGCTGAACAATGCTTCCGTTGTCCTATTCGGACGAAACTTCTACCATTATCCCCAATGTCTGCTCCGTTTAGCCCGGTTCAAAGGAACGACAAAAGATGAATTTTTAGATAATCAGCGTGTGACAGGCAATATATTCAACTTGCTGGATGCTGCAATGGCATTTTTCTTCAAGCATTTGTCCCTTTCCGGTAAAATTGAAGGTTTGTACAGAGAAGAGGAACTGAATGTGCCATATAAGGCATTGAGAGAATGTTGCATAAATGCTTTTGCACATCGTGTTTACCATCGCCCCGGCAGTTCAGTCGGGATTGCTATCTATGATGACCGCGTGGAGATTGAAAACAGCGGAACATTTCCGCCTGATATTACCATTGAGAAACTGTTGGGTGGCCACAATTCCGAACCACAAAATCTGATAGTAGCCAATGTGCTGTACAAAAGTGCAGTATTGGAGAGTTGGGGACGTGGCATAGCCCTTATGGTAAACGAATGTCGCCGTGTCGGTATTCCGGATCCGGAGTTTCATACCGACGGCAATGCTGTATGGATTGTGTTTCATTATACAAGAACTACAGTAGGACAAGACCCCACAGCAACCCCACAGCAACCCTATAGTAACCCCACAGTAACCCCACAGTTAGGAAAACTGTTGTCTGCTATTGGGAACAACACTCTCTCTGCTAAAGAAATCATGGAGAAAACGGGAATGAAAGATAAAAGGAATTTCTTAAAGAACTATATCCATCCGGCAATAAATTCCGGTTTGGTCCTTTCACTTTATCCCGTAGGCTCCAAGAGTCCGCAACAGAAATACTATCTTACTGATAAAGGTAAAGGTTTCCTGCAACAATAACGGGTATGGCTAAAAAGAAGAAACATAAGAATGATGTAAAAACTGATTTACCGATAATCATGGATTATGGTATCGGCAGTATATCCGTTTATGACCCGGCAGACATGATGCCATACAACGAGCCGCCAATTAGCGAACAAATCCGCTTCAAGAAACTCGGCAAAGAGATGAAATCCGAGTTCAAGTGGCTGGTATCTTCCGTAGTGATTGAGTATTGGCAAGAAAACCGACAGATACCTTTCGGTGAAGAAATGTCGAAACTCAGAACCAGACTGTTGAGAATGTTTGCCGAAGAATACAGCATACTGCTTAAAGACGATACAGAGCTGAAAAATTATTTGCTGACGCTTGCCATTACCACCATCAACAAGCATCTCAAATCTGAGAATAAAAAGAGGGCGTCAAAACTCTCTTTTTAACAAAATTACCCTTGCTACAGATATCTGTGACAGGGGTAATTTTCATATTTTGGGTGTTTTGACACATCCCCTTTTTCATATATAAAGGAATCTGTTATTTCTGCTGCAACAGGTGTTTCAAGTTTTCATCATTTGCGATACGTTCCAGTTCCTCTTGAACAATCTGCTTCACTTCCTCCTTGATGCGCCTGTAATTCGCCTGAACCGTTTCCTTCATGCGGTCGTTGCCGTCCCCGTCCGTAAAGTCGGTAATGACGGGGATTTTCTTGTAGGCTTTCTCCTCGCGCCTCACCTTCTCGGCATCCACGACAATCTCACAATGAAAAATCTTCTGCTCGATACGCTCGTTGAAGTTGTCGGACACCGAACCGACAAACATACCCTGCGTCAAGCCGGAAATCTTGCTTGGCGGGATGAGTGAATCCATCTGCGTGTTGATGGAGGTGGAAACATCCTGCCGGTTGATGGAAATGGACTGCCGTTTCTGCAACACCTTACCGAAGCGTTCGGAAAGCGTCTTGGCGGTTTCACCCACCACCTGACCGGAAAAGATATTGCCGACGGTGTTCATCACGACCTTCGCTTCTTTATCACCGTAGTCGCGCACCAACTGGCTGAAATCCTGAAAGCCCAGACACACGGCAACCTTGTTGCTTCGCGCGGTGGCGATAAGGTTGTCCAACCCCTTGAAATAAATCGTGGGCAGCTCGTCGATGATGACCGACGACTTCAGCATCCCTTTCTTGTTGATGAGTTTCACGATACGGGAGTTATACAGACCGAGAGCGGCCCCGTAGATATTCTGACGGTCGGGATTGTTGCCCACACAGAGTATTTTCGGTTCTTCGGGATTGTTGATGTCCAGCGTGAACTCGCTGTCCGACATCACCCAATAGAGCTGCGGGGAAATCATCCTTGACAAAGGGATTTTCGCGCTTGCTATCTGCCCCATCAACTGCTCCGCAGCCCCTCCGAGCCATGCGTCCATGAACGGAGAAAGATAGTTTTCCAATTCCGGGTAAGAGGTCAGTATCGGGAAAATATCCTCATAGCGGCGGTTCAGGAACTCAATCGCATGGGGGAACGTGCAGTATTTGCCGCCTTGATAGATTTTGAGATACCATATAATGCTGGCAAACAAAATAATAGGTGATTCCACAAAGAAGTCGCCCTGCTTCTGCACCCATGTTTTATTGAGGTTGAGCATTATCGTATAGGCACTCTCGTAGGCATCCGTAATATCCTCCATGAAATCCGGGTGGATGGGATTACAGCGGTGCGAGCGTCGCGGGTCGTCGAAGTTTATCACATAAAACTTCGGCTTCACCTTGTAACCCTCCGGGTGGTTCAGCAGATGGTTGTAGGCGATTGTAGATAAGTCGCTGAATTTGAAGTCATATACATACATCGAAAAGCCCTTTTCAATCTGCTGCTTGATGAAACTGTTTACCACCGCGTATGACTTTCCACTACCCGGCGTACCCAACACGATGGAGGCACGAAAAGGATTCACCACATTGATCCATCCGTTGTTCCAACGCTTTTTGTAGTAGAACCGTGTCGGAAGATTGACCGAATACTCGCTTTCGATAAGCCTTGTTTCCTGCATGAAGCTCTCGTTCTCGTTGTTGAACACATCATCCATGAGGTTGTGCTTCAACAGGCGGCTCAACCACAGACCGCCCATCAGCAGGAATACATAGCCCGCGCCAACGGTCAGGATATACAGTCCCGTCACCGCCTCCACCGGCAATGGCAGGGCCAGTATCCACCAGTTGAGGAAGAACAGCACGAAGCCCACGGCAAGGACCGCCCAGATTTTCCCCCACGTGATTTTCTCGCCCTTCACGCCCTTTGTCCCCAGACAGGACAGGGCAAGCAGGAGGACGGCAAACAGTTTCGTGTAGAGGATGGAACGGAACAGCCCCGCCGTGCGGTTGAAGTTCATCAGTATCCTGTCCACCACACCGATGTCCACACCCCAGAGCCGTATGGCTTCATAACAGAACCAGTACACGTTCATGACCACTAAAATAATACTCACGGCACGCAGAAAATCCATGATTTTCGCCAACGCCCTCAAATCGTCTTCTTGTTGTGACATACATTGATTTTTTTGATTGTTGATATTTTCGATTACATTCCCAAGCCCTTGCGCTTCTTCTTTTTCTTCTTGCGCTGCATCGCCCGGATGAAGGCTTCCTCCTCGGCGTCCACTGCCGGACCTTCGGGGGCAAACAGGTTCATACCACCCGAATGGTTCTCGTATTCCCCTCCGGAATATCCTTGTTTGTCCTCTTGTCCCTCCACCATAACGGAAAGCGGAATCGACGGCTGTCCAGCGTAAGGCTGCGTGAAGTGTTCCTGCAAGGCGTTGGCGGAAAGTTCCTTGCCCATGCGTGAGCCGTTCAGCACGCAGCCCGTACGGTGGTCGATGAACGTGGCTCCGTAGATGCGCCCTTCCTCCGTGTAGCGTAGTACGGTGTCGATGCCCTTTCCTTTGAGGGTGGCTACAAACTTCTCCTTGTCATACGTGCCTTCCAGCACGGAAAGGACGGTGCGTTTCGTCATGTCGGCAAGTTTCCTCTCCTTAAACTCCTGCTTGGAACGGGCAAACTTCTTCTGTACGGCTTCATAGCCGACGGACTTCCCGAACAGCGAGGACTTGAAAGGATTGCCGACCTTGTTGCCCTTGTCGTCCGTGACGGAATAGACCAGCCCGTGATACTCACGTCTGCGCACATTGCCATGTGCTTCCTCCACTGTCATATTATATAAGGAAAGGAGGGCACGGTATTCTCCCATCGTTTGGAAACGGTATTGCCCGTTCAAAGCCTTAACGATATTCCCCACCTGCTTCTTCACGTCGCCCGCAGAGGCGTCCACCTTGCGCAGCGGCGTGTCAAGACGGCGATTCTTGCGTTCCGCGTCATGCAGCCCGTACTTCCGTTCCAGTTCGCGTGTTATCTGCTTGCTCCGGTAAAAATTGTTCCGGGTGTCTATGCTCCTGCCGTTCTCGTCCACCCTGACCGTCACGATATGCAGATGGTGGCGGTCGATGTCCTCATGCTTGAAAACGAGATACGGCTGGTTGCCGAAGCCCATCTTCTCCAGATACTCCCGTGCGATGTTCTGAAGCTCCGTGTCCGTCAAAATATCGTCGGGATGCGGATTGAGCGAGATATGCACCACCGGTTTCTCCACCTTCGACCGCACGGG
>ENA-UESJ01000645-UESJ01000645.1-human-gut-metagenome-genome-assembly--contig:-NODE-645-length-18576-cov-13.293205_pt1 | contig 18576 bp, 11 predicted proteins | sample MGYA00243000_ERZ508001 | MGnify/ENA primary metagenome ERZ508001 (study PRJEB26167, sample SAMN06115479) | human gut metagenome | host: Homo sapiens | place: China:Chongqing | collected 2015-03-03... | reverse complement strand
ATCATCGCAGGAGCGCATGGGAGATTTGCTCGTCATAATCTGAGAAATGAACTTCTGCTTATTCTCAAGGGTCTGATAGAGGTAGGCGTCAAATGTCGATTCCGTGACGTAGTTATAGACGTAGACTTGTTTGTTTTGGTTGCCTTGGCGGATGATTCTGCCGTTGCGCTGGGTCATATCAGACGGACGCCAGCCTACATCCAGATGATGCACCGCCACAAGCAGCGTCTGGACGTTGGTGCCAGCTCCCATCTTTGCAGTGCTGCCCAGCAACACACGCACCTGTCCGCTGCGTACCTTGGAGAAAAGTTCTGCTTTCTTGTTCTCTGTATCTGCGTTGTGGATGAACTCGATCTCCTGTTCGGGCACACCGGCGTTGAGCAGCTTGGTGCGAATATCGTCATAGACGTTGAACGAACCGTCACCCTTTGGAGTAGACATATCGCAGAAAATCAGCTGGGTCAGCTTCTGCTCCTTGGTGTCGTTCCAGATGCGCAGGACGTTGTTGACGCAGGCATTTAACTTGCTGTTGGGGTCATCGGGCAGAGCGGAATTCATCAACCGCTGGTCAAGACCGATTTTGCGGCCATCCGACGTAATTTTCAACATATTATCCACAGAAGGGTCAACAGAACCGCTGTGGACTTCGGCTGCACGTTCGCTCAACGCCTGCACCATGTCCTGCTGGATTTCCGAAGGTTTGACCACCACCGTCTCAAATTTTGCATCAGGCACTGGGAGATGAAGCTGGTCGCTGGTCTTGATATCTGCTGCTTCTTTGAACATCGCCATCAGTTCAGGCAAGTTGAAGAACTTCGCAAAACGAGTGCGTGCACGGTATCCGGTGCCTTCTGGGGCAAGTTCGATGGCAGTAGTAGTTTCACCAAAAGTAGAAGCCCACGCATCAAAATGGGTCAACCCTTTCTGCTGCAAGGTGTTGTACTGGAGGTAGCGCATGAGGGTGTACATCTCGGTCATACTGTTGCTCAGGGGTGTACCCGTTGCAAAAATCACGCCACGGCCACCGGTGATTTCATCCAGATAGCGACACTTGCCGAACATATCGCTGGATTTTTGTGCCTCGCTCGTACTCAAACCTGCGACATTACGCATTTTCGTGTACAAGTAGAGGTTCTTAAACGCTTGGCTCTCATCCACAAACAACCTGTCTACGCCCAATTGTTCAAACGTAACCACATCATCTTTACGGTCTGCGCCTTGCAGCTTTTCCAGTTTCTGTTTCAGAGACTTGCGCAACTTTTCCAGCTGCTTTACTGTGAAATGCTCGCCAACCTGTGCTTTCGCTTCTTCGATGGCCTCCTCGATTTCATCCATCTGTTCCTGAATCAGACGCTCCTGTCGTTCTGCGGACAAGGGTATCTTTTCAAACTGGCTGTGTCCGATGATAACCGCATCATAGTCACCGGTCGCAATTCTCGCACAGAATTTTTTGCGATTAGCGGGTTCAAAATCTTTTTTGCTGGTAACCAGCAGCTTTGCATTGGGGTACAGGCGTAAAAACTCGCTGGCCCATTGTTCCGTCAAATGGTTTGGCACGACAAAAAGACTTTTCTGACACAAGCCCAGACGTTTCAGTTCCATAGCGGAAGCCGCCATCTCAAAACTCTTGCCAGCAGCGACTTCGTGCGCCAAAAGGGTGTTGTACCCATACAGCACATGGGCAACCGCATTGCGCTGATGCTCTCGCAAATTGATCTCCGGGTTCATGCCCACAAAATGAATGTGGGAACCATCGTATTCACGGGGGCGGGTGCTGTTAAAAAGCTCGTTGTACTTCTTCACCAATAAGGCACGCCGCTGAGGGTCTTTCCAGACCCAGCCAGCGAAAGCATCCTTGATGGCCTGCTGTTTCTGCTGGGCGAGGGTGGTTTCGTTTTGATTCAGCACACGCTTTTCTTTCCCATCCTCCTCGATGGTATCATAAACGCGGCTGTCACGCAAATTCAAGGTATCCTCCAAAATCTTGTAAGCGTTGGCTCGGCGTGTACCGTAGGTTTCGGTGGCCATAATGTCACCGAAGCCAGTAGCAGATTTATTGCTGATTCGCCATTCGGAAGTGTAAGGGGAGTAGCGAACGGTGATGGCATTGTTGTAGCGGATACGATAGGGCGGCTGAAAAGTTTCCATCATAAACTGTTGTACGATAGAGGGGTCAAGCCATGTGGCACCCAAACGCACATCAATTTCAGATGCCTCCAGATCTTTGGGCTGTGCCTTGGTCAGTGCTTCCTCATTGACCTTGAACTCCGGGTGGTTTTCCGCAGCAAGCTGTGCCATCCGCAGCTTATCACGTACATTACCCGAAAGGTATTCGTCCGCAGTCTGCCAGCCTGCTTCCGGGTCGTCAGCATCCGCAGCAGGGTCTTTGAAAATCACGCCGGACAATTCGGTGGTGATGCGCTCATAGTTACCGGGAGTGCCCAGCAGTTCTGCCATATAAGGCAGATCAACCTTGCCATGCTCCCCGATGGACACTGCCAGTGCTTCACTGGGGGTATCCACGCTGGTGACAACACGCTCTGGCCGAATCGTCCGCTTGGTGAACATATCTGCCTTGGACTTGAGATTTTTATTCTCGTCCAGATTCTCCAGTGAGCAGAGCAGATAGTAGGAACTGTCATCATCGAACAGGCGGGCATTTTTCTTGTCGTTGATCAGCCCGTATTTTGCAGTAAAGGCATCGTAGGCGATGTTCAAACGCTCCTGTGTTGCCTTGATGTCGGCATCGGGGTAATCCTCCAATTGCTGCTGAATCAGCTCGTTGACGATCTGCCGCAGCTCCACCATGCCGGTGACACGCCCCTTGGCGGTGTCGGACAGCTCCACCTGCGTCATCACGGAGTTTTCCCGGTAGAACACCTCGCCGTCCACCACGGTGTAGGAGAAATTCTTCACCTCCGGGTCGGCAGGCAGGGTGCGCCGGGTGGTTTCTTCCTCGGCAATGTCGGGGGCGTCCACCTCGGCGGCAGTATACTGCCCCTCGATGTGCTGCACTGCCTCGGCAAGCTGGTCGGCAAGGTTTGCGCCCTCGATGGGTGCAACGGTCAGTTCCTCTCGTCCGTACTGGGTGCTTTCGGTAGTCAATTCGCCCAGAACCATCTCCGGGTGGTCCACGAAATACTGGTTGATGGCAAAGCCATCCTCGGTCTTGCCAAGCTGCACCCATGCAGGTTCGATGTCAGCAGGGCGGTCACGCTTCTGCAAAAAGATAATATCGCTGACAACATCCGTACCAGCGTTGGCACGGAAAGCGTTGTTGGGCAGACGAATGGCCCCCAGCAAATCGGCACGTTCTGCCATGTGTTTGCGGGCGGTGCTGTCCTTGCTGTCCATGGTGTAGCGGCTGGTGACGAACGCCACCACGCCGCCCGGCCGCACTTGGTCGATGGCCTTGGCAAAAAAGTAGTTGTGGATGCTGAATCCCAACTTGTTGTACGCCTTGTCGTTGGCCTTGTAGTTGCCGAAGGGCACATTGCCCACCGCCAGATCGTAGAAATCACGGCGGTCGGTGGTCTCAAAGCCAGCCACAGTAATGTCAGCCTGCGGGTACAGTTTTTTCGCAATGCGCCCGGTGATGGAATCCAACTCCACGCCGTATAAGCGGCTGTCTGCCATGCTGTCCGGCAGCATTCCAAAGAAGTTGCCCACGCCCATACTAGGTTCCAGAATGTTACCGCTGCGGAAACCCATGCGCTCCACCGCATCGTAAATACTACGGATCACGGTGGGGCTGGTGTAGTGGGCGTTCAGGGTGCTGGAACGGGCGGCGGCGTATTCGTCCTCGGAAAGCAGCCCTTTCAGTTCGGCACACTCTTTTGCCCAGCCGTCCTTATTGGGGTCAAAGGCATCTGCCAGACCGCCCCAGCCCACATATTGCGAAAGTACCTGCTGTTCCTCGGCGGTGGCACCCCGATGCTCTTCTTCCAGCTTGAACAGGGTACGGATGGCTTCGATGTTCCGGGCAAATTTCTGTTTGGGGCCTCCGACACCCAAATCATCATCCGTGATGTGGAAGTTCCCGGCAAGTTCAAGTGTGGATCGTTCCGGTTCAACTGCATCCAGAGCAGGTGATTTTGAGCCAATCGTCTGGATCACAATATCATAAGGCATACGGTTTTCTTCAGCAGGGTATATGGCAACCGTTTTTACAGTATCATCTGGCTGCGTAGTAACCTGTTCATTCTGCCGCAAGCCATCCTCGAATTGTCGTTTGTTGATAACTTCGTTATCCCACGACTGCCCCTGTGCGCTGGTGTCGATGCGAACATCCGTTTCGCCCACATAGCCGATTGTTCCTTCGATGGTTCGGGTAGGAAGGTCAACGATAACACTGTCACCGACCTTATAATCGGGCAGGGGGTGTTCCATCACATCCTGTTCCTGCTCGTACAACTCCCGGACAAGAGCCAGCGGCTCTTCCCGGAAAATAGGCATCCGCATTTCTGCCAGTGCCACATCCTGCAGGGTCACACTGTCCTTGCCGAAATTGACGTTATCCACCCGGAATGCTCGCCCCTCCATGTGGATGGTAGTGCCCAGCGGCAGATAGTCCTCCCGGCGCAGATACTTGGTTTGGTGGTGGGTGCCATCCTCGTTCAGCCCGGCAAGGTAGATGTTCTCGCCGCACTGCCACAGTTGTTTGGCACGGTATGCCCACTGGTCGCGGGGAAAGCCGATGACCGGGACGGTGCCCAGTGCTGTTTCTTTTTCCAGAAGTTTGCCGCCCAGAAGTTCACTGACTTTTTGCGCGTCATCTGCGTAAAACTCAAACTGTCCGTTCTGCTCAAAGCCCACCAGCGCATCCGGGTGCTGCTCCTTCAGGGCGTTGTACTCAGTGGCGGCATCCAGCGGCAACAGCGCCGGGCGTTCTTTCGCCTTGCTGTGGTAATGCTCCAGTTCCTCGTCTGTGACGCTGACCAGTTCCGAAAAATCCAGAGCCTCCAATTCGGTTTCGGTCAGATCTTCCAGACTTTCGTACTGGCGTTCATCCACAAGAATATTGCCCAGATAGCGTTCCACACGGTATCCCACCAGATCAATGTTGACCTGAATGGGAATCTCCTCATCGGTGGCGTTGGTGTAGGCAATGTCGATTTTAGCAGGATTAGAAAAGTCCGGCTCGGAGTCGTATTCCTCCAAGCAGAAATCCCGAATCAGGTTTTTGGCACGATTTATGGCACCATCCGGCTTTACGCTGATAGGCACAGGGGGCGTGTAATGTTCCTTCTCCTTGTCGGTCAGGTAGCGGTCGGACTGGATCATCAGGTCGATATACTTTTCCACCTGCGCCCATTTCAGGGTGATTTTCTGGTGGTCAGGGTAATGGTCAAATTCCAGTCCCTTCCAGTCGTGGTTCACAAAACCCCGGCTTCCGTCCAGAAAATCGTGGGAGTGCCCACCAATGCCGTACTCCTTTGCCAGTGCTTTGGCACGGAGTTTGCGGTCAGGCTGGGTCTGGTACAGCGCCATAATGCGCTGTTTGCCGCCTGCAAACCCTGAACCATGCCGCCGCAGCTCGTTCTCAATTTCAGCCTGCGACAAAACAAAAGCGGAGGGCGTTTTTTCGCTCTCCGCTCGGTCGATTTTTTCGATTTGCTGGGCTTCGGTGGGGATGTTCGCATCCAGAAAACTTAGTTGTAGATCAGTTCCGTCAGCACCAGTTCCTCTGCCTGCGCTTTCAGACTGTTCATGTGCTGCACCCACATCAGTTGGTTCTGCGCTTTGTCCGGGGCCGGGTTCTGCTTCAGCAGTTCGGCCAACATCTGCTGCATCCGGCTCTCTGCCGTCTGCTCCACCTCCATTAGATGCGGGTACAAGCTCCCCGACAGGAGCATCGTGTTGTACAGCACCGGGCGATGCTCCTTCAGGTACGTCCGGCGCAGCCTGCCGTACTTGCCCAGCGGCTTCCGGGGCTGGTTCAGAGTCAGGTTCGGGAGCTGGTAGTCCCCGATGGTCGAGTAGGTCACGTTCCTGCTGTTCGTATTCATATTGGCTCCTTTCTGCATTGCGGCGGCGAATGGTGGTTTTTACAGTGCGCTCGATGTTTCGCAGCACCTCCCGGCTCATGTCGCTGACAGCTGCGCCGAGGGTGTAGACACTATCCGGGGTGGAAAAATTGTAGATTGCCTGAAAATCATCTTTATCAAACCACCCGGCAGGCTCAAAGCCGCAGCGTTCCAGCAGCGTGTAGGTGACGCTGATGGCGGCGGCGGACTTGAACTGCATCTCCACCCCGGCATCATCATAATCCATCAGCAGCGAACCGTCAACGATGGCGCGGATGTCTCCGCCATTGTTGTCCCAGTAATCTGCCACCAGTTTCCCGGCAACATCGGCAAGCTGCTGGCTGACACGTTCCCCGCTGATGCCGTAGGTCTTGCTCAACATTTCCGAAACCGGCTGTTTCAGGTCATCGTTGAACTGCCACACCTCCGGGTCACGGGAATTGCGGCGCACCCCGGTGTCCGACACATCAAAGACGTAGTGCAGCCGGGGGAATCCGCTGGATTCGTCCAGCAGAGCGATGCCCTTGGAACCCCGGCGCACATAGCGGTTCATCCGGTTGTTCCAGATGTCAAAGTCGGCGCAGGCGGTGGCATCCGGGCGCTGGGCGTAGATCATCAGCTGGTCCGCAAAGGGGTACTTGTACAGTCGGGATGCGGTGGTCAGGTAATCCGTCCAGCTTTCCCAATACCGGGTCAGACCATTCGCCGTGCGCTGGGCAAGGGCAAGGTATTCTTCGGTTTTGCTTGGCATTTTGGCCTCCTTCTTCAGATTTTGGGGATAAAAAAGGACCGTCAACTTTTCGCATAGTGCGACCAGTCAACGGTCTGATTTTCGGTATTCGGTTTTTGTGTTCAGTTCAACAAACGGGAAATTTTATTCCAATGCTTTTTTTAAATCCAAAACAAATTGCTTTTGCTGTTTCCTCAAATAGGATTTTACAAAAGGCTTCATAAACCACTTTTTAGGCATCACATTCTCTGTAAAATCAACTTGTGTTTTATTTCCCTTTGCCATAAAAACACCAATCCAATGTCCTGCCATATTGCTATTTTCCATGTCAAATTCCCAGCGTCTATATGGCTCAACAGCAGTGATAGAAAATGTAGTTGCATATCCGTCTTTCGTATATTCAATAAATTGTTTCTCATTAATGATTTCTGTTTTGCTTAAATCACTTCGCCATGAACTATATTTATCAACAGCAAAGACAATATCCCAAACTTTATGAATATCATTTTCAAATATTGCCTTTATGTTTGAAACTGCCATTTTTTTGCCCTCCAAATCCCGATTTGCTTGTTCCATAAAATTCATTTTATTCGCCTTCAAACTTGCTGGCGGCGAACAGCATTTTATGCTGTTTGCGGACGGCAAGTCCACAGGGGATAGCCGCTTTAGCGGCGCAAGGGGGTGTAGCCACCTTGACGGAACGAAGTGACGCAACATTCTCGGTCGGGCAGTTTTCTTCTGCTGACCGGGAATGAAGCTCAGCAGGACGCATTACTCTCGATAGAGAGTATAGAAGTGCGCCCTTTAGTTCCTAAAGGGTTTTTCTCCGGCTTAATTTCTCGACAAACTGCAATTAGTCATTTCAGCAAGTATTTTCCGAGTCCTACCTGAATCAAATACAGGGCAAGGATATGTGCTGGATAAAAAACATAAAAGAAGTATTTCAGCTTCAATTTACCACGTTTTCCGTTGTATAGCAGAATAAGCAAGCCGGCAAGAAGCGTACATAAAGGTGGTTGATTCCCCGTTGCCCCCATGTAAGCCAAAAGAAACAGCAGCACTTGATAGATTCGGTGATTACGGCAAATATAAAATGCTGATATGAATAAGATCCCCTGCATACCGTAGTCACAACGGATTCCTTCCGCAATGCTGGAAAAAAGTACTACACTGAGAACTTGCAAGACTACTGATTTTATTCTATCCACTGGTAGGTCGGATTCACACGAAAATCTTTCAAGGCATACCAATGTCAATAAGCCTAAAAACAAGGTGAAAAATACATTTTGATACTTCAAGTAAAACGGAAATGTATCTTCCATTCGTGAATACGCACTAAAGAAACCTATGTCAAATGGAACTTCCGAAATAAGGGCAAATGCAAGCATCAACCCAATATAGCGTTTTTTACTTCTTGTGTGTTGGAATCCTTCTGCCAGCAAAAAACAGAATAGCGGAAAAGCAATCGTCCCAATGCTTTGCAAATCAAACCGTATGAGATTATCTATCTCTTGGAATCTCTCCCACGACATTTGTTCGTTATCTACCATAGTCCCCCAGTAGTTTGATAGTAGCCATTGCAGCACAATTTTACATAGATGGTCAATAACCATTGTCAGTACAGCAATAAACTTTAACGAATTTCCCGTGAGAAATTGAATGCGATTTATTTTCCTATCAATGCTCATAATGTAACCTTCTACCAACTTCCAATTTTACGATTTTTCGTATTCAAATTATACCATAAAACTTGTGAACATTTCTACCGCAACTTTGGACTATATGAGAAAAGTCCGAACAGTTTTCTGCCCGGACTTCCTCGCTCAATCGTAAATCAATTCCGCTTTCACAATCTCCTCTGACTGTGCCTTGCAAGCGTTCATCTGCCGCACCCATTCCATTTGGTTTTCGGCTTTCAGCCTTTCGGTCACACCGTACTGCTTTGCCAGCTCTGGCACGATCAGTTCCATGCGGCTTCGTGCCGCTTCGTCAATCTCGGCGCAATGCTCAAAGAGCTTGTCGAATAGCGCCAGCTCATTGAACAGTATCGGGCGGTGCATTTTCAGATACGCCTTACCTGAAGTAAATAACCTACCCAATGATGAGACAATAGCTGCCATGAAAGAAGTAGACGAAATGCGTAAGCATCCTGAACAATATCCATCCTTCACTTCCGTTGATGGGATGTTTGACGCGCTCTTAAAAAGTGAAGATTCTGACGAAGTTCACTCCCCAATATAATTTTAATTACATCCATAAAAAAAGAGCCTATCATGCGCCTAGTGCCTCTGATGCATCAGATCCTTTGGCTAACGTCCGAAACGTCCATGAAAATAGCTCTTTTTCTAACTTTGGGTGCCACAGGGTTCCTGCATGGGTCCGTTACCCACCGCAACCAATTACCTGTTGTGCACGTGACAGGAATTACACTCTTGATATAAATATACCCTACTTTACTTACTGTGTAAATATACCGTAAGTATAATTCGCTTGTCACATTTCCTTTTCTCTGTACCATGGATTTGCATTACGTGCATACAATTTCGCTCCGTACTTCGTATAATCCGCATCCACATTTTTCTATCATATATTTCTCACCTTTTTCATTTAATTCGTCGCATCTCTTTTCTGCCTTCCTTCGGGATGTCCAAACAGAATCAATTTCATAATACTCATCCCCATTACAACAACAGCAGATCACTATATCACCATTTTCATCCTGTCTACTTCCTTTCCAATACAAAAGGGATAGCGCAGATATCTAATGTACCTGCTCTATCCCTATCCTTCTAAAACCACTGGTTACTGCTGTAACTGTTTAATAACCAGTTCTCTTTTTTCTCCCTGGATTCCCAAGGCATCCAGTGCCTTTTCCTGTGTAAATCCGGTGGTTTCCATAAGATTTTTTACGATTTTAACATGTTGTTTTAGCGCATATTCCTTTGCGTATTTCTCTACTGCTTCACTCATGGTTTCACGTTCTCCGTTCCACTCCAAACAGGGCAGTCACCTTCGTAACCACCCTATTTCCGGTTTATTCCTGCTGTAACTGTTTAATAACCAGTTCTCTTTTTTCTCCCTGGATTTCCAGAATATCAAATGCCTTTTCCTGTGTAACCCCAGCGTTTCCCATAAGCTTTTTTACATTTTCAGTAGCTTCTCTGATTGCTCTTTGTTCTCCATATTCCTTTGCATATTCCTTCGCATATTCCTTTGCATATTCCTGTACTGCTTCACACATGGAATCACGTCCTTCCTCTACTTCTTTGAAATGTTTTACGCCTTGTGACAGTTCCTTATAATGCATATTGTCGGGGTCTACCTGATGGAAATCACTCATAAGCTGACCGATCTCGTCATCCCCCTTATAGTTCCCGTTTACATATACGATATGTGATCCGTCCTCGAAGATTTCCCCTGTCTCTCTTACATATCGGTCGATATGGTATACCGGTAAACCTTTTTTGAACTTATCGTGCCTGTAAATAAAGATCACATAGGAATCCTTCAGTTTTTTGAACGGCTGACCTTCCTTCAGCATTTTGGAATCCAGCACACTGCTGTGGTATCTTGCCCTGCGGATATGGGCGCCTTCGGAATTTCCCTGCACCTCAATGTCCATTTCCTGTCCATTTTCATCCAGTGCATACACATCCAGGGTAATGTTGCGTCCACCGACTTCGGCATTCCTGACCTCTTCCTGCCCGTTTACACGGATAACTGTGATTTTTCTCCCAAGAATGATCCTGAGGATCAGTTCGGTTGCCTCGATATTTTTATCAAACACCCGGCTCATCAGGTCATCATCAAACAGTGTCAGTCCATCAATCAGTCTGTTTACCTTTTCATAATCCTGCATTACTTTACTGCTTTTGTTTTCTGCCATTATAAACCCTCTTTCTGTCTTTATCTTATCATGTCAAAAATACCATTGCAATGAAATTTCTCTGAAATTTTCAGCATTTTAACTGTCATTCCCTATGCTGAAGTGCCACCAGGTAATCATCCACACCCTTCACGTTTTCTGCCCAGTTACCGTCTGTGTCCGTATCCCAGGTAAGTGTTTTTCCTTCTAAGCCAAGCTCCTTACAGATCTCAGCCAGCTTATTACATCCACGGTTGATATTATCCCGTTTGATCTGCTTTTTCTCACAGGGAATACTCTGCTTCTTCCAGTCCATACGATAGCAGGGACATTCCTTACAGTTTTCACTGTAATCTCCCTGGCAGACCGGTCGAAGCAGCTTGTCCATGTCATAGGCTTCATAGAGGAACCTGGTTCCCAGCTCTTTCATCTCATTTAAGACTGGCATCAGGTTTGCTGACTGGTTGACTCCGGGAACACACAGGAAGGTTCTTCCGGATAACGCATGGGCCAGATCTCCTTTTAATGGTCCTTCCGTAACAAATACCGTCTTATCTCCCGGCTTTCCCACGAAATGCACAGGGCTTCCGGAAGTCGTCCCTCCTTCAAAGTTGACGCTGGACAACCAGATATACTTTCTGCCATCGTAAGGGTGATCTAATCTAATCTGTACGCCGGTAATGAGTCCATCCGGATTTTTCACCGGTATCATAAAACCGGAAGCTTTTCTGTTAAAATAGATCGTCCATTCTCCGTCCTTATCCCTGTAAAATCCCGGAACGCCTTCTACCGTGCATCCTTCCTCGATCAACCGCTTGGTAAGCTTTTTATAGCCATATACCGGAGTACTCTTATACCCATTTGCTTCAATCTGTTCTTCCGTGAATCCACGCTTTAACAGACTGTCTTTGTGGCAGTCTGCCAGGATCAGCATCTCAAACAGCCTGGTATACGTCTTATGCTTTACGGCATCTTCTGCCATTTCTGCATTTGTGATCTGTGGTCTGGTGCTTTCTATCTCTCTTCTATGGATCTGCTCTCTCTTAAATGCACTTCCACCGGTAGCTTCGATAATCTCTTTTCTGGCGGTCTGGAGATCTACCCCGTATGCTTTCGCATACAGATTTAGCATTCCTCCGCTCTCACCGCATCGGTTACAACGGAATACATTCTTCTGAAAGTTCAGATTCATTTTCCCTTTGTGGTCGTCACAAAGTGGACAGTCCACATCCAGGCTTACCGTATTCCGGTGTCTGATCCGCAGATTCATCACACTTGCCACGTCACGAATCGTAAATGGAAAATCCTGCATTGCTGTACCTCTCCTTTCTATCGACCCCACAAAATGTGGGGCCCTATATTTTAGCAGGCAGGTGCAAGTGCCTGATCGAGCAGATACTTTGCTGCTGCACGAAGCAGGTTATCAGGACCTTTATAGGAATCCACATACCATTGTAAGGATCCAGGCTTCTCTACTGCAATCTGCCCCAGAGTCTTACCCTTGTAACATCCGGCAGAAACTACCACCTTTACCGCTAAATCTCTGGTGAGCTTCCCGTAGATGTCATTTACCGGCATATCCCTTGTAATACCAACTGTGGACTCCGGAGCCACATTATTTTGCCTGAACTGCTCCTGTGGTGTCTGCTCCGGCTTCTTCGTAGGCTGCTGTGCTGCCTTGGGCTGCTGTGCTGCCTTGGGCTGCTGTGCTGCCTTGGGCTGCTGTGCTGCCTTGGGCTGTGGTGCTGCCTTGGGCGGTTGTGCGTCCTCTTTTGAAACCTCCGCCACCTGCATGATCTCATCCGGCATCGGGATATAATCCTCAATTCCACACTGTCCCGGAATCATATCTTCCATCAGGGTTTCTCCAACACTGCTCTCAAAAACTTCCTCCGGAATGTTCTCCGGACAGATTGGGGTTCCTGCCATCACTTCTTCATCGATGGGTGCCTCCGTTACTTCCGGATCCATCTCTTTTTCACGGTCTGCAAACTGAAGTCCGAAGCCTGCATCTGATAATGCCCGTCCCACAGCTGCCGTCTCCGCAAGTTCCACATACTTCTGACCGATCTCTGAATCCTCACGGTACTTCTGCGCAAACGCATTGGCAACATAGGAATCCTCCGGATCATTCTTGCTTAAATACACCTTAGCTTCCACAATTGCCATCTTCTCCGTGATGCTACGGATCGTTTTCACGATCTTTCCTTCCGGATAGCAGAGGCGAAACCACAGTTTACGGTAAGCTACATCCAAGTAATATCTGGATGACTGGTCTTCCTTCTGTATCAGGCGCATAAACTTTCTCGGATCGAATCCTTCCACCTGGTGTAATGCTGCTACGGCTGTTTCCTGCTCATACATATAGGTCTGTTCACTCATTCTTTTTGCTCCTTCCATTTTGGGAAGGTGATATATAATAAATACCGCCTTCCCGCCTGTTTCTATGAATTTTTCTTTGCTGTAATAGATATGGTGCATTCGTCATCCTTAGAATCCCGTACTTTTATCCCGGTGATATCCTCGCTGACTATGCAAAACCCTGCATTTTCTAGTACATCTTTTAACTGTTCTGATATTCTGGATGCTTCCCTGATATGGCAGGTCTTACATCCGCAATGCGTCGTATTACATAATATCTTCTTCCCATCCTGCACATAGATGTCCGGATAGCATACGTTGAACCCTAATCGTTCCAGCATGGTGTCTGCGTACCCAAAGAGTACCCACATCAGCTGTTCATCCATAGGGAACCGCAGTGCTGCCTCGTTTCTGTCCATCTCAAGTACAGTAAGGAAATATTCATACGTGGCATTTAATAACTTTGCTCTTCTTTGTTTCATGTACTCCGGCATTACTATTTCGCTCATGCTATACCTTTCCTCCACTTTCCTCGTTGACTGCAGTCTTAAGATCCGTCCCTTCTCCTATATGGTAACGCTCATAATGCCAGTGATATACATTGTAAGCAGGCGTATACCATACCTCATTTTGAGGATCTATCCCAGGGTTGGTAATAGAATTACCGACAATTACGATTGCCGGAATAAATAACACCGAAAGCTGCAGATAACACATAAGAGCTGCTGATCTGTCAACGTCCTGTGCCACAGCCAACACCTGATAACCTGTAATTCCCATTTCTCTTACCGTTTCATAAAAAGAGAGTAAAAGGGCTCCGGATCCACACGCAGAATCGCTTACTGTCACATAACCTTTTTGGGAAATTTCTCCTGCAAGATTCTCGGTGGATAAACTTAATAAAGTCATCAGCTTGCATACATCATACGGAGTAAAAAACTGCCCTTTTTCATGCTTTTGCAAATCAAGCCTGTGATACATCTCTCCTAAAAAATCCTGCCCCGGATTTTCTTGCAGTGCATCCATGATGTTCGCATATAAACTCATTATTTTATACTGCTCTTTTTCGGAATATTGCTCCATTACCTTATCAATATTTTTACGAGCTTTCGTATCCCATTCCCGCAAAAATACTGATTGCGTTAAAGCACAGGCATAAATCACATCTTGCCACACTTTTTCTGCTGAATATTTCCTCGCAAGTTCCTGAAATGTCGCATAAAACTCATCCGCATATTTATTCATTGTCATCCTCCTATGCTGAAGCTTTCTTCGTAAGCAGTTCGTTGTATTCCCTTACGATCCGCTCTCCAAGACGGGTATTTCGCTTGTCGCACGCCGTGTTATGGATTGCCTGGTAGAGTGCCTTCTTACTGCCTACAATAACTATTTTTTCTTTTGCCCTGGTGATCGCCGTATAGAGGATGTTACGCCGTAACATCATGTAAAACATGGGAAGCCATGGAAGGATTACCACCTTGTATTCACTTCCCTGGCTCTTATGTACCGTTGTTGCATATGCGTGCTCGATAAGATCTGCATCCTCCGCACTGTATTCCACGATTCTTCCATCCGAAAAGGACAGCCGCATAAGATCCACGCCATCCTCATCCTGATAGATATCTGTGATATACCCGATGTCACCGTTACTGATGTCATTCTTATTTTTGTTATGAATGATCCGGTCTCCTTCCCGGTACAGCGCATTGCCGGCCTTTAATTCCCTGGCAATACTGCTTTTCGGATTTACCATCTCCCACAGCCTGTCGTTTAAGGCATTGACACTGGCTTCTCCCTTCTTACGAAACGGGGTAAGTACCTGCACATTGTCAACGCCATACGCATCCACAAAGGATCTGTAATATTCCGCAACCTTGTCTGCCGCTTCCGCTGCAGTATCCGCCGGACAGAAGATAAAGTCATCTCCATAATCCAGGTTCGTATCATTCTCCTGCATCTTATGGGCATTTGCTGCGATCCGGCTGTCCTTTCCCTGACGGAATACCATGTCAAGGATTGTGACCGGGATCACACCGCACAGCACAAGCTCGCGGAACACATTTCCGGGGCCGACACTGGGTAACTGGTCTACGTCTCCTACGATCACCACGCGTACACCCTTTTCGATGTGCTTGAAAAGCTCATAGGACAGCCTCATATCAGCCATCGTAAACTCATCCGCAATGATGAAATCCTCGGACAACATTTCGTCCGCAGCCTCACACTCCTCATCGTTATTTAATCCAAGCGCACTATGGAGCGTCAATGCATCACTTTTTCCGGTGCTTTCCGCCATGCGTCTGCTGGCTCTGCCTGTGGGAGCAGTTAATAAGATCTTTTCTTCTCCCAGCTTTTCGCTGATGTATAACAGAACCCGCTGCACCGTAGTCTTACCGGTGCCGGGACCGCCGGTGATAATACTCACCAGATTTGTGAATGCCTTCTTTACTGCTTCCACCTGCTTGTCTGACAATAACAGCTTCAAATCCTTCTGCGCCTGCGTGATCAGATCTTCCAGTCCTGCAGGCGGCATATACGTCTGCACCAGGAGTGTAGCCAGATCCTTCGCTGCTTGTGTCTCAAAATGATAGAGTTTGGCACTATACAGGGCACCGTCCTCATAGTAAAGGGCTTTGTCATGCACCATCTGGTACATCACCTTATACACCTCTACCTCGGTAACGACTTCTTCTGCATAACCTCTGTTTAGCTGCTCATGCACCTGCTTCTGGAATTTCTGCTTATCGGCATAGAGATTACCGTTCTGCATTTCCAGTTCCATGCAGTAGCCGATACAGCCTTCGATCCTTAATGGCTCATTGGGTCTGCAGTGATTCGCTCTGGCGATCTCATCCACGGTAAGGAACCCAAATCCACTGATCTCACACAGGGCAAACGGCTGGTTCTTTACGACATCCAGTGCCGCATTCCCGAAATGCTCATAGATCTTACGGATTTTCTTGGGTGTTACCTTAAACGGAGTAAGATAAGCTGCCAGATCCCTGACCGCATGACTGTCCTGATATGCCGAAAGTATTTTATCCAGTTTTTTCCTGGTGATTCCCTTGATCTCCAGTAGGGACTCCGGGTAATCATCCAGAATCTCAAACGTTCTGGTTCCATACTTTTCGACAATCAGTTTTGCCGTCTTGGGACCAATCCCTTTTACCATACCGGATGCCAAGTAGCTTTCGATTCCTTCCACACTCTGCGGGCGGATCTCTTCAAAATAATCTACCTTGAACTGCACTCCGTGGCTGTTTTTCTCCCAGTCACCATGCAGATCTACTTCCGATAGCTTATTTGCCGGAAGATTATTTCCGATAGCGGTAAATTCATATCCAGGTCCTTTATAGTAATGTACTTCCGATTGCTCCGTTAAAATGATCTCCTTCCAGGCTTGAGGTGAACACGATGGCTATATTATATTTCCCATCCCTTAGCTTCTCCTTATCTATGAATTTTCCGGGGAGAGTGATGAAAGGAAGTTTAAAGTAAGTCCATTCGTTCGTTTCTTTGGCATTATTAATCCGTGCTGTTGAAATCAGGTTTGGGCTGGTAAATGCGTTCGTTCCGTCAAGGGTTGGAACAGATTCGCTGGTTTCGTACATGATGGCATATATGTCACAGATATCCCGTTTCCCATTTACAGGTTTGCCTCCTTCTGTAAACTGATCTCCCGCTTTGTACTTATAATAGCCAGCCAGATAAGTAGGTACATGCCGGAAAGGAAGACCGAATTTAGTTGCTTTAAGCGGATTACTCATTGCATTGCTTACATCAAAGGAACCGATAAACAGATTTCCTGCCGCGATAGGCATTCCTGCTATTTGTCCAAAGAATCCGGTACTGCGTGTCACTAAAGAAAGGCATTTGCCGGTTTTTCCGTCCGTTATTTGGAAAGTGGGATAGTCATCAGCAGTTTTGGCTACGCCGGTCATGGCATAGCCCGCATTTCCGCTGGCCCATTCCATAACGACTTTACCTCCTTCGCGTTCTACAAATATGTAGTACTTCTTTCCGCCAAGCGTATCTTCGAAATTATAGTTCGTGGCAAGTTCCGTGTCGATAACGGATATGATATACGTTTTCTTCCAAACACCATCGGCAGCTGTAACAGTATATTCTTGTGGAGTATTGAAATTTCGTTCCGTACCGCTAAGAGGATTAATTGTAGCTCCCGGAGTCAATGTAAATTCAGGTGTAAGTTCTGAAATATCAGTTCCCGGACCGACGAAGATAGTGATGGAATTATTGTTAATAATAGGACTGGTTGTCATGGCTACTCCTGGTAGTGCGCAACTTAATATGTCTGCTTCTGCATTGAGAGCTTCTTCGCCGATACAGGAAAAGGAAACAATAGCCAGTAGCAAATAGAGAATCACGTGTTTTGCTTTCATTTTTCTATCAATTCTTTCTGTTAAAGTTTGGTGTATGGGAGATTTTATAACAATATGAGATTTTATTTGTTCATTATAGAATGTTGGAAAAGAAAGATTTTCCTATTTTTGTGGAACCAAAACTTATAAGTCCATGACTGAATCAGAAAGAAGGCAAATTATAGAGTTGATTAAGAAAGAAGTCATTCCGGCTATTGGATGTACGGAACCTATCGCAGTAGCGCTTTGTGTAGCTAAAGCTGCTGAAACGTTGGGAGTGAAACCGGAAAAGATAGACGTCTTGCTAAGTGCTAATATACTAAAGAATGCCATGGGAGTCGGAATCCCGGGAACGGGTATGGTAGGCCTTCCCATAGCTGTGGCTTTAGGTGCGTTGATTGGCAAATCAGATTATCAGTTGGAGGTGTTGAGGGACTGTACGCCGGAAGCAGTGGAACAGGGGAAACGGTTCATTGCAGAAAAACGGATTTGTATTTCTCTGAAAGAAGATATTACGGAAAAGCTTTATATCGAAGTGATTTGTAAAGCGAGAGATAAAACAGCTAAAGCTATCATTGCCGGTGGGCATACTACCTTTATATATATAGCCAAAGATGAACAGACATTGCTCGACAAGCAACATACAGTCAGCGAGGAAGAGGAAGATGCTTCGCTCGAATTAAACTTGCGTAAAGTCTATGACTTTGCACTGACTGCTCCGTTGGATGAGATTCGTTTCATTCTTGATACAGCCCGTTTGAATAAAGCTGCTGCCGAGCAAGCCTTTAAAGGTAATTACGGACATTCTTTAGGTAAAATGCTTCGGGGAACTTACGAACATAAAGTGATGGGTGACAGCGTATTTTCTCATATTCTCTCTTATACATCAGCTGCTTGCGACGCCCGGATGGCGGGTGCAATGATTCCTGTCATGAGTAATTCCGGCAGTGGTAATCAGGGGATATCCGCTACACTCCCTGTCGTTGTCTTTGCCGAAGAGAACGGAAAGAGCGAAGAAGAACTTATCCGTGCTTTAATGTTAAGCCATCTCACTGTTATATATATCAAACAAAGTTTAGGACGTCTGTCAGCTTTGTGTGGCTGCGTGGTAGCTGCTACCGGCAATGATAGCTTTAGCTGTTTTATCTCCCGCTTTACAAATCACTTCGATATAAAGCTTTTCCGTAATATCTTCTTTCAGAGAAATACAAATCC
>ENA-UESJ01000629-UESJ01000629.1-human-gut-metagenome-genome-assembly--contig:-NODE-629-length-18847-cov-6.818167_pt1 | contig 18847 bp, 17 predicted proteins | sample MGYA00243000_ERZ508001 | MGnify/ENA primary metagenome ERZ508001 (study PRJEB26167, sample SAMN06115479) | human gut metagenome | host: Homo sapiens | place: China:Chongqing | collected 2015-03-03... | reverse complement strand
TTGCAGGCCGAGAAGTATTTTCTTCGACGCACATGTCGCCGAAGAAAATGATTGGGCTTTCTTTCGCCGCCGCAGCGGTGAAAGGCTACGAGGTTCTTTTACAAACTGACAACCGCCGCTTCCTTCCGGAAGCGGCGGTTGTCAGTTGTGCGCCAAAATGAGCAGTCATTGCCTGGCGTTTGTTTCGCAATTCGCCTCAGCGCGGTCATGCCTGCGGCGGCTGTGCGTCGGCACGCAGTGCGACTGCCTCTGCCTCTGTGATCGTCTTGACACCAAAGGCAAAATAAACGACATGACATGCCCAGATGACCGCAAGAATCACACACGGCACCAAAAGTCCCTTGCGCAGCATGAGGAAAAAGCCGACCGCCATCAGCAGCGTCACCGGCAAGAGGATGCCGGCCTTGGTACGCACAGTCATGCCCTTTTTCTTCACGAAGGAGTCAAGGTGCTTTTTATACATCTGCGTACCGATGAACCAGTCGTTCAGCCGCTGCGATGAATTGGCAAAGCAGAACACTGTCACGAGAAAAAACGGCACCGTCGGTAAGATCGGCAGCACGATGCCTACGCAGCCGAGCGCAAGACTCAGGCAGCCGATGATAAGAAAAATCAGTTGTTTGAGTTTCAATTTCTACCTCCTTGGAATCAGCTCATGCGGCCGTTTTCGACCGAATAGACCGTGTCGGCGATGCGCATCGTCGATGCGCGGTGCGACACGAGCACGACCGTCCTGCCCGCGCGCTCCTCGCGCAGAGCACGCAGGATGACCGCCTCGTTGAGGCTGTCGAGATTGCTCGTCGGCTCGTCGAGCAGCAGGAAGGGCGCGTCGTGCAAAAACGCACGTGCTAACCCCAGCCGCTGCCGCTCCCCGCCGGAGAGCGTGTCCCCCAACTCGCCGACCGGGGTATCATACCCCTGCGGCAGTGTGCAGATGAAATCATGCACCGCCGCCTTGCGGCAGGCTGCCTCGATCTCGGCATCGGTCGCGTCGGGGCGCGCAATGCGCAGGTTGCTGCGAATACTGTCGTGGAACAGATGCGTGTCCTGTGTGACAAAGCCCTCGAGCGCGCGCAGGTTCGCCGTGTTGACGGCCGAAATGTCGGTGCCCGAAATGTGTACACTTCCCTGCTGCACGACCCAGAAGCGCATGAACAGCTTCAGCAGCGTGGATTTGCCGCTGCCGCTGCGGCCGACAATGACGACGATCGCATGCTCCGGCACCGTGACCGACACATCGGAGAGCACCGTTTCCCCGCCATACGAGAATGTAACGTGCTGTGCATCCGCGCCGGTAAATGCAATGCCCGGCCGCCCTGTCACTTCAGCGACGGCAGGCGTCTCATCAAGAATATCCAGCACGCGGTTTCCGGCAGCAAACGTGCTCTGAAGCGTGCTGCCGAGGTTCGCCAGCGCAACTACCGGCCCGAAGGACGAGAAGAGCGCAAGCGTCGGGATGAGCACACCGTCGAACCCGACTCGCCCAGTGCGGCAGAGCGCCGCCGCGATAAAGAGCATCGCCAGATCAAAAAGCAAAATGACCGTGTTTGCAGCTGCGGCATTGCGGCCGGAGATGCGTTTGAGACGTGCGGCGTCCTGCGCAAGCGCGTCGGTCTGCGCGTTCATCTGCGCCAGCCGCTGTGTCCCCTGCCCGTACTGTACCGTCTCCGGCAGGCCGCGCAGACTGTCGAGCACAAACGCCGAGAGCTCGCCCGCTTTCGTGCGGCAGCGCAGGCCAGTGTCCTTGCTGCAGCGCGACGTGACAAGCGGCACAATAACGCCGACCGCCACATACGCCGCCAGCGCCAGCAGCCCAAGCGCCCAATGATAATGCCCGATAAACAGGCTCATGCCGGCACTGAACAGCAGCGCGATTGCCGCCGGGGAGATCGTGTGCGCGTAGAACACCTCAAGCAGCTCGATGTCCGACGTGATGACCGAAATGAGATTGCCCTTGTCGCGTCCCTCAAGCTTGGCCGGGCAGAGCCGGCGCAGCGCGCGGAACACCTGATCGCGGATGCGCGCGAGGAGCTTGAAGGCGATGAAATGGTTGCACGTCTGCTCCGCATAGCGAAAAGCTCCGCGCAGCACCGCAAATACGAGCACGCACGCAAACAGCGCCCCCAGTCCCAGCGGTATCGGAAAATGCAGCAGCTCCAGCAGTGCATAACCGCCAAAGACCGTGATCAGCGCCGCGCAGGTATGCCCAAGCAGGCCCATTGCGATGGCAAGGAGCATATATCCTACCAGCGGACGGACAAGTCCGACGAGCCGGGCCATAACGGAAAAACCGCTTCTCTGCTTCATAGCGCAGCGCCCTCCTTTGCGTAGTTTTCCAGCGCCTGCTGCGCGTCCCACAGCCGGGCGTAAACCCCGCCCGCGCGCAGCAGCGCATCATGCGTGCCCTGCCCGGCGAGTGCGCCGCCGTCAAGAACGTAAATATTGTCCGACACCGTGACATTCGCGAGCCTGTGCGAAATGAGGATCACAGTCTTGCGCCGGGCAAGCGCATGGATCTCCGCCATGATGTCGTTTTCGCTCTCGACATCAATGTTCGATGTGGCCTCATCAAAGAGGTACACCGGTGTGTCATGCAGCAGCGCGCGGGCCAGTGCCAGCCGCTGGCGCTGGCCGCCGGAGAGGTTGCTCCCCTGCTCGGTCAGCGGTGTATCCAGCCCCTGCTCCTGCTCGAGAAACGCTGCGAGCTTCACCTGCCGCAGCACGGCCCAGAGTGCGTCGTCCGGTGCATCCGGCCGTGCCATGCGCAGATTTTCGCGCACGGTACCCTTGAACAGGTAGCTCTGGTGGCTGACATAGGTGATGTGGCGCATGAGGCTGTCCTCGGAAATATCCGCAAGCGGCACACCGCCGACCGTGACTGCGCCGGTATAGCCGCGGCTGCGCCCCATAAGGACGGACGCGATCGTGGACTTGCCGCAGCCGGACGCGCCAACAATGGACGTGAACGAACCAGCCGGGAACGCGAGGTCGAGCCCATGCAGGATCTCCCGCTCCGGGGTGTAGGAAAAATGCAGCCCCCGACAGACGATGTCCCCGTCCGGGCAGGCCTGCGTGCGCACCGGTGGCTCCGGCAGATCAAGCAGGCGAAAGATCTTTTCGCTTGCTGCCATGCCGTTCATGGCAATGTGGAAAAACGAGCCTAGCTGCCGCATGGGAATGAAAAAGTCCGCCGACAGCAGGATGATGAGCAGCGCGCCGGAGAGCGCGACATGCCCCGCGCGGTACTGCGTCGCTGCGAGGATCACGCCCAGCGCTGCACCGCCATAGGCGATGATGTCCATGATCGTGACGGAGTTGAGCTGCATGGTCAGGACCTTCATGGTGATCTTACGAAACTTCTCCGCTTCCTCGTTCATGACGTCGTTGCGCAGGCCATCCGCCTGATAGATTTTCAGCGTGGTCAACCCCTGCAGATTCTCCAGAAAGGTATCGCCGAGCTTCGTGTACTGCCCCCAGTAGCGCGACAGGAGCTTTTTTGCCCACGTCTGCACCGCCGCAATGGCCGCCGGGATGAGCGGCACGCATACCAGCAGCACGATCGCTGCCGGTATATTGACAAAGCACAGTACGGCAAAGAGCGTCAGCGGCGCGAGCATGGCGTAGAAAAACTGCGGCAGATAAGCGCCGAAATACGTCTCAAGCTGATCCACGCCCTCGACTGCGACCTGCACGACCTCCGCCGTGGAGACCTGCTCGGAATAAGACGCGCCGAGGCGCAGCAGCTTTTCGTAGATCTGCGTGCGCAGCGTTTTTTTCACCGCGCGCGACGACAGGTCGCTCATGCGCGCGGCGCCGGTCGTGCACAGACAGCGAATGAGCACGGCCGCGGCCGCAACGGCCGCCGTTGTCAGCAGACGTGCGCTTGAGGCGGGTGCTGACAGCTGTGAGGCAAGCAGCGACGCGACGCTCATCATCATGGCGACATTCGCCACGAGGCCGCACCACTGCAGCGTCACGTTTGCGGCAATGTATTTTCTGCTCTCCGGCACTGTGCCGATCAGGCGCTTGTCGATCATCATCGGCAGCACCCCCTGTCAGGTGCCGCGGTGCAGCGGGTGCGCACCTGCATCTGATCAAACTTCATTGATTCTCTTCTCCTTTGTATTTGTTTCCCGGCAGCAGCCGCTGCTGCGCGGCAGAGCTTTCCGGGCTGACCGCATGCTCCGTCTCGCAGACATCATGCGGAAAAACCGGTTGCGCGCGTATGTCGCCTCCGCGATTTCCTGTCCGGAATCCGTCAGGCGCACCGCATGGTCGACCATCCGATGTCAGGCAGAACCATAACGATCGTCCATATCCTCCTTTGGTTCCGAACGATGCGGAAAATTCGTGTGTAATCTGCGGGCAGCCAGCCAGAAATACGCGGTCTGATACAGGCGTTTCCGGTTAGTTGCAGCTAATTTGCGTTAGACTTGGCTAACTCGCGCAGCAGAAAAACGCCCTTTTCAGGGCTGGGTTTCCCGAAGGGGAAACCGTCCGGGAAGCGGTATTCTGCCGGCTGCTCAGCCGGCGCGTCCGGATCGCGGCGCCGGCGGCCCGGACCCTCGATCTTTCAGCAGTTGTACTATAGCAAATTCGGATTTTTCGTGCAAGCGGCCGTTTGTCCCGCGTGCGTTACAAAAATGGCCGCTCCGCCGCAAAAAACGGCCGAATCCGCGGTGAAGCCGCCGTTTTTCTGTCACGCGGGCGTGACAAAAAACTTCTCCGCGCGCACGGGCGCCGCCCTCAGATCAGGATGGTGAAGATGGCTGTGGATTCCGGCATATGCTTCGTACCGACGGAACACTGCATACGCAGACAGACGCTACCGTGCAGGATCTGCCCCACGCCGGAGCCGATGTTGAGAAAATGCAGCGTGCGCGCGGGGAACGAGATCGCCCTGCCGTCGTCATATGCCGGCGCAAACGTGCTCCCGTCGAGGTACATGAGGCGGCGGACGCGGCCGTTCATCTCCCGTCCGGTCATCTGCGAGCGCGCGGACAGATCCACCGGATGCAGGCGCACCACGCCGACGCCATTCGCCACAGCGAGCGTGCACGGGTGCGAGAAGGCCTCGTTGGCCATGGACAGGTTCGTGCCGCCGGAGACATACTCCCTGTAGATCAGAAACGGGAAGCAGTATTCCCCGTCCCCCAGTCGGCGGCAGAGCTCAGCCCCGCCAAACTCGTTCTGGCGGCGCAGCTCATACTTGGCGCGGTAGCGCTGCTCCGAGCTGCGGATGAGCGCCATGCCCTCGTCGCTGCTCATGAGTGCCCATGCATAGGCGTCGTGCAGAGCACTGTCAATGTCCAGACCCTCGTAGAGCAGGTGGTTGAGCACAACGTTTGTGCGCTCCTCGTAATAGGCCGCGCGTGCTCGCCCGGCTTCCGTCAGGCACGGTCGGCGCGGATCGCTCCGGTCGAGCAGACCCTCGCGCTCGAGCGCCATGAGCATACGGCTGACCTTCTGCTTCCCCTCCCCGAGCACACCGGCAAGGCCCGTGACCGTGCAGGTTTTCGGCTCTTCATTGAGAAAGCAGAGCAAGACGCGAAGCTTCAAAACATCCAGTGATTCCGGCATATACAACCTGTCTCCTTTTCCGGCGCACTTCATGAGGGATCTATGACCCGCAGCGAAGTTAGACTCACTTAACTCCATATACTGTGCCACAACTTTTCCGGTTTGTCAAGCAGCCGCTGCCGTTTTCCACCACCTGTTGTAAAATCGGAAGGAGCGCGGTATCATGCATTCGTATACCTGCGCGCGGCGTCTTTCTGGCTGGCGCCATGGCGAGGGCAGATGCTGATCGTTTTCCGCAAGGGGTAAACAGGTGCTCCAAGCGCTGGTGTACAGCGCTTGCAGGGCGTTATCTGAATAAGTAGAAGGCCGCAGAGATGCGGCTTTTCTCCAGCGCAAAAGTTAGCCATCTCTAACCGTATAATTGTATGCGCAAGTTAGACGGGTCTAACGATAAGAGGACATTTAGAATGAGCATCTTTGCATCTTTCCTGCGCGGCGCATACAAACTCTCCGGCGCGAAAAAGGCGTTCGCCTTGCCGGAGGATCAAACACCCAGTGTTCAAATCGTTCTGCCGATGGCAGCTTGCTGTGAACGATCAGCCGGTAAACATCGTCTTCCATGATAAAGGAGATTTCAACGACCTGCTCTCCAGCATCTCCATACTGATTCACCTTCTGAACGACCCCCTCGCGTTTCGTTAGGTGGCCTCTGCAATGGCGTTTCACTGCGGCGTAGGGATTCACATACTCCAACGCTTTCGCCACGTCGCTTGCACAGAAGATGGTCTTGCCTGCCTCCTGTAACAAACGGATCGAACCAAACTCCTGATTCTCAAACACATCCATCATCTGCCTCGACTGTCCGCCATGACTGCCCACATTGGTGTCATGGGTCTTCTGATTGAAATCCGTTATAACTGTTACCCCCTACTCAAATTTGTCTCGCCGGATTTCGGGCGAAAAAAAGAGCCTCGACCCATTCTCGTTTTCAAAGAATGAGCCAAGGCTCTATGTAAATCAGTCAAGTATGTGTTCGTCCGTCGATGGCAAAATTGGACTTCATTTGCTCCTATTGTCCACCAGTAATTTGACCACGATAAGCCCATAAATTCCCGTTCAAATTGCATCAAAGCCGAACAATCCAGGCAGAATTATGGGTATAGAAAAAGCCCGGAAAATGGCGTATTCCGGGCTTTTTTAGCATTTTTAAGCTGTAGATTATCGCTTGCTAAACTGCGGAGCGCGACGGGCTGCTTTGAGACCGTATTGCGCGAGTTTTTGAGCTGTTTTTCCTTGATATTCCGGGCTTTTCCGGCTTTCTGCTTCTCAGTTATCCGGTGTGCGGACCATAAAAAACGGCCTTTTTTCATTCAGCGATAGCCTGATGAAACGCACCATTTACTACCCCAAACAACTCCTCTGGTTTATTATACTTCACTTTTGCATAGATGTCCATAGTTGTTTTGCTGTTTTCGTGTCCGGCAAGGTATTGTACTGTCTTTGGATCAACGCCCGCATAGAGAAGATTGGTGATGTAAGTGTGCCGCAGCTGATGAGGTGTCACATCAAAGTCCAGCGTATATTTGATTTGGGGTTGATTCTTCTGGGTCATACCCAGCGTTGGAGTAACCGTATATTTGATACTCTCCCCATTTACATACTTATAATAGTTCCGGGGCTTAGTGGAGCGGACAACGACATACTGCCACACTCTTTGGAACTGCGAAGCAGCCAGTGGCTCTCCTTTGCTGTCAGCGATCACATAATCTGATATGGAATTTTCTTTCGTTTCTCTCAGACAATCCACCAAACACTTCGGTATCGGAATATCCCTTTTTGCCGCCGGAGTCTTTAGCACCGTAGAAACCACGGGTCTGTTATGCTCTGTACGCCATGCCCGCCTCACCGATAGATATGGTGTATCCTCGTCCAGAAATACACAATCCCATTGCAGTGCAAGAATTTCTTCCCGACGCAGACCGGAATACAAACCGAGCATAATAAACAAATATGGAGGAAGCCCCTTGACTGTATCCAGAAGCACGGCTACCTGCTGATCTGTCAATGCCTCCTTCTTTTTTGTCGGTTTTCCGCCTTTACCGGATATTCCCGCACAGGGATTGTGTTCAAGAATTTGGTTTCTCTCTGCCGCATAAAAAATGCACTTGAGCAGCATATTGACCTTATTGTATAAGCCTTCCGATTTCTTTGACAATGGAACAAGAGCCAGCCGAATATCGTCAGCAGTCACTTCTTCCATATACATCTCTCCCAGAGGTTTGATGATATAGTTTGTCATATCCCTCGTATAACCTCTGAGTGTAGACGCAGACACCTTTGCCGACTGCATCAGCAGCCACTTCTCTCCATACTCAGCTACTGTCGGGTGCTGCCGGTGAAAGATAATTTCTTCCACCTGCTTCCGGGCCTCTAACTGCTTCTCATACAATTCTTCACAAGTAGCGGCATACAAACTCAACTCTTTGCCATCTGCATCCGTAATCCTGGTTCTGTAATACTGGATTCCTTTCAATGTAATGGTCCCATACTTCGGGATCTGTGTTTTCTTTTTTGCCATCTTTGATCGCCCTTTCTTGATAATGTGTAGTCTCCGTATCTACACTCTCTTTTTATCAGAAAGCCTCGATTTAATCAAAGATACGGCTGATGTAAAACAAAGAGCGAGACATCCTTGCCTCGCTCCTGCTTCATTTCCTATTTGTTATTACTGTGCTGCGTCCCAGCTTGCAAACGCGCAACTCATTGATCTGACCAGCTCATCTGGTCTGTTGTACTTAACCTTTGCATAAATGTCCATGGTAATCTTGCTGCTTTCATGGCCTGCCAGGTATTGAACCGTTTTGGGATCTACCGATGCATGAATGAGATTGGTAATGTAAGTATGCCGCAGCTGATGGGGTGTTACTTCAAAGTCCAGACTGTAAACCACTTTTCCGTTATGAGCAGCCTTTTCTCCCAAGACAGGTGTGACAGTATGCTTTACTCTTTTTCCATCTTCATACCGATAATAGCTCCGCTCCTTGACCGTCCTCGTAACAATATATTGCCAAAGTCGCTTAAACTGCGTGTAGGACAGCGGTTCGCCGTCCCGGTTTGAAACCACATACTCCGAAGTCGATGTTTCCTTTGCTGCTTTCAAACACTCAGCCAAGCAAACAGGAAGAGGGATATTTCTCTCCGCAGCCTTGGTTTTCAATTCGTCTGAGATTACCGGTCTGTTGTGTTCTGTGTGCCATGCCCGCCTTACCGTCAGATATGGAGTATCCGTATCCAGATATACTGAATCCCATTGCAGAGCAAGAATTTCTTCCCGGCGCAGCCCTGCATATAAACCAATCATGACAAAGACATAAGGCGGCAAATCTCGGATAGCATCCAAAAGGCGTGCTGCCTGTTCATCTGTCAAAGCCTGACGATCCTCTTGTGGAACACCGCCACCTTTTGTCGTGAGATAAATCGTCGGGTTATGGTCAATGATCCTGCTTTCCATCGCTGCGCGAAAGATAGATTTGTAAAGGATTACCACAGATTTATAAACCGATGCAGATTTCTTGGAAACCGGAACAAGGGCAAGCTGAATATCATCCAGGCTAACCTCACCCATCCGTTTATCTCCCAATTCCGCTATAATATGCCGCCTGACCTTTGAGGTGTAATCCGTCAAAGTAGTAGCTCGTACATGAACCGACTGCATCAGCAGCCACTTTTCACAATACTCTGCAACTGTGGGCGTTTTCCGATGAAAAGTGGCATTCTCAATCTGTTCCAACGCAAGCGTTTCTTTGTTGTATAGTTCTTCAGGTGTTTTTGCGTAGATAGCTACGAGCTTACCATTCGCGTCTTTGATTCTTGTCCTATAATATAGGACACCTCTTTTCATAACTGTGCCATATGTACTGACGAAGGAGGAAAACTTGTCCCTCTTATTAACACTGACAAAAAGGCAAAAAACAGGCGCATCAAATGAAATTTTATCAAAAATATTTTACAAGCTGCTTTAATCCACGGCGGATACTGTCTCGGACACGGCTTGGGTCTACACCTTCTACTTCGGCAATTTCATTTACCGTCATTCCCAGATAGTATCGGGCATAAATTCGCTTTGCCTGTTTCTCCGGCAGCTTCATCACAGCGGCATAGACCTGCTCCTGAAACTGTTTTTCCTCCAAAGCCATCTCCGGTGTCTGCGGCTTCAACAGCACCGCATTTTCAATGCCATTCTCGCAATCCAGAGAATACTGTGCTTTATAACGATACATCTTTCGCTCATACGCAGCCTCCGCACGTTCAGCTGCTCGAATAGTCTCCATTACTTCCTCTGTCACATCTACAAAAAAGTCTGTTGTATAAACATCAGGATAAAGTTCCCGAAGGTTAATTTTCTTCATTATGTACCTCCATTTCGATTCACGGGTGATTGACGAGTGAATCGAATGGAGGTGGGGAACGACACCGGTATACAGCCGGATTATCTCCGAAAAAAAGGCAACAAAAAACGCCAGATTCCCGCAATGGGAAACTGGCGCGCCAAGAACAGTCATTATTATGCTGAATCACATGGAACGATAATGCCGATGCAATGCTATACTTGCCCGGAGGAGGGGCAATGCTTTTTTTAATTGATGTAGATCATGGGAGCTTTGAAAAAGCAAAAGAGACACGGCAAATTAACCTCCAAGCGGCTACCGTGTCCCTGCAAGTCGTCATTAGTTTGTGTAAACGCAAAGAAACGGCGGCTCTGAAATTGTCCTTCAAAACCGCCGATTGAGTTTAAACCTTAAAATAGCGCACGAAATTATCTGCCCCAGTCAACGGTTTTTTTCTTTCCCCGGACGGGGCAGATAACTTATTATGCAGAGCGGAGCCGATGTGCGCTAATCGGTTCCTTGTACTTTCTCCTTCAGCTTTCGGAAAGATGTATCACTGATGGCGTGTTCAATCCGGCAGGCATCTTGTTCCGCCGTTTCCTGATCGACGCCAGCAGCGATAAGCTGCTCCGTGAAAAATCGGTGACGCTCATATATTTTCTCAGCAACCTCATGGCCTATGGCGGTCAAATGGAGGAATCCATCTTCATCCACAGTTAGAAAACCACCGTTCTTCAAAATGCCTACCGCATGGCTGATACTCGGCTTGCTAAAACCCATGTGCCGGGCAAGATCAACAGAACGAACCATGCCTTGCTTCTTTTGGAGTATCAGCACAGCCTCCAGATAATCCTCCCCGGACGCATGAATCTTCATCGTAGCCTCCTTTTAGGCGGAAAGCTGCTGTTCTGCGTTCCACATGGCAGCGTACTTTCCATTCTTTGCTAACAATTCTTCGTGTGTACCAGCTTCGGTGATCCGACCATCGGAAACCACCAGAATCTGATCGGCATTTTTTACGATGGATAGGGTATGTGCGATCATCACCACGGTTTTTTTCTCTTTCAGTAGGTTCGCAATCGCCTGCTTTACCGCCAATTCATTCTCAATGTCTAGGGAGGCCGTCGCCTCGTCAAGCAGCAGGATCGGGCTGTTTTTCAAAATGGCACGTGCTATGGAAAGGCGCTGGCGTTCGCCGCCAGACAGGAGATTTCCATTTTCCCCAATCGGCGTATCATAACCCCTCTCCATCTTGCGGATAAAGCCGTCACAGTTTGCCTCTCGGCAGGCCACTTCAATTTCTGCGTCCGTAGCATCCGGACGGGCATGGCGGATATTCTCCCGCACTGTATCATCAAACAGGAACACATCCTGGTCCACCATAGAAATCTGGTCTAATACCCGTTCCGCAGCTACATGATTGATCGGTCTGCCTCCTATGGAAATCGTGCCGCCAGATACTTCATAGTATTTTGCAATCAGGTTCAGGATGGTAGACTTGCCGGAGCCGGAATCCCCCACAATGGCGGTCAGCTTCTGATCCGGCACAGTAAAGGAAGCCTGTTTTAACACCGGTTCCCCGGGAACATAAGAAAAGTTCACATGGTCAAATACAATCTCATGGGAGGCTGCCTGTAGCGGCTCCATGCTGCCGGTTTCTTCCGGTTCCTTCATCACAGCCATGATTTTATTTTTCGAGATCATCAGATTCTTATAGCTGGTGAGGTCTACAAAAATGGAATTTGCCAGCTTCGCACAGAACAAAGGCAGCATACAAATCAAAAGATAGGACACGGTATCTAAAGTTCCGGCTGCCCAGGGGCCATAGGCCGTCCAGATCACAACCGGGCAGGACAGCCAGCTCAAAATACCAAATCCCGCACCTATCGGGAGAACCTTGGCTTCATACACAAAGCTGATCCTGCTAAACTCCTGCATGGCATGGATCACGGTTTTGTTTTTCAGACCGCCAACGCCATAGGCCCGGAAAGTCTGGATACCGGATACATACTCCACAATGCTGCTGACATTCTCTGCACAAATATCGTTCTTCTCTTTGCCATACTTCGCTACCTGCCGGAAAGAAAGCCACAATCCGGGGATCAAAAGCAGGTCGGCAATCAGGAGGATCAGCCCGGCTGGAAAGTAGATCGTCATCACAAAAACAATCAACATCAGCGACAGGGCAAAGCTCTTTGCAATGTCCCCGATCTTATGGGTCAGAATTTTTTCATAGTTATTTACATCACTGGTAATGGTGTTGATATAATCGCCTGTCTGCCCTTGTGTAAACCGGGAAAGCGGGATACGCTTGAGATGGTCGCCCATAAACAAGCGGATATTTTTACTGACTTTTGCGCCGCCGATCTGTGCTTTGGTATAGCCATAGCTGTATATCAAAATACGGAGCAGAAAGATAAATGCAATAACACCTGTTAGGACCAGTACACGGTTCATATCAAACTGACCGTCCCATAAAAACCGCATGACGGAATAAAGCAGCATAAACAGGCTACCAGAGAACAGCCCCTCCAGGACAGTCCCGGCAACGCCAATATAAAACTCCCGGTTCTTCTTCCATACGTTATTTGGATTCATTCTGCCCGCCTCCTTCCAGTTGATAAGTAATTCCCCTCGCTGTTTCGTAGTCCTCCCATGCTTTCCGATAATAAGCGTTCTCTTTCCGCACTTCCTCATGGGTACCGACGCTGGTGATCGTATGATTCTCTACCACCGCCACACGGTCGCACATTTTCAAGGCGCTCAGCCTGTGCGCTACCACAATGACCGTCCTGCCTTTGCAGAGGTTCTGAATGGCCTTATCAATTTCCATCTGATTTTCCGGGTCAGAGGCGCTTGTCGCTTCGTCCAGAATCAGGATGGGAGCATTTTTCAAGATCGCCCTTGCAATAGCAATCCGCTGTTTTTCCCCACCGGAGAAACGGGAGCCGAAGCTGCCTACCTTTGTGTCATAACCATCCGGCAGCGACATGATGAAGTCATCAATCTGCGCCTCCCTGGCGGCAGCCCGTACTTCCTCCAGGCTGGCGTCTGAACCCATGCGGATATTTTCCAGTACACTGTCACGGGTAAGGAATGTCTTTTGAAATACAATGGCAATATTCTTCAGGATGGTATCGTAGTTCAGTTCATTCACGTTGATCCCGCCGATCAGCACCTCCCCCTCCTGCACATCATAAAACCGGGAGATCAGTTCAATCACGGTACTCTTGCCCGCGCCGGACTGTCCCACAAGTGCCATGCGTTCCCCATCCCTGATCTTGAGGTTGACGCCTTGCAGGACATCCGTTTTCCCATCGTAGGAAAAACGTACATTCTTAAGCTCAATATCATGGTTTTCCGGGAAGTCCATTCCACCTTCATAAACAGGAACGTCCAATATTTCTTTCGTTTTGGTAATGGCGCCCAGGACATTCGCAAAGTTTGTCCCCAATTCCTGCAAAGGCCGGATCTCCGTCAGATACATGGAGCCGACATAGACGAACAGCAAAAATGCACTGGCCGCCAGGGAGCCTTTCAGAAAGAACATCCCGCCCAGGGGAACCATCAGCAGCATCCCACATTCAATCAGAACCACAAAGGTTGCATAAGGAGGCCCCATTCTCCGGGAGGTTTCATTCCACATGGCATTCTCTTCCTGGATCGCACCGGAAAATTTCTGGAACGATTTGCTCCCCATGTTGTACGCTTTAATCAGTTTCATGCCGCTGATATACTCGATCATAACGGAATTGAGCGTTGTAATGGATCGGTTCGCCCGGTCCATCAAACCGTCCGTATTTCGAAACATAACCCCCATTACCACAACGGCCAAAATCAACGGCACCAGGGAAACCAGTGCCAATGGGATATTTACTGTCATCAAATAAATGAAAATTGCTACCGGCCCTACCATATAGCACACAAGGTCTGGAAGGTTATGGGCTAAAAACAACTCCAGCTTTTCAATATCTTCATTCAGAACCGTTTTAATATCCCCGGTCCGCCGCTCATTCAATGTACCAAGGGGGACTTTTGCCAGATGTTCCGCCACCATGCAGCGCACCTTGAACAAAGCACCGTAAGCACCTTTATGGGCCGCCACACCGGAACACCCGAATAAAACAAAGCGCAGGGCCACAGAAACGGAGATCATCATTACCGTCTGTACGACAAGCTCTTTTGTGCAGATATGCTGGAAAGCGGCATCCATCAGGCGATAAATCCCGATATACGGGACAATGATGCACAGGCCGCTTGCCATGGCCAGCAGGATTGCCAGCAGCAGCCAGATTTTTTGCTCACCGGCCCATTGAAGCAGCAGTGCAATCCTGTTTTCTTTTTTCTGTTTCATCACTTCACATCTCCTTTCTCTCTGAAACAGAGAACAGTTCCCGGAGCTTTTGAAGGGAATCCATCACAACAGGGATGTCATCCGGCATTTCCCCTTCATCAAAATGCAGGACACGGGAGCAGGTACGGCAGACAAATTCAAAATCGTGGGTGACAATAAAAATGATTTTCCCCTGTTCGGATAACCGTTTTATCAGACCTGCCACCTGCGCCATGCTGTCAAAGTCCAGGCCGCTGGTGGGTTCATCGAACACCAGCAAATCTTTTCCACAGATCATGCTGACTGCCACAGCCACACGTTGCTTCTGTCCACCGGAAAGCGTGTTGGGATGGCGTTCCCGGTAGGCTGTAAGCCCCAATTCCTTCATGGTTTCCTCTACTAAATCTTGATCCGGGTTTCGGATTCCGAAGGAACATTCTGCCCCCACACTCTCCGCAAACAATTCATAGTTCACATCCTGCATAACCATATAAGAGCGTTTCAACCTCGCCTTGTGTTCCATCGGCTGGTCGTCCCAAAGGAACGCGCCTTCACAGTCTTTATGAAGCCCACACAGGGCGCGAGAAAACGTGGTCTTTCCGGCTCCATTATGACCGACCACCCCAATGACTTCCCCCTTTGCCGCAGAAAGAGCAATCTGGTGTAGAATCGTCCGTTTTTTATAGCGCAGAGTAACATCATGGAGTGCTAATGTGGGAGAGGAAATAGGCGGATGACTGGCCGGAGGGAGCACCCTTGCCAGATCAACCGCCCGCAGCCCCATGTGTTCCCGTTCGGTTTCGGGCAGCCGGAGAAATTCCTCCGGCGTGAAAATCCTTGCTATTTCTCCATCTTCCAGATAAACAATGCGATCTGCCAGCTCCATCAGATAATAGAGTCTGTGCTCCGCAATCAAAATGGTTTTCCCCTGGCTTTTTATCAGCCGCAGATGTTCTTTCAATTCCTGGATGGAAGCCATGTCCAGATTCGAGGATGGTTCGTCCAGCAGATAGATTTCCGGGTTCATGGCATAGACAGACGCAAACGCGATTTTCTGTTTCTCCCCACCAGACAATTCAAAAATATTGCGGTTCCGTAGCTTTTCAATATGCAAATCTTTTGTTGTCTGTTCTACCCGTTCCTCCAGTTCCTTTACCGGCCTGGCTTCATTTTCAATTCCAAACGCAATCTCACTGTCCGTATCCACATTGAAAAACTGCGTCCGGGGATTCTGAAAGACGGAGCCCACCTTTGCGGCGATCTGATACATGGGCAGGTTGCTGATTTCCTGTCCGTCCACCAGCACACGCCCTTGAAGTTCTCCCTGGTAAAATTGTGGAATCAGGCCGTTTACCAACCTTGTGACCGTTGTTTTTCCACACCCGCTACGGCCACAGAACAAGACACATTCCCCGTCTGCAATTTTCAGGCTGATTCCATGCAAACCACCATGCTCCTGTCCCTCATAAGAAAATGATACATTTTCAAATTCAATCACCCGGTCACACCTCCCCGCATACATAATTCAAAAATAAAGAAAGCAACAGCAATCAACATCGCCATCCAATCTGCAATCCCGCATTTTATCTGAACAAGGCAGGTCCGGGGATTGGGATTCTCAATCCCGCGAGTAACAGAGGCAATGGAAAGCTCGTCCGCTGCTTTGGAGGCCATCATCATCAGCGGCACATAAATACACTCTACCGTCATCCCCGGATGGGAAAGGAATCCGCCCAGGGAGGGCGATACATCCCGCATCCGCATGGCGTCCTTAACAAAATGCCAGTCCTCCTGGATAGTTGGAATATAGCGCAGCATGACCGCAAATGTGATGACAAATTTTCTCGGGGCATGGATGCGGTTCATGGCAGATAAAAACTCGCTGACTTTCGTTGTGGACAGGACAATCCCTGCCAGCATCCCACAAGCATAAACTTTATGGTACAGTCCAAGGAACGCAACAAACATGGTCCGTAGCGTCCCCGTCATGGCCGCCATGATCCAGACCGTCAGTACACAGACCACGGCATAAAAGCAGACCCCTTTTATGGAATATTTCCACTTTCCGCAAAGCACTCCCAATACAGCAATCAGCAGGACAAGTGCAAACTGATACGAAAGGGAAGGTGCGAACATGGAACACAGTACGCACATTAAAATAAGAAAGAGCTTGGCCCGCGGGTCAAGCCAAAGCCCTTTCTTGACGGTGTTACCCATCATGCTGTAATACCTGCTTTTTCAAACTGCTTCTTCAGCATTTTGCAGCCCACAAATGCACTGATAGAAGCTGTTACAAGGAGAGCGGCAAACATGGCGATAAAGATTCCCGCGTTTGCGGTCGCCTGCATGGTGTCGATATAGCTTTGCTCGGTTCCATTTCCCAACATGGTCTGTGCCCAGCCCTGGGGATCAGCGAAGAAAACAAGGTACGACCCTGTTCCGCCCAGGGAGAAAAGGATATAGGACAGGCTGTTGATTTTCTTGCTCTTGTACTGCTTTGTACCGGCGACAAAATCCGCTACGACGGCCATAATGAGATAGCCCAGCGCAAACGCCCAGTGCATACCGGTGACAAACCAGATGATGGCCATTATAACGCCCATGATCGTGATACTCCAGCGCTTATGTACTTTTGCGATCATCAGCAGATAAACCGGCCCGGCAAGCAGAGCACTCCCGGCGGGCATGAAAAAGGTCAGCATCGGGTTGGTAGCAAAAAAGACGCCACCCACCATGATGAATACGAACAAAAGTGCGGTGAAAATCCCTGTTGTTACTAAGTCCTTGACGGACAATCCTGCCTTTGCATTTACTTGATTACTCATATTTTTTCCTCCTGCTTCAAGAACGGTTGACCTACCGCCTGAAATCTGTTATATTATGATTAGTTGCTGCTAACCACGGTCTATATGATACTAACTTTCCGGGCGGTCTGCAATACGTTCCGGGCATCTTCGTCCTTTCATTGCAAAGCTCCGTCCAATCGTTTCAAAGGAGGCCGTCATTTGAACAATAGCATTATTGCGGATTACTATGAGCCGCTTTTAACAGATAACCATTTTATCCCGGTAGATAGCAATAACCGCTTCAATTCTGCCGGACAATGCTGGCGGTTATCGCCTGAATTTGGGGAAGGCCTTTACTGGGTCTATGCGAAAAAAGACCTGTACGACATTAAAATCCACGATTTCTATTTTCACGAAGATTTCTTCATGGAATTTAACCTGCCAGAAGCCTTAAGCATTACCCAGTATGAATCTATCTCCGGGGAGGAATTAAATCCCTATCGGCGGATGTCTGCCGGATGTATTAAAGCCTTTATCGGCGGTTATAAGCCATACAAGGCGCTGATCCACAAAAAAATCCCCATCCGTTCCATCGGTATCGAAGTCATGCCGGCATACTATGAGGATTATCTCCAAAAGCAATATCCAGGGGATTATATCAGCCCGCTTGCAGCTTTCCGGCAGATCGATCAGACAACAGATTTCCCAGCTATGGCTAAATTGCTCCATGAAGTAAAGGTCTACCGTGGGGATGGGATTGCCGCAGGATTATTCTATGAAGCGAAAGTAGCCGAGGCCGTATCTCTTGTCGTGGAAGAACAGAAAAAAATTCTGTCCCGTAAAGAGAAACGTTTGTCCGAGCAGGATGTGGCGCAACTGAAAAATGTGATTGCTTATCTCAATGACCACTATGCTTTTGATATTCCATTAGAACGTCTTGCAAAAATCGCCTGTATGGGAACCACTAAGCTGAAAACATCTTTTAAGCAGCTGCAAGGCTGCACGATCACAGAGTACATTCAACAGCGCCGCATGAGCCAGGCAGAGCATTTGCTGATCGATACGGATTTCACAATGGGACAGATTGCGGAAATGATCGGTTACTCTACTTCTAGCCGGTTTGCGGAATTATTTCGCAAGAGTACAGGCCTCCTGCCGATTGAATATCGGAAAATGGCTCAGCAAAAATAAATTCACAATGTAATGCCACGACAGATCACTCTACAACGGAGTTTCAGTCGTGGCATTTTTCTGCTTTTCTTTACGGATATAGCCATTTTCCCCTTTTCAAATTGTAGTATTAGTAGAGAGAAAAATAGAAGGTAAGGCTTGATAACAAGCACAGCAAGCGAGTACCCGCTTGCGATTTTTCGTATTTTCAGATCTCTTGACCGAAAATGAAAAATGTTTGTTGAGATAATCTCAAACTCTTATGAAGAATGGAGGCAGCGCATGGCGAACCGGAAACGGAATATCCAGATGAATTTTTATGTCACAGAGAATAAAAAACGGCTCATAGATGAGCGGATAAAACTGCTAGCCTCCCTACCGCATTCAATATCATTCTCGTTTGGCAACGAACTAAAAGCTGAAATCTGCAATTCATCCTCATAGTTCAATTAGTAGCCGGAAACGCCATAATCATGGAGCAACCATGTTATCAAAAAGGAATCGGCATAATCAGTCCTGTTCTCAAGCACAATAAGGTTATTCCTTTGTGCAAATCGGAACGATAAAATATATTTGAGGTGAACGATTATGCCGATTGATGATTTAACTGCTTTAGGGCAAAAAATGCGGGAAGCCCGAAAGAATAAAGA